>JAAUXW010328544.1_pt1 | contig 11200 bp, 3 predicted proteins | sample 7278141 | NCBI WGS metagenome assembly JAAUXW01 (sample SAMN14350115, study PRJNA611818) | marine sediment metagenome | isolation source: surface marine sediment (2.1m) | place: French Polynesia: Moorea | collected 2018-08
AAGGAAAGAGAAGTGAGTAATCACTGTTTTGGACTTTTTACAGAGCCGAATTGGGAATTGAGAGCGCGTGCTTAAGGTGTGGCGACTTCTGGTTGGATGCTTCGGCCATCTGCTCTTCTCTGGTGACGGCGACGACGTCCTACTTCTCCTCTTCCTCGCTGTCCTCCGGGGGAGCAGAAGGAGGGAGGTTGGCGGCGGCGGCGGCTGAAGGGGAGTGGATGCCGAACTGTTCCACCAGGAGCTTGCGTGATGCTGTGGAGTACGGCGAGGGCGACGTCTGCTCTGGGGGAGCAGCCGGTGGCGGAGGCGGTACTCGCTGCTTCGTTTGGCTCGTCTGACCTCGTTTTGGCTTTGCGCCGCGTGTCTCCTTTCGCCCTTCCTCCTCCTCCCTGCAGGAGGGGGTGGCGGGGGCGTCGGGCTCGGACCTCTCGGCCTTGTTCAGGTCGGGGTCGGACACGGCGGCCTGTCTAGGGACGACCTTGGGGGGCGGGCCTTGACAATCTCCCCCCGCGCGGCGGGAAGCCGCGGGGGCAGTCGTGCTCTTGACGATGGGGGTGAAGACCTCGGGGTCTGTCTCCTCCTCGTCGCCGGACTTGCGGGCGCAAGTCGGCCTCAACAGAAGGGAGAGCCTTCTGGCGAGTCGAGCGGCTGAGCCGGTACTCCCAAGTGATCTGCTGCGGCTTCTCCTGCGAGAGCGGCGCTGATCTGGTTCGTCCGTAGGCACTGGAGTCCTGTGATGTCGAAGGCGGTCGTAGATCTTCTTGATGATGACCAGGATGATGATGGTGACGACGATGAGGGCAACAGGGGCGGTCCACGCATGGGCACCAAGGGTGTCGTTGAGGTGGTCACCCAGGGTCTTTGCTCGTCTCAGAACGTCTTCGTCTCTCACGTCGAGGGCTTGCAAGCTGCTCCTGGCGTCGAGGAAGCCCTCGTACACCATGCCGAACGCTCGCGAGTCGCTGTGAGTCGTGTTGACGTGCTGATGCTGGATGAGAGTTTCAGTTCCGATGGTGGCATTAGCAGAATAAATTTCCACCTCTGTGCTAGAGAGGCGGCAGTCTGGCTTGAGGGCCAGGCTCTGCGTGCCGTTAGGGCGGACGTAGACCACGTCTCCCTTGCCACAGGACACTGTACTCACGTCCTCGCTGCTGAGCAGAAAGTCCCTCTTGTCCATCTCGACGAGGACGCTGTTGGGATTGAGATCCTCCCTTCTGCACTCTTCGAGCGCCCTGCGCGTGTCCTTGAAGAACAAGTGACCAGCGCAGGTCTGGGGCTGCTGGTAGAGGATTGCGTCCTCCGGGCAGAAGTGGATCTTGGCAATCTCGAAACAGAGGGAAAGCTCCTCGTGCGTGTGCACGTCGTGAAGCAAACCATCCTTCGCGAGGGACAGGTAGGTCTGATCAGTGGAGAGTCTTAGGCGCGTCACGTTTCCTCCCTGGTCTTCAGAGAAGACTGAGGAGACCAGCTTGTGCAGGTCCCTCACCATCACCTCCTCGTCTCGAACGAGGGGGATGTGCAGGGTGATTGCCCATCCTTGAGTGGTAATCAAGTAGGAGAACGGAGCGCGAAAGATTTCTGTGACTGGATCAAGAACTTCCTTTAGGTCGTGTTGTTTGATGAAGTCTCTGATCTTGCTTCTCACTTCCGCCAGCGTTGCTGGGGGTAGAAAGGCGGGATGGAGTCTGCCTTGCCTCAAGTCGTAGACCGCAGCAACCAACTGTTCCAGGTGGATGGCGGACTCCGAGAGGGACTGGGCGAGCTCGTGGGCGCGGAGGAGAGCGATGGACTGTGAGAAGTGCTGCTGCTCTATTTGGTCAAGCATCCTGAGGATGTCCTTCTGGCCATGGGCCAGACTAGTGATCATTCCATTCTGCTGTTGAACAGCTTCCTGGAGTTCAGGGACGTCCGAGCTAGGCCATAGAGCAGAGCTAAGTCCGACTACTACTCCACCAAGGAGGCCGAGAAGGAAACTTCTCTCCTGCCTGCCTCCGAGCTCCAGCACCGTCTTCAGATCCTTCCTTGCCTTAGTGAGTCGTGCTGCCGGGGCAGCGACGAGATCCTCGATCAAGATGTGCAGGCGTTTCTGCTGATCGGCGTGCTGCTTGTCGGGATCCAGCAACTGGATCTCACCTTGTTCTGTGTCGATCTTCTTCTTCAGCCTCGGCTTCCAGTCCTTGCTCCGAGAAGCAATGTTCTGGGTAGTCGTGGTGGCGATGTCGAAGACCACGTTGATGTCGAAGTAGGTGACGGGGGATACCAGCTTTCCCACCTTCCTGAACCTGGCTGTGCCCTTGTAGTGGGTGTGGGGGAGGTCTTCCATGAAGAGCTTCCCTTCACAGGCCAAGTGCAAGAGGAGGAAGTAGTACCAGAACTTCATCTTTAAGTTGGAAAAGGGAAAGGTAGTTGAGAATTTTCTAAGTTTCCCCCTATTCCGCACAACTGCGCGATGCGCTGAGCAGAAGGAAACTGAGGAGTTCTTCGAAGACTCTCCCACACTGTTTAGAATGTTAGCTCTAAGCAGTGGGCGGAGAGACTGAGCCTCTATTTTCAACTAGCTTCGCTTTTATGAGGGAGAGAGCATGGATTTCTTTGTCAGAGGCGCAGGGGTGATAGGACTTTCCTGTCCGCTCATCCGAGAGCCACTGTGCCTTTGCCTTGTCCTCGTCCCGTACGCAAGAGAACCTGTGCTCTCCCACGTTCAGGCGAGAACTGGTCCTTCTCTTCCAATCAAGGCGAGCGTGCGCTCCTTAATGGAAGAAAAGACTGGCTTCAAATCACTCTCTCTGCCTCTTTCAGCTACTGTCTTGTCAAGAGAGCATGAGACAGTGCGGAACGGCGCGTGCTCGTCTCCTTTTGTGGTTAAGCGTGCTCGTGAGAGCGACACGAGACCTCTTAAAGAGCGAGACGTCCTTGACGGCGAATGGCGGAGCCAAATGCGGTCTATTCAGCACTGTCTTGGAATGCAAGGAGTCTGCCTTTTAGCGCCCTTTGAAGGTCGCCTAATTAGCATACTGCGTTCCTGGATTGTGGGGGCGACAAATTAAGTCTGCTCCCTCAAGAGTTCTAGAACGTCTAGTTGTCTCTTGAAATTAACACAATCCGCTCCATTGCAAGAGAGATAGGTGAAATTCATCTGGCCAACAAATATGAGATGTTGGAATGCGTTTTCATCATGTTATGCATTTTGAGCCTAAATTGAGCAGGGAGTCGTGGGACAACGAGTCGTCTGCCTCTAATTTAGCTCGTTGAGGGCGCCATCTGTGGTTAGCAGTGGGGCTAGGCGAAAGGGGATTTCTTGCTTAAGATAATAAGTCGACGGTGGGCTGCAAAGCCGCCTTGCTGTTTCCTCAAACTGGAAGAAGCAGACCGTCAGTTCTTATTGTCAGAAAGTCGAGGTAAAACATTTTCTTTCTTATGCACCTCCTGGGTAGAGGTCGTACTAAAAGTTAAGTTTCCTCGCGCTCTTAACTAGGAGCTCCTCTCAACTCTTGTTGGAAGTTCTCTCTTGGTTAGAGCCAAGAAATGCCTCGAGGGGGAAATCAATTATCCACCTCCCTTTCGTCGTTCCTCATTGGGGGAGTTGAAATCTCCCTGGCAGTGGTCTCCAATAGGGGGAAGCGTCTCTTCCGCCTGTTTTATGACCCTAAAACTGCTGTTTTGTCGCATCTGCTGCCCTCTGTGAAGGGGAGCTTTGACAAATTGGTAGATAAGAGCTAGGGATCTCCAGCAGAGAACATTCTCTCCGCGATATCCGTAGATCAAATCCTCTTCTTCAGTTTCTGTTCTGGTGGTTAGCCATTCCTAAGTCGGAAGGGGGGAGGCGAGGATTCCTCCGCCGTTCCGCTGCGCCAGCACTGTCAGCAAGAGAGTGCTCTCCTGGATCTTATTTCATAGATCAACGCAGGGTAGCAGAAAGTGAAGCTGGTAGGGGCGGCTACGCCTTCATCCCCCAGAAAGAGTAGTTATATGGGGCCATCATGCCGAAAGGGCGTTACTCAGATGACGGAATGCTGCAGCTTCTTTTAGTCGCGCTTTCTGTCGCTGGTCCCTTCTCAATCTTCATTGAGTTTTCTAGTCTCTCTGCAGGCCCAAAGGGTCTTTTCCAGTTTGCGGGGCGAGGAGCAGCGTAAGCTAACTCTTCGCCCTTTTAAGAAAGGGCTTCCCTACTCACGAAGGAAGCGACGTGGCCTCTTACCGCGGCTCAATCGTCAACAGGGCGCGGAAGCAAACCTTCCGCTGCCTCGCATTCCTTTTATGAGGAGCGCTTTCCAAAAGGAAAAGACAACTTTTGCACATGGCATAGCGGCGTGGCATGCTACAAATTTCTCCCCCTCCCTTTTGCTTCGGCGAGGTCCGAAAGACCTTCCAGCCCTAAACAATTGGGATAGGAAAACTTGGGCATCCATTTCTTCCTGTCTGGAGCCAATCTGCTCTTCGTAGCCTACCGTCACGCCCTCTCTCTACGAGAGAAAATTGGGTGGAGGGTGGCTTCGCTTTTCCTCTTCTTGTCAGCAAAAGGGAGGAGATCACTCTCCTGCCATATGGTGAATCAAGCAAGTGGAACAGAAAGGAAGATGCTGCTGAGTTTTCCTCCGCCGCTTTGTGCTTCTATCTTCCGCCTTCCGCTGTCCAAAGGAGAGGGAGAAGGGGGGAGGGAAGAGAGCACTAAAGCGGTTTGCCTGCGGCTGTTAACGAGCGGCAGCAAATTTGAGGATTCAGCGTTCTCTCCAAATTGAGAGATGTTTTCTTGAAGAGGGAACTGATATGCACGGCAGCTGCATTCAGAGCGCTCTTTGGCTGTTCTGGCAGCCTGTGGGAGGTGCGTCATCTCTAAATTTCCACAAATGGAGTCTCAGCTTTCAGCTAGTAATTCTCCTCTGGGAATTGCCAGCTTATTCGGCCGGATAAAGCGAGAGTCACAGCTTGTTTAGAGAGAGACACGCTCCTTGCCTTTTCTGATCGCCCATCAGAAAAGCCGGTATTCGATGGAGGAAGACTGCGGCCCGATCAGCCCAGGTTTTAAACTGACTATCTATGGCGCGGTCTTTTCCGTTTTGTTGCATTCTTGCACTGAGCTAGCAATAGCTGAGTTGAAATTCGAGCTCTCCTTCTTCACCTCGTCGGAGGAGGAAGCAGGCTGCGCGAGCATGCTCCGTCGTAGGAAGAGGAAGAAGTGGCAGTTGCCTGCCAATGTCCGCATGACAGAGAGCGAATATACAAGAAGCATGGGGTTTTGTGGAAGGTGAGAAGTGAGGCTGTGGTTGGGATGTGGTTGCTGTGGTGTGCAGAACGTGTTTTGGCGCCACGTGCGCCGAGGAGCGGCCCTCCTCTTTGGTGTTGCTGCGCGGGGTGAGAAAAGAAGCAAGTTCTTTTCTTCTTCCACTTCCTCCCCACTGTACACAGTGTGGGCTGTGGGAGAGAAGTGAGGTCGACTTTGGTTTTAGCGGTCAAGCAAGGGGGGGACTGCCTCTGGTTAGTGCCACCCTGTTAGAGATGATTAGTCTCTGTCTTCCCACTGCACTGGGAGTCGCTGCGAAGGGGTTGAGGCGGTAGGAAACCGTAACCCTGCGTAGCGTCGACCTGTAGCCGGCTTTAAACTACTTGTTGTGGTTCTCATGGCTCTATCTGAGGAAGGGGGAGTTTAAATGGCATCTTCTACCTCCTCCGCCCACTCAGGTTCATCGAGCACTTCTTCCAAGGGGTCAGGCTGTCGCCTGACGTCCATTTCTTTGTCGTACTCTTCGACATCTCGAAGGACGACAATGTTGCCGATATCTCGTTCTACCAGTCCAGCGGCCGTTCGGATTCTCACCAGGCGGCTGTGACCGTCGATACCGGTTTTGAGAGCTTCAATTCTCCCAAGTGGCCAATCCTGTCTCTTCCTAACTGGTACCTTGCAGATAACAAGGTCACCGACCTGCGGCTCCTTTTGAGCGCGTACCTGCCCCTTCAGTTCCAGAAGAGAGTCGATGTACTGGCTCTTGAAGGAGTCCCAGAACACCTTAAGTACTCTCTGCTTCTGGGCCCAGTATGAGGCTGTGGACTTGGTCTGACCTTCTTCTAGCTCTCCCAGTGGGAGAAGAGACAGATTGTGACCGTAGATCAGGTGATGAGGCGTGATCACCTCGCCGTCGTCAACACTGCCGCGGGGGAGCTGAACTAGCGGTCTAGAGTTGATCACTTGCTTAACCTCCTTTAATAAGGTGGTGAGCTGGACTCTGTCTAGCAGAGTTTTGTCCAGCTCCTTGAGCAGGATCTCCTTGACGCTTTTGACAGCTCTTTCAATTACCCCGTTTGTTGACGGCTGGTAGCGTGCGCTCCAGCTCCAATAAATGCCTTCAGCTTTCCTTTTCGAGCGAGCTCGAATGTTCACTGTCTTGCCTTTATTGAGCTGGTCGAAAAGAGTGGCCATCTTCTTGTGGCTTGGAAAGTTGTCAAGTCTGACAGAGCGCGCCTTTCCGTATTCCGCGAAATGGCGCCTCATGGCTTGTACAAAGCTCTCTGCATCATTAGACTCGAGCAACTCCAAGTTTATACCACGAGTGGTCATGCAAGAGATAACCAGCACCCAAACCTTTTCCGGCTTCTTTCTCTTGTCCTCGGGGGCAATGAAGATATGTCCCAAACCATCAATTGCCACATGAGAAAAGGGTGGCTGATTTACAGCCAGCCTCTGAGCGGGTAAAGGAGGCACAATTTGTGTGGGTGCGCGGCCTGACACTTTTCTGCAGGGGATGCACGTCTTCTTCACCTGGTTGATGAGGCGTCTTGCCCTCAACAACCACCACCTCTTCCTCATTTGAGCATGGACAGAGTCCGTCGTCGCGTGATCACCGTCTTCATGAATGAAGCGGATCACTCTCGGGACGATGTCGCCATCGTCGGCTATCACAATCGGCCTGTTGTATTCAGGGATGGTGAAGCCAGCGGAGGCGCTTCTACTCATGTCTTTATGGTCCAGAGGAAGAAGTGCCAGCCGGCCTCGGGCTCTAATCAGTCCGTCCTCCCAGACTGGGTTGAGCGTAGCGAGGCGGCTCGTGGCGCTGACAGGTTTTCCTTTGCTCAGGGCCTTGATCTCGTCGGGGAAGAGCTTGCCTTGCACGTACTTCATCAGCTCATCTGCCGCCGCCACCATGTCACCGTACGTGATGAGAGGTGGGTGGAACATGGCAGAGAGCGAGAGGCCTTTTGCTGCTCTCTTCCACCTGACGATTATCCTCAACACCTTCCTGATGTCGCTGTACCTGTCCACCAGCATCTGGACTGGATGGAGGAGGGTCGCGCTCCGAAGAGTCGCCCCTACAAACAGCGCGCCCTCCGGCGGCTCCCTGAACTCCTTAGCCGCTTCTGCCGTTGGTTGGTAGAATCTGGGCTGTTTAGGGAGGCTGTCGGTGTAGGCGAAGGCGGGACCTTCAAGCCATTCTTTATGGGCGAGTATCTCGGGTGGAGAATGTGGCCGTGTTAGCAGGTCTGCCGGGTTTTCCAAACCGGGCACGTGGTACCAGTCTTGGGGGGAGGTAAATTTATGGATGGCTTTTACAGCGTTGTGCACAAAAGTCTTCCATTGGTGCGGCTCGCCTTTAATCCAGCATAGCGCAACAGTGCTGTCGCCAAACAGCTTACAAGGGAAGTCTTCTGGCAAGTCCATAAATTCCTTGAGGTTGTAAACCAAGGTGGCAAGGAACTTGGCTGCCAGCAACTCACACCTCGGAAGGGAGTAGCCGTTAACTTTGTTCACTTTGCCCCTCGCCGTCAAGAACCGGCACTGGACCGAACCATTTGGGAATTTTACGCGGAGGTAAGTCACACAACCAAAAGCAAAGGGCGAGGCGTCGGCGAAGCCGTAGATCTCCTTGCTCTCGGCCGCGGCGTCGAGCGAGATCCATCTGGGGAGACGAATCTCCCTGGCTTTCTCATGGCCTTTCTTCCACTCATCAACTTGCTTCTGCAAGTGAGGAGGCAGCTTTTCGTCCCAAAGCGCTTTAGTGGCCTTTTCGATGCCTCTGTCCGCTGACAGCTTTTCGTGGTACGACCAGATCTCTTTGATCAGGATGTTCCCGCCGGTCTTCCACGGCAGGAGGATCCCCAAGGGGTCGTAGATGGAGCCAACCGCTTTGGCTACCGTCCGCTTGGTGTCGTACCCCTTCTTGAAGGAGAAGGATTTCTCGAAGTCCCGGCCAACATAGATTTCGTCCTCGTCCACAGACCAGTCGACGCCCAGCACTTTCATGCTCCCTTTTCTATCAATGCCACGTGGGAACAAAAGCTGGTCATCGGGGAAGTGGTTCAGGACGGCGTCATCTGAGGCTACTAGTTTGGCCAGCCTGAAGCTCGCTTCAGAAAAGATGGACATGAGTTGATCGAGGTCTCGTCGAGCCTCCTTTACAGTAGGCTCCGAGAGCACGATGTCGTCTACCCAAATCGACTTCTTTATCTTCTCCACAAGTTCCTTGTCCTTGCCCAGATGCCTGTCCAACAACTTGAACAGGCACGTGGAACTTATCCACGGCGAGGCCGCCGATCCGAAGATTAGGGACGTGAACTTGTACTTAACTACCTCGCCAACCCTGTTGAACCAGAGGAACCTGAACTTGTTCTGGTCGTCGGGATGCATTTTGACAGTGAGGAAACATTCGCTCACGTCTGCTCCAACTGCAACCTTGTTCATCCTGAACCTGGTGAGGATCTGCACCAAATTTGCATCTGGTACAGGTCCGACAACCATGGACTTGTTCAGTGAGTTCCCATTCCGGTCCTTGGCGCTGCAGTCGAAGACGATACGAATTTTGTTCGTCTTCCCTTCTGCCGTCAACTTCATCACGCCGTGATGAGGGAGGTAGAAGATCTGCGCGGCCTTCTCGTCTGCTGCTGAAACCTTCTGGGCATGATTCTTGTCCAGATATTTCTGCATGGCCTCGTTGTACAGCTGCTTCTTACCCTTCTGGTGAGAAAGTGTAGAACTTAGGCTTTTCAGACGATTTAGGGCTGCATGGTAATTGTCCACCAAGGGAGGAAGATCTGGGTCAAAGGGCAATTTGACTTGGAATCTCTTTTCCTCTTCGAGGTACTCGAGATGTTCCTCCAGATAATCGACGGCGAATTCCTCCCTCACTGTGAGTTGCTTCTCAAACTTGGGTTCCGTGATTCCCACGTACTCCAAGTCGAGCATTTCTCTCAACAGTGCTTCCAGAGGGGGCTCTGACCGCAGCCTAACAGCGGGTGGTGGTCGAGCTCTCGGAACCAGCAGCGGGGGAGCTTTCAGCTCTGCCGCGTCGTCGGCATCCTCTTTCTTGTGGGTGAGTGTCCCTACTGCTGCAGTTTCCCGCGCGGTGGGGGACGTGGTTGGGACGGCACCTTGGATGATCAGTCCAAAGTGACTTGGGGTGCCAACCGGGCCTCTTTCTCCGTGCCGAGCTGTCCTGACCGGATCTCCCGTCCAGATCTGGTTGAGATAGTCCTGCCCGAGGACCATGTCGACAGTCTTCAGCTCCCACATTGGCCAATCTTCTGCTGGTGCTTTCCCGAGAGCATCCAGTTCAGGGTAGTCGACCAATGGGTTACAGGCTGGGAAAGAGATCTTCTTAGTCAACATGTGGAGGACGAGCAAGCGGGCGGAGAGGCTATAGTCAGGCAGGCCTGCCCGACTATGCAGCTCGACCGTTGCTTCGTGGGTTGTTGCCAAAGAAGGACCTCCTCCGAGAGGATCGACCGCACGTCGTGTGGGATCGAGACGAAGGCCAAGTTCGTCGGCGACAGCACGGCGACACATTGAAACTTGAGCTCCTCCGTCGACGAGAACCCGAACCCGCCGCCGCCGTCGGCTATGAGCAGGGTTCACCGCCACCGCGATGAAGGTAGGGAGGATCCCGTGCCATCCCTCTTCATCTTCCTCTGACTCGCTGCTGTGGCTCTGGCTACCACCAGCACGACGAGTGCCTCTTCCAGCGCCAGCCAGGAGGGGAGAGAGAGTTTTTAGGCTGTCTTCCGTCTCCTTCTGGGCCGGGGATGGTGAGCTGCTGCCTAAAGAAGCGCTGCTCTTTGGTGATCGGTTGCCCACCTCCTCGTTAGGAGGGGGCTTGATGCCGACCCTGACCTCGACGGTGAGGTCCGGGCCGGCAACATCCTATTTCTGGGCGGGGTGCAGCAAAGTGTGGTGAGAAGTGCTGCCGCACTTCTGACCGTTCACCTTGACCCTGCACTCCTGCTTGGCCTTGCAGTCCTTCGCGTAATGCTTAGGGCTGAAGCACACAAAGCAGAGCCTCAGCTCGCCCACGGTCTCCCTCCGGTCGGCGTTGGTCATCTTCTTCAGGGATTCACACTGGGGAAGGTTGTGATCTCCCTTGCAAATGAGGCATGCGCGCGTCTTCGCACCAGAGCCACCTCCGGCGCTAGAAGGGGAAGAGCCAGATTTCTTGCCCTTCTTCTTCTTGCCTCCCCCATTGCCACCCCCCGTCGAGGGCGGCGGGGACTTGCCTTTCTTTGAGCCGTCGCTCAAAGTGCCAGCGAAGCCGGCCATTGACCCGCCTTTTCCGGAGTTCTTGGCTTGGTTGTTGTTGCCAGAACTGCTCTTCTTGCCGAAGGGGGGCTTCTTGCCGCCCGAAGAGGAGTCCTTCTGGTACTTGATCCCGCGAAGCTGGACTTCTTCCTGGATGATCTCCGCTGCCGCGTCGAGAAATTCTCGGACAGTATTCGCTCGCCGTCCAAGGCGCGTCAACATGTCCTTTCTCAACTGGTAGGGGTAGATCTTCTCCATCAGAGGGAGCAAGGTCCCATGCTGGTGGGCCAGGTCGCCGTCCACTTCGAGAAGACGTCTGTACTTGTTGTCCACTTCGTCGTGGAACTTCCTCAGCTCGAGGGGCTGCCCGTCCTGCCGGAAGCTGGTGCGGGACAGGTCCTCAAGAAGCTGATTCTTGATGGTGCGCTCGTCACCGAAGTGGCCGTCGAGGATGGCCCAGGCTCTCGCGTACGAGGCGTCGGCGATCGGAAGGCTCTTCACTGCGGTGAGAGGCTCCTTCTCCAGGTGGTCCAGCAGGTAGTGGAACCTCTGGGCGTCGGTCAAGCCCATTCTGCCGTAGGTAGTACGGTAGTGGTTCTTGAAGGAGAAGTAATCGGCTTGTTTGTCGCCGTTGAACTTCTTCACTTCAACCGACTTCGGCTTGAAGTTCTTCCCAGCTTGTTCCATGTCCCTCTGGACTCC
>JAAUXW010149281.1_pt1 | contig 11197 bp, 7 predicted proteins | sample 7278141 | NCBI WGS metagenome assembly JAAUXW01 (sample SAMN14350115, study PRJNA611818) | marine sediment metagenome | isolation source: surface marine sediment (2.1m) | place: French Polynesia: Moorea | collected 2018-08
CCTCAGGCAGGAATCGGAAGCGCAGTACCGCGCAATGGAGCTCGCCTGGGAGGCACAGCGCAATGGCGAAACCCCGGACCCGTTCGCGGCCAGGGGCAGCTCGCAATCGCTGCTACGCGCAGAGCTCGGCGACACGGACTACGAGCGCTACCTGCAGGCGCAGGGCGCACCGACGGCGATCCAGGTAACGCAGGTACTGGACGCGTCTCCCGGCAGCCGGGCCGGGTTGCAGCCCGGCGACCAGATCATCAGCTACAACGGCAGCCGCGTGTTCAATATCGGCGAGCTGCGCCAGCATACGATGCAGGGGCAGCCGGGCGAGGATGTCATCGTCGAAGTCGACCGGGACGGCGTCACGATGCAGCTCAGCCTGCCCAGCGGGCCCATCGGGATCACGGGCTCCAATGCCAGCGTGCGCCGGATGAACTGGTGGGGCGGTGGATAAACCCGGCGACGAAATGCACAATGGAGGCATAACAAGAACCTGAAGGTGCGTCTCGCCCTTGAGCCTGCTTCGCTACACCGTTCCGAACAGCTTCACCGCACTGAGCCTGCTGCTCGGAGTGTCGTCCATCTTCACGACTCAGCTCGGCGATCTCGAGCTCGCCGGCTGGATCATAGTCTGGTGCGGCCTGCTCGACGTCATGGACGGATTGTCGGCCCGCCTGCTCAAGGCCACGTCGAGCTTCGGCGCTGAATTCGACTCGATGGCCGACCTGGTGTCGTTCGGCGTCGCACCGGCGGTGCTGATGCTGAACGCCGGACTGGAGCTGGGGGACATCAGCGTCGATTCCGGCCAGTTCTGGGTCCTGCTGGTGGCCGTCGCGGTATTCGTGCTCGCCGGCGCGATGCGCCTGGCGCGTTTCAATCTCGCGACCGGAGAGACCAGCAGCGGGTGGTTCGCGGGCGTGCCGATTACGGCGGCCGGCGGCGGCATGGTGTCGTCGACGGTGCTGGTCCTGATACACCATCCCGAGATTGCCGACTCGCTACCGCTGCACCTGTACATGCCGGTCATGATGTTCGTGCTGGCGCTGCTGATGATCTCGCGCATTCGCTTCCCGAAGGCGAAGATGCGCAAGAGCAAGATCATCAACGCGTTCCAGGGCATCACGGTCGTCGGCGTCTACTACTGCGGAATCACGCGCAGCTGGCCCGAGTACCTGTTCGTGATGGGCCTGTTCCTCCTCGTGTCGGGCATCATCGCCGGCCGTCTCACTCGCAACGCCTGAGCCGGCGGGCAATCGATGCGCTTGCAGACGACAATCATCGCCGCCGCTGTCCTGTCGTTACCCTCGGGCGCCATAGCGGACAGAGTGAGCTTCGAGCCGTCGAACTACGAGGCGCTGGAAGGCTTCGTCGACCTCTACTGGGACGAGGGCGAGGGGCGGTTGCTGATGCGCGTCGATGCGTTCGACCAGCCGTTTCTTTACCAGGTCTCGCTGCCGCGAGGCATCGGCTCCAACGACATCGGTCTCGACCGCGGGCAGCTCGGAGCCACGCGCGTCGTGCGTTTCTTAAAGAGCGGCCCGAAGGTGCTGCTGGTCGAGGACAATCTCCACTACCGGGCGACGAGCGACAATGCGGGCGAGCGCCGCGCGGTCGATGAGTCCTTTGCGCGCTCGGTACTCTGGGGATTCGAGGATATCGATCCATCTGCCTCCACGGTCGTCGATGCGACGGCGTTTTTCGTTCGTGACGCACACGGCGTGGGGGAAGTCCTTAAGTCGCGGGGCGAGGGCGACTACAGCCTGGATCCATCGCGTTCGGCGATTTTCATGCCGCGCACCCGCGTTTTCCCGGATAACAGCGAGATCGAGGCAGTCGTCACGATGACCGGCACGCCGTCGGGACCGCACCTGCCCACGGTCGTGCCGGACCCACGTTCGCTGACCGTGCACGTACACCACTCGTTGATCCGCCTGCCGGACGACGGCTACGAGCCATTGCCTTTCGATCCGCGCAGCGGTCTCATCAGCCTGACCTGGGGTTCAGGCGGTTTTGCCGACTACGCGTCGGAAATCGGCGGCGATTTCCGCGTCGACTTCGGCCGTCGCCACCGGCTCGAGAAGGTCGACCCGGCCGCAGCGGTCAGCAAGGCCGTGGAGCCGATCGTCTACTACCTCGATCCCGGCGCGCCCGAGCCGGTGCGCTCGGCGCTGCTCGACGGCGCGCGCTGGTGGGACCAGGCATTCGAAGCGGCCGGCTACGACGGCGCGTTCCAGGTGAAGATGCTGCCCGACGGCGCCGATCCGATGGACGTTCGATACAACGTCATACAGTGGGTGCATCGATCGACCCGGGGCTGGTCCTACGGATCGTCGGTGCTCGATCCGCGTACCGGTGAGATCATCAAGGGGCACGTAACGCTGGGCTCGCTGCGTGTCCGCCAGGACTACCTCATCGCCGAGGGACTGCTCGCGCCGTATGCCGGCGACACGGTCCCGGAGACCATGCTCGACATGTCGCTGGCCCGAATCCGCCAGCTGTCGGCGCACGAAGTCGGTCACACGCTCGGTTTCGCGCACAACTTTGCGGCGAGCACGCAGGGCAGGGCGTCGGTCATGGACTACCCCTTCCCGCTGATCCGGATTCGCGGGGACAACACGCTCGATTTCGGTGACGCCTACGACGACAAGATCGGAGCGTGGGACAAGCGCATGGTGTTGTACGCGTACCAGGACTTTCCGGATGCGGTCGATGCGGACGAGGCACGCCGTGCGATCATGGACGAGACGGTTGCGCAGGGTTTCAAGTACGTCACCGATGCGGATTCACGTTCGGCGTCGACGTCACACCCCGACGGCAATCTCTGGGACAACGGCGACGATGCGATCGCCGAGCTCGGGCACCTCACCCGTTTGCGCCGTATCGCACTCGACCGCTTCTCGGCGGACAACATCCGCAATGGCCGGCCCCTGGCGACGATCGAGGAAGCGCTGGTGCCGATTTACCTGCTGCATCGCTTCCAGCTTCGGGCCGTGGGCAAACTCATCGGCGGTGAGTACTTCAGCTACCGGCTGCGCGGAGACGCACAGGAGCCGGCCAGGCCGGTCCCTTATGCCCGTCAGCAGCAGGCGGTCGACGCACTCATTGCCACGCTGGACCCGAAATTCCTGCGGCTGCCGGACGGCGTCGTCGAGCTCATAACGCCGCGCGTCCCGAATAACCCGAAGAGCCGCGAGACGTTTACCGGGAAAACGGGAATCAACTTCGACCCGATCGCGCCGGCGAGATCCTCGGTTGCGCTGACCCTGAATGTCCTGCTCGACCCGGCGCGAGCGGCACGCATGGCCCGGACCGGCGCCCCGGGCTTCGAAGCCGTAACCGGCGCTCTGCTGTCCGCGAGCTGGTATGAGTCGGCCCTGAACGGAATCGACGGCGCTATCCGCCGCCAGACCGCCATGCAGGTCCTATACGGGCTGCTCGGCCTCGCGTTCGATCCAAAAGCCGACGCTGACGCGCGAGCTCTGGCGCTTGACGCGGTGCTGCAGCTGGAGCGCTGGCTCGGGAAACAGTCGCCGCGCAACCCGGTGCTTCGCGCGCATTACGCCTTCGCGCGCTTCGAGATCGAACGACTGAAGAACGACCCGACGCAGATCGAGGCGTTGGTGCCCACAGTAGCGCCGCCCGGATCGCCGATCGGTTCATTCGCTGAAGAGGCTCGTTAACGATGTCAACAACCGTCACCGTTCTCGTCATCTACCTCTGCATACTGGTGGGACTCGCGATCTGGAGTCGTCGCGAGACACACACGCTGGCGGGTTTCTACCTGGCGGGCAAGAAGCTGCCTTTCTGGGTCGTCGCGTTCAGCACCAACGCCACCGGTGAAAGCGGCTGGCTGCTGCTCGGGCTGTCGGGGATGGGCTACCTCGTCGGCGCCCAGGCGTACTGGGTGGTTGTCGGCGAGATCGTCGGCATTGGCGCGTCCTGGTGGCTGATCTCACGGAGACTGAAGGCGCTCGGCGACGAGACCGATTCAATCACCGTGCCCGACGTGCTCGCATCGAAGTTCGTCGACAAGTGGAACCTGATCCGCGGGGCCGCCGTGCTGATCATCGTGGTCATGGTGACGACTTACGTCACGGCGCAGATGGTGTCGACGGGCAAGGCGTTCTCCAGCTTCCTCGGCATGGAATACGAGACCGGGGTGATCGTCGGTTCGATCATCATCATTGCCTACACCTTCGTCGGCGGTTACAAGGCCGTGTCCTACACCGACGTCGTACAGGGTGTCCTGATGCTACTGGGGCTGATTGCGGTGCCGACTGCCGCGATTGTCGCCTCCGGCGGCTGGAGTGGTGTCGAGGAGTCGCTGAATCAGCAGGATCCCGCGCTGCTCGACATGTTCGCCATCAGCAATGCGCCGGCGCTGATCGGCATCGCGAGTTTCCTTGCGGTCGGCCTGCCGTTCCTCGGTGTGCCCCAGCTGCTCATTCGTTTCATGTCCGCCCGCGATGACGGCGAGGTCCGCAAGGCGCGCATCATGTCTGTCATCGTCATGCTCGTTTTCACGGCCGGCGCCGTTACCGCTGGCGTCGCGGGCCGCGCGCTGTACCCCGGTCTCGAAGACCACGAGACGATATTCCCGGTTCTTTCGAACAATCTCTTTCCGCCGATCATCGCCGGACTCCTGCTGGTGGTGGTGCTCTCGGCCATCATGTCGACCGTCGACTCGCTGCTGCTGCTGGCTTCTTCGTCGGTTGTGCGTGACACCTACCAGAAGATCATGGGCAGCCGCGAAAGCGATGAGCAGCTGTCGGTTTACGGCAAGATCATCACGATTGTCATCGGTGTCATCGCGGTCGTGCTGGGCGTCCAGGAACCGCGGGTGATCTATCACTTCGTGCTGGCTTCGTGGTCCGGCCTCGGCTCGGCGTTCGGGCCTGTCGTGCTCGGCATCCTCTATTACAAGCGGATAACGTGGGCGGGCGTGCTCGCCGGCATGCTCGGCGGCTTCATTACCAGCGTCGTCTGGCTGGCCTTCTTCAAGGAGGACTATCACGGTCTCTACGAGGCGATTCCCGGCTTCATCGCGGGCTTCGTGCTCACTTGGGCGGTGAGCTGGCTTACGAGCAGGGGCAAGGACTGACGTCCGGAGGCCCGGAATTGCCCTCGACTGGCCCGCTGATGCATACTCGAATGATCGGCATGTAAATCAATAACAAGGGCATTTGCGAAGCACGCATGCCGCGCGTGGCTGACCAGAGCGGGCACGTCGGCGAATCCGTCTCTTCGCAGCGAAGCCTGTCAACCGTGGCGCAAAAAAGCAATCAAGAGCAGCCTGGACAGGAAGCCGGTTTAGGACCGTCATCATCACCGCACGACAAGGAATTCGACGATGCGGTAACGACGGAGATATCCGACGTCCTGGCAAGTGCATTCAACGAGGATCGGGCAACCGATCCGGGTGACGTTTACGTAACCGATACGCAATTGACGGCGCATGTCGATCCGGCCAGCGACGATGCCCTTTCGCCCGGATTCCTGCTGAAAGATCGCTTCGAGATCGTTGATCTCGTGCACAGCGGCGGCATGAGCCTCGTCTACAAGGCCATCGATCATAGCCGGCGCGCCGCAGGTCGAGACGAAAAGCACGTCGCGATCAAGACGATGCGGTCGTCGATCGCTTCCGACGAAGAATCGCGTCTGACGCTGGAGCGGGAGGCTGCGCAGGCGCAACGCCTGTCGCATGCCAATATCATCGACATCTTCGATGTCGATGAACACGAAGGTCGGTCATTCCTGGTGATGGAATGGATGGAGGGCGAGTCCGTCAACGCGATGTTGCGCCGGACGCGCGGCGAACGCCTCGAGTCGAGCCTCGCGTGGTCGGTGATCGCAGGCGCCGCGGCGGGCGTGCAGCATGCGCACCAGAGCAACGTGGTACACGCGGACATCAATCCGTCGAACATCTTCATCACTGAAAGACTGCAAATCAAAGTGCTCGACTTTGGTGTGGCGCGGGATACGAGTAGCCTTGAGCCGATCGATGACGACCGGTTCGCGTGGGTAACGCAGCCTTACGCGAGTCCCGAAGTTCTGTCCGGGTTGCCTCCAGTCGTCGAGGATGACGTATTCTCGCTGGCGTGCGTCGCCTATCGTCTGCTGGCCGGCAAGCATCCATTCGGCGGTCGGCTGTCGCTCGTTGCGAAGCACCAGGGGAGATCGGTCGAACCGATCCCGTGGCTCGCGGCAGACGAGTGGCGGATTCTCGAGAAGGCGCTCGCTTACGAACGATCGGACCGTTCGGAGAGCGTCGCCGAACTACTGGCCTGCAGCGAGCGAGCCGCCGGGGCCGACAAACACGAGGGCACTCTCGGTGGCCGCCTCGTCACACGATTGCGGACGCCACTGGCAGCCGTCGCGGCCATCGTCATCGTTGCTGGCGGTTTCTGGCTGCTCCAGCCGGGCAGCGATGATCAGGCTGTGCCGCAAGTGGAGCCTGCGTCACCGGAAGAAGCTGTGATCGACGAGCCGGTCGAGGCACCGGAGATACCGGCGGCCGAAGCGCTCGTGACGGCGGCGACGGAAGCGCTGAACGCGGAAAATCCGGGCGAGGCCTATGCCGCACTCGCTGCCGCGACCGAGACCGATCCGGAGAATCCCGCGATTGCCATCGTCGACCAGCTGCTGGCATCGAAAGGAAACGCGGAGCTGGCGGCCGCGCGCCTGGCTGCAGCAACCGGCAGTTTCGATGACGCCGAGCAGCTGCTGTCCCGGGCGCAGCAGTATTCGCACATCGATCCTGCTGAAATACAGTCGCTGCGGGACCGAATTGCCGAGCAACGGCAAAGCGATGAATTGCTCGATCGACTGGCAGTCGCCGATGGCCATCTTACGGCCGGCCGATTGCTGCTACCGGACGGCGATAACGCGCACACACTGCTACTCGATCTGCACAGCCAGCACGGCGACGACGCCCGTGTGCTCGCCTCGATGGAACGCCTGGGTGAGCGACTGCTGTCGCGTGCCGCGTTCGCTGCGGCGGCCATGCGTGTGACTGAAGCAAGCGACCTGCTCGACGCCGTCGACGCGCTGGGCGTGTTGCCGTCCGAGGTCGAGGCGGCGCGCCTGTCGCTCGCCACGGTTGCCGAGGCGGCCGAAGCGGACGTCGCAGCCGGGACGGACGAAGGTAACGTCGCAGCCGAGGCGGACGAAGCGGACGGCTCAGCCGAAACCGAGGACGTGTCGGGTCCAAGCGTCGTCGATAATCCAGCCGACGACGCTGCCGCTGCAGACAATCCTCCGTCTCTACAAGCATCCGACGAACAGGTCGACGAAGTTTCGGCTTCCGGCGATGAGCAAGCTTCGCAATCGTCGCAAGGCCAGCCTGACGAAGTGCTGCTCGTGGCGGCCGCGAGGACGTCGGCGGTCCCGGAGGAGCCGCTCCCAGAGACGGCCGAGCCCGAGACACGCGCCGAGCCCGAAAACCTAGCCGAGCCTGACACCCGCCGCCTGTCATTGCGGGAGCTCGGCATCACCGACTACGTTGCGCCGACGTATCCGCGTCGCGCGGAAAGGCGTCGCGTCAGCGGCATGGTCGAGGTCGAATTCGTCATCAATGCTGATGGCAGCACAGGATCCATCGAGGTGCTGCAGTCCCGGCCCGGCGATCTCTTCGTCGAGAGCGCGACCGATGCGGTGCGCCTGTGGCGCTTCGAGGCACGCGAGGAAGCGATGCCGGCCCAGATTACGCTCCGATTCGAGCAGGGACAGTAGTCGACCGCGCGGTTGGACCGGTCTATCCGCCCGTTGGGGCACATCTTTCGCAGTTTTTGTAACCAATCTCGAAATCGAGCCCTATAAGCGGGTATGAAAAGGCAATTCGAGGGTCAATCGATGCGATATCTCAGAGTTTTCACCGTACTACTGTTCCTGACCGTCCCGGGGCTTGCGCTCGCCGACGCAGCGGATATTCCCGGCTCCGCAACCTGGTACCTGCATGCCGACCTTGAAGCGATGCGCAACGGGGAGGCCGGTCGCGGAATCTACAACTGGCTCGACGAGGAGGTATTCTCCGAGGTCCACGAGCAGGCTGGCCTGGACGTCGGCAAGGAGGTCCGCTGGGTGACCGCTTATTCGAAACCCGAAGAAGGACCCGTCGTGGTCCTGGATGGCGAGTTCAGCCAGGAGACGAAGGACAAGGTGCTGGCGCTTGCCGCCCTTGACGGGGACCTGTCGACCCACAAAATGTCCGGGAAGACCTACTACTTCTACGATGGCGACGAAAGCCGTTTCGAGGAGGAAGGTATCGATATCGGGTCGCTCGAGGACAATGCCTTCTTCAGCTTCGCCGTCAAGGACAAGGTTCTTTTCACCAGCACGCGTGAGCAGATGGAGGCGCTATTGAAGAGCAAGGGGCGCATCGCCGGCGCGAGCCGGGACAAGGACGCGCTGTTCGTCTTGCGCGCGGAGCGCAGCCTGATCCAGGCCGGCGTCAATGCCGAGGATATGCAGGAAGACGATGACTGGGATTCGAACATCCTGCGCAATACGAAGAAGGTGGCCGTGCTGCTGGCCGACCTCGGCGGCAAGCTCGGGATCGAGGCGCACCTGATGGCGACCGAACCGGAGATCGCCAACTCTCTTGCGAGCATCGTCCGCGGACTGATCAGCCTGCAGTCGTTCAACGATGAGATGGACCCGGAAGTATCCTCGGTATTGCAGAGTACCAAGGTCAACGTATCGGGCAGTACCCTGATGCTCTCGCTCGCACTGAATCCGGATACGGTCGTGTCCGCCCTTGAGAACTGAAGCACAACTCGTCGCAGCGGCGCAGGCGGGATCCGTCGACGCGTTCGTGGACCTCGTGCACAGTTACAGGCAGCGCCTGTTGCGCTTCCTGCTGACGCGCTGCGCGAGCTACGCAGATGCCGAAGACGCGCTGCAGGATACGCTGATCAATGCGTATCGCTATATCGGGTCCTACGATCCGCGCTGGCGGTTCAGCACCTGGCTATACCGCATTGCAATACGCAATGCAGCGAACCTTGCACGTCCCGAGGTCGTTGAACTGGGTGAGCTGCGCGACGAGGAGAGTGACCCGCTAATCCGGTGCATTCGGGATTCCGAATCGGAGAACCTGTGGGTCGTGGCCCGCAAGCGGCTCAACGACGACGTGTTCGCGGCAATGTGGTTGCGCTACGCCGAGGACATGTCAGTCAGCGATATCGCCCGGGCTCTCGATCGTTCCTTGTCCTGGACCAAGGTCAACCTGATGCGCGGCCGCCGTGCGCTGGACGCCGAACTAGGCGGCGCAAACGAAGTGAGTGAAGTGTATGGATGAGTTAGCAACGAAGCTGAAAGAGCATGCCGACAACATCGACGTGACCGTTTCCGATGAGCTCGACAAGCGCATAAGGGCCTCGCTCGAGAATGTGACGCCCGAGACGGCAGTCAAGCGGCCGCGGGAGCGGGTGCGCCCGGTGAGCTTCTGGCTGGCGAGCAGCATGACGGGCATCGTAGCGGCAGCCGTCGTGATCGCAATCGTGAATTCGCTGCAATCGCCACCGCCGCCGGCAGCGACGCCCGCCAGCGTGGTCGCTGCAATGCCGGCAATCGACCTGCACGCCGAGACGGCGATGTTGACACAACAACTGCAGCAGGAACTCGATGCACTGCAATCGGATATGCGCAAGGCGGAACAGAAGGTCCGGCAGGAAATCGGGCTCTAGATATTGTGGAAAATACTTACCTTTTCCACTATTCTCGAATGCGGGGTCAGTTCGCCGGTATCCGTTAAGGTAAGCGCGACACGAGATACCGCCAACGATATGCACAAGGGGATTACGAGCAAAAGTCACGACGCGAACTGAATAACGACGCTTGCCGACGATGTCGCCAGGCTAAAAGAAAAGCAAACACCAAAAGGATGCATGAAGTATGCCTTTCGCGGTCGTATTGATTCTGCTCGTCGTCGGTACCGTAATCTTCCACATCTACAGCCAGCAAGGTGACTGGTGGTTCACCGACCTGGCATCCAACTGGAGCATGGTCGATTTCACGGTTGACATAACCATTTATGTCACCGGTTTCGTGTTCGTCGCGGTCAACCTGTTCATGGCGTACTGCGTCATAAAGTTCCGCTACAAGAAAGACGCACGTGCGACCTACGAGCCCGAAAACAAGAAGCTCGAGTCCTGGCTGACCGGGCTCACCGCGGTCGGCGTTGCCGCCATGCTGACACCGGGCCTGTTCGTTTGGGCGGATTTCGTAGAGGTGCCCGAGGAGGCACACGTCGTCGAGGCCGTAGGCCAGCAGTGGCACTGGTCGTTTCGTCTGCCCGGCGAGGACGGCAAGCTGGGCGAAGTCGATGCCGAGCGAATTACCGCAGACAACCCGTTCGGCATGGATCCCGAGGATCCGAACGGACAGGACGACATACTGGTCAACAGCCCGGAGATCCACATCCCCGTGGACCAGCCGGTTAAGTTCCTGTTGCGCTCCAAGGACGTACTCCACGATTTCGCGGTCGCACAGTTCCGCGTCAAGATGGATCTCGTTCCGGGCATGAACACCTACCTGTGGCTTACGCCGACGAAGACCGGGCGCTACGAGATCCTGTGCGAGGAACTCTGCGGCATCGCACATCACACGATGCGCGGCGCCGTCGTCGTCGATGAAAGCGACGACTTCGATACCTGGCTTGCCAGCCAGTCAACCTACGCCGAGCAGGCGGCAATGCGGCCGGGGAACGCGATGGTGGGCTCCGCGATGTACGGCGTGTGTGCCGCCTGCCACGGGCAGCAGGGCGAGGGCGTTGCGGCAATGAACGGTCCCAAGCTCGCCGGACAGAGCGCCTGGTACCTGAAGCGCCAGATCATGAACTACAAGCAGGGCTTGAGGGGTACGAACGAGGGTGACACGTTCGGGCAGCAGATGGTCGGCATGGTAGCGACACTGGCCGACGAACAGGCCGTCGACAACGTCGTCGCGCACATACTCACGTTTCCCGACAACCCGCCGGAAACCACGGTCAGCGGTGACGTAGTCGCCGGTCAGAAGAGCTACCGGGTTTGCGCGTATTGCCACGGTGCCGACGGCATGGGCATCCAGGCGCTGAATGCGCCGCGCCTCGCAGGCATGACCGACCAGTACATGGCGCGGCAGCTCGCCTATTTCAGGGACGACGTGCGCGGCGCGCACCTTAAGGACTACTACGGAATGCAGATGGGATTCATGGGCGACATCCTCG
>JAAUXW010062078.1_pt1 | contig 11191 bp, 8 predicted proteins | sample 7278141 | NCBI WGS metagenome assembly JAAUXW01 (sample SAMN14350115, study PRJNA611818) | marine sediment metagenome | isolation source: surface marine sediment (2.1m) | place: French Polynesia: Moorea | collected 2018-08
ATACCGGCAACGAAAATGAGAAGGTGGTGCCCGCGCCGAGTCGGCTCTCTACCCGAATCTCGCCCCCATGTAACTCGACAATGTGTTTGGCGATGGCGAGACCCAGCCCGGCATGTTCGTCGTCGTGGGGCCGATTGGAATCGGCCCGGTAGAATGGCGCGAAGATGTGGGGCAGGTCTGCCTCGGGAATCCCCGAGCCCGTGTCACTGATCCCGATGACTACCGCCCCTTCCCTCTGGCCGAGTGAAATCCGCACCTCACCCCCCTCCGGCGTATGATTGAACGCGTTCGCCAAAAGGTTTTCCAGGACCCGCTCGGTGAGGGCGATGTCGGCATTGACGAAAGGCAGTTCCCGGGCCGGCGCCACGGTTAGCCGGATACCGTCCTGGGTCGCCCGGAGATTGAATTTCTGGACCACGTCCTGCACCAGCTCGGCGAGGGCGAAGGGTTCTCGGTGCGGTGTGGTTTCCTTGGCGTCGAGTTTCGCCAGTTCGAACAGTTCTGCCACCAGGCGGGTCAACCGCTCGCCGTGGCGAAGCGCAATGCGCAGATACTCGGCCCGTTCCTCCGCGGTCAGTTCCGCGTCCTTGAGCGTGAGGGTTTCCAGGTAGCCCTGCAGCGAGGCCAGGGGGGTGCGCAGATCATGGGAGACGTGCGCCACCAGTTCACGCCTGAGGGCGTCGTTTTCCTGCAGCCTGTGGAACTGGGCTACGATGCGCTCGGCCATCCGGTCGAAGGTGGCTCCCAGGCGGTCCACCTCGTCCGCCGCGGCCGGCTGCTTTCCCGCATAGGGAAGATGGGCGGTGAAGTTGCTGCCCTGAAACGCGTCCATGACGGCGGCCAGACGGTGCAGGCGCCGGGTCAGGATGTGAAAGACAACCAGCCCCACCAGGAGGCCGAAACCCAGGCTTGCCACCACCGCCCAGCCGCTCAGACGCAGGAAATAGCTTTCCTGAATCATCCTGTCCACCGAGTCGTACTCTTCGCCCCGCAACACCACGTAGAGGTAGCCCTGTGCATTTTCCGCAGAAGGAACCGGGGTGACGGAAAAGGCCTTGCGCCGATCATGACTTCGCGGGTCGTCGCCTAACAGGGGATAACCCCGGTCGCCGCCCAGAAAAGCGCGGATGGGCCCCAGAGATACCTGCCTGCGTTTTACCTTGCCCGGGTCCGCGGAATAGGAAAGGATGTTGCCCGCCAGGTCCAGCAGATAGATCTCGATACTGGGATTGATGACCATGTACTGGTGAAAGGTCTCCTTCAGGGCGGCCTCGTTGAGACGGCCCTCCTCCACCAGGTTGCGGTCGGCGACCAGATTGCGGGCCAGATCCTTGTTGAACTGCTGGCTGACCTCCTGCAGGTAATGGCGTGTGGAAGAGGTGCTGATCAGCGCGTACAGCAGCCCGATGGAGATGAGCAGCACCACCAGCACCAAGGCCAGCCTGGCATACAGGGTTCGAATCATGGGTTCTCGGCGAACTTGTAGCCCACCCCCCAGACGGTGAGGATGTACCGGGGCTTTGCCGGATCGACCTCTATCTTGGCGCGCAATCGGTTGATGTGGGAATTGACCGTGTGCTCGTAACCTTCGTGATTATATCCCCACACATCGTCCAACAGCTGGATCCGGCTGTAGACCCGACCGGGTTGTCGCGCGAAATAGAGCAGTAGATCAAACTCCTTGGCGGTCAGCGCCACTTCCCGCTCTCCGATCCGAACCCGACGTTTTTCCGCATCGATGGTGAGGTCGCCGAGCACCAGGACCGGCTCCGCGACATCCTTCTTATCGGACAGGGCCTCCACACGGCGAAACAGGGCTTTGATGCGGGCCAGCAACTCCGGAATGCTGAAGGGTTTGGTGAGATAGTCGTCCGCCCCCATCTCCAACCCCAGGACGCGGTCCAGTTCCGCGGTCTTCGCGGTCAGCATAAGGATGGGTACGTAGCCCGGCTCGGCGCGCAGTTTCTGACAAACCGCCAGACCATCCATACCGGGCAGCATCAGATCCAGCACCACAAGCTCATAGTTCCCGCGCCGAAACATGGCGAGGCCCGCAGCGCCATCCCCGGCGATGTCGGCCTGGCAGTCGATATCGCGCAGGTGCAACCGCACCAGGCGGGCGATGTCGGGGCTGTCTTCGATAATCAGGACATTGCGTGTCATGAATCTGGCGGGGATTCCGTCGCAGGAAAGCGGATAAGACGACCTATTATCCGCACTGCCCCCTTTCGCTGCAAAGTCTTGCACATAACCGTTTTTTTTCACCACAGAGGCGCAGAGGGCAAGGAGTTTTTTGACTTAAACTCTGCGTCCTCTGCACCCTCTGCGATAAATTGTTCAGGAATCTCGGCTACTTGACCTCAACGACGACCCGGGCAACGGGGTTCAACCAGCGATGGACGCTGCTGTCCAGATCACTGACCCCGCCGTCGGGATCGGTATCGCCCAGCACGCCGCGGTGGATGTGCACATAGGCGTTGTGGTCGGCTCCAGCCGCCCCGGAAGCCCCCATGCCGCCATGCCCGCCCGGATCACCCGGAATGCCTTGTTCACCCGGTGCCCCGCCGCCGGTGATGATCTCATCGTTAGCCTCGGTACCCGCATCATAGGCGTTAAGGTAATAGGTATAGCTGCCGCGCCATCGGGGAATCCGCAGGGTGCTCAGACCCACGAAGCCGTCGTTGCTCGGCAGCACCATGGCAACGACGGAAAGATGGGACCTGCGGTAGCCGTAGACGTGCAGGCGGGCGGTGGTCGTATCCCCCGGCGCCAGAAGCCCTGCCGCCGGATTGTCCACATAGGTGCCTCCGGCATCCTCCACGTCTTCGACCAAGCCGCTTGTGTCCCCGCCTTCGGCCATCGCCTGCAGGTTTTCGGAGGCCGGGGTTCCCACCTCGAACAGATGGGTGTGCCGATCGTGGGCTGCGACGAGCAGGGGTGGGAAATAGACAGCGTTTGTAAGGTTGGTGATGTGCACCTCGACTTTGCGGGCCAACACAGGGGTGGATATGAGCATGCTCGCGGACAGAGCCGCTGCTGCGATTGCCTGGTTCATGATGTGCTCCTCGTTCTGATGGCCAGGAGCCGGCCCGAGAATAGACTGACCTACTGCGACCAACGAGTCTTGCCCTCGCTGCGACCGCTGTTCCTGGACGGGCCCCCAGGTGGAACGACCGGTTCCACACCCTGTATTTCAGACCGGAAAGCTCCCGCCTCGATCACCAAAGCCTCACGAGTTTCTAACAAAACACCGGAACGCCTTGCCGAGACGAGCCTTTTCTCTAGGCTACGCACATCAAATGAACACTGAACAGCCGCTCGGGGTCGGTCCATACGCGATCGCTGTTGAATCCGGCGCCGCGGCCAAGCGCTGCAAACTCCTCGATCGTATATTTGTAAGAATCTTCGGTGTGGATGGTCTCATCCTTCGCGATGTGGAAGTCCCGGTCCTCGATCCCCAGGACCTGGTCCCTGGTGCTGCGCAGGTGCATCTCGACGCGGCCCGCGGCCTCATTGTAGAAGGCCAGGTGCTCGAACGCGTCCAGGTCGATGCGGCTGTCGAGTTCATCGCGGATGCGCCACAGCAGGTTGAAATTGAACGCCGCGGTCAGGCCACGGCCGTCATTGTAGGCGGCGTTCAGCCGATCCACATCCTTTTTCAGGTCGACGCCGATAAGCAGGTAACCGCCGCTCCCCACCATCTGCGCTATCTGCCCCAGGAAACGCCCCGCCTTTACGGGATCGAAGTTGCCGATACTGGAGCCGGGAAAAAACGCCATCTTCCTGACCGGCGGCAGGGATTCCGGCAGGGTCAGGCTGCTGGAAAAATCGGCGCAGGTGGCGTGGACCTCCAGCCAGGGATAGTCCCGTGCGAGCCGGTGCGAGGATTCCAGAAGAAAATCTCTGGAGATGTCCACGCCCATGTAGTGGGCGGGCCTCAGGGCAGACAGCAGCAGCCGCACCTTTTTGCCCGCACCGCTGCCAAGCTCCACCAGCATGCATTGGGAGTCTATGGACGCCGCGATCTCCCCGGCGCAGCTCTGAAGGATGCCGGTCTCGGTCCGCGTCAGATAATACTCCGGTAGTTCGCAGATTTCGTCGAACAGCCGGGAACCCCGTTGGTCGTAGAAGAATTTAGGGGGAATGGCCTTGGGGGTGCGCGCAAGCCCCACCATCACCTCATCCCTCAAGCTGCTCTGGCCGGGATGCTGGTCATAGAAGCTGACCGCCGGCAGATTCATCGGTGGTTCGGAGCCGGAACGGGTTGTGGAAGCACTCACACTGGTTAGCCTGTCTGTGTTGTTCTTAAAATTACTCTACGTTGTTGTTGTGCTTCGTGCAATCCGCAACAGAGGCATTTTTTCAACCGGGCACTCGCGCGCGACCTGCCTTGAAAAATCCGCTCTCATTGAGAACCTGTCTCACAAGCCCCCGCGGCCGCGCCCAGCCTGCTGGACTGCTGCGCTACCGTCGAAGTGCATAGCCCGTAGGAGCCCGCTTGCGGGCGAACCACGCAGCCTTGCACAATGCCGGCCCGCCCGCAAGCGGGCTCCTGCGTTAACGGAACTTCGCGGAGGATTATGAGGCAGGTTCTGAATACCTTTGTGCCCTGTGTGTCCTCTGTGGTTCGAAATTCCGGTTTAGACCCGCTGATATCAGTCCCGCCTCAGTTCATCGGACAAGGCGATAGGCGTGGGGAAGCGAAGCACCACCAGATAGACGGATACCAGAAAGCTCAGCAGGGTGGCCAGCTGAATCAGATAGGACGCCTCGAATCCGATCGCGCCCCGCTCCTGGGCCAGCACGGCCATGAGCAGCGAGAACTCGCTCAACTGACCCAAGCGCCAGCCTATCTCCCGGGAGCGGCGTGGGGTCTCGCCCGTGCGCGTCAAGAGCCGCCGGAACACCTGAGGCTTTATCGCCAGCATGGCGGCCGCCAGGATCAGCGCGGGCAGCCAGATGGCACCCAGCACCGAGAGCTGAAAGCCCGCGCCCAGGGAAAAGAAAAAAAGGATCAGAAAGAAATCCCGCAAGGGCCTCAGGTTCTCTGCCATGTACAGGGAAATGGGGCTGGAGGCCAACGCCACGCCCCCCACGAAGGCCCCGATCTCGTGGGACAAACCAAGGGCCGCGGCGGCCTCGGCCATACTCAGGCACCATCCAATGGCGATCAAAAACACGTACTCCTTGATCGTATCGAACGCCTGGATAAGCCGCAGGAGCACCTGGCGCACGAACACCAGCGCCCCGCCCACGAGCAGTGGCAGGGCGAGCATGAGCTTGAATACCTCAACGGCGGGATGCTCCTGCTGCGCCCCGCCCTCCAGGGCGAGCAGCAGGAGAATGGCGATAAGGTCCTGCAGGAGCAGGATGCTGATAACGATTTCGCCGGTGCGTTGATGGTGCAGCACAGTGGTGGGCAGCAGCTTAAGGCCCACGATGGTGCTTGAAAACATCATACCGCAGCCCACCAGCAGGGACTCCACGGGCGTGTATCCGAATATCAGTGCCACACTGGCGCCTACGCTCGCGAAGACCAGGGAACTGACCAAGGTTACCAGGGTCGTCTTGCGAAGCATCAACACCAGGTCCCTCGGATTGAGTTCCAGCCCCATGAGAAACAGCAGGAAAATGATCCCGATGTGGGCCATTTCCTCCACAAGCTCCGGGTCGGACACCAGTCCGATCACCGAAGGGCCGAACAACACGCCGAGCAGGATGTAAGCGACCAGCAGGGCCTGACGGGCAAAAAGCGCGAGAGTCGCTATCACCGCCGAACCGGCGAAGATCACGAACACAGTAAAAACAACCGGATCCCCTTGCATCAGTCCCTCCAGAAACGCCCGCCGACATAACCACCCCCGCCCCGTCGCGCAGATTACAGTATAGACCCGCCCTCCGTGTAAATAACCTGGAGACGGTCGGTGTTTCCCGGATTCAGGATGTGCCCCCAAGCCTGGCCCCCTCCGGGTCGCTCCGCCCGCCAACCGACGAAGTCGTCTGCGTTAACAAAGGCCGTAAACTGGTGGATAATTCAAAGCCGATGGGAAAACTCCGGCGACGGATTGAACAGATATTAACCGCTACGGCTCGCCAAATAGTGATATTCCGCCTGAACAGAAACACCCTTAGACTCGGATGGCGCTCGGACAAGGCCGTCGGAGTGCTCCTGCTCGCTACGGGCATCACCCTGATATTGATGAGCTGCGCAAGCAGCCCGCCGGAAAATATCGACAACATCTGCGCTATCTTTGAGGAGAAAGACGACTGGTTTGATGACGCCCAGGCCTCAGAGGAGCAATGGGGAACCCCTATCCACGTGCAGATGGCCATCATCAGGCAGGAATCCAGGTTTCGGGATGACGCCCAGCCGCCGCGAACCACCCTGCTGGGATTCATACCCTGGACGCGGCCCTCTTCGGCTTATGGCTACCCCCAGGCCAAAGACGCAACCTGGGAATGGTATATCCGGAAAACGGGAAACGACGGTGCCGACCGGGACGACTTCGCCGATGCGATAGACTTCGTGGGCTGGTATACCAATTTGAGCCACCGCACGCTGGGCATCTCCAAATGGGACGCCTACCAGCAGTATCTTGCCTATCACGAGGGCCACGGCGGCTTCAAGCGCAAGACCTATCGAAAAAAGGGTTGGCTGAAATCTGTTGCCCGCAAGGTAGACCGTCAATCCAAACGCTATGCGACACAACTGAAAAGCTGCCGGGCCGAACTGGAACAAGGCTGGTCGCTATGGCCGTTCTAGCCGGAATCCTTCACCACCACGCGACCCAAGGCTGAACCATGAAATTCGACCTGCACCCCTTAGAATCCCCCCCGGAGGCGGTCCGACCCGACCTGGAAGCCGCCGGGAAGGCTTACGGAAACCGCGGTGCGCGCCCCTCAGCGTGATCTTCGAGTCCTCGAGATGAAAATCGAACGTCTAAAGAGGCATCATGGGAAAAACAGCAGCTAAAGACACCTTTAAGGTTCTTGCCGCCAATCTGGAAAGTGTTATTCAGGGCAAGTCGCAAGCGATTCGTCTGTGTCTGGCGGCCTTTGCGAGCGGTGTGCATGTACTCCTCGAGGATGTCCCCGGAACCGGTAAAACCACCCTGGCGAAGACGCTGGCCCGCTCCGTCGACGCCGAATTTCGGCGCATCCAGTTTACCCCTGACTTGCTGCCGTCCGATATCCTCGGTGTCAACCTGTTTAATCAACAGGACCGGACCTTCCGTTTCCTGAAAGGCCCCGTCTTCGGGGATATCCTGTTGGCGGATGAGATCAACCGCGCCTCGCCCAGAACCCAGTCTGCGTTACTGGAGGCCATGGCCGAAAACCAGGCAAGCGTCGACGGCGTGCGACACGATCTGGGGCAGATGTTTTTCGTAATCGCTACGCAGAATCCGGTTGAATCCCACGGCACCTACCCCCTTCCGGAAGCTCAGTTGGACCGTTTCGGAGTATGCTTCAAGCTGGGATATGTTTCTCCCCAGCAGGAAGTCGACATCCTCAGCAGCCAGAGCACGCGGCATCCTCTGGATGCGATCGCACCCTGCATTACCAAGACGGATGCCATGGCTCTTCGTCACTCGGTCCCCGAGGTGCGTATCACCGATGAGTTGAAACGGTATATCGTGGACGTCGTGTCCGCCACAAGAACGGCGAAAGGCGTAAGGCTGGGCGCAAGCCCGAGGGCATCGCTTACGTTGATGCGGCTGGCACAGGCCCTGGCCATGTTTGACGGGCTGGAGTTCGTTACCCCGGATCATGTCCAGGAAGGGGCCGTTTCGGTAATCGCCCACCGGCTGGTCCTCGATCCGGAGTCCAAATTTTCGGGGACGACGGCCCCGGCGGTCGTCGAAGACATCCTCAAGGATTCCCCGGTTCCCGTATAAAGCCGGATGCGTCGCCTTCTTTACAGCAACTTCAGGCGATTCTACCGGCTCGGCCGTTGGACCCGCCGTCGCTTTACGCCTGCGGGCCTTCTGGTGCTGGCCGTCATGACGGCCTCAGCCGTCATAGGCATAGATACCCGACACACCATGGCCTATCAGATTGCCGGCCTTGCCACCGCGCTTATCCTCGTGAGCTTCCTAACGGGGGCCTATTTCCGCGCGCGCTTCTCGGCGCAGCGCTTTCTGCCGGATTTTGCCACCGCCGGAGAGGAATTCGATTACAAAATCACCCTGAACAATCTCACGCACAAGAAACAGGCCGGGCTCTATGTTCGCGAAAGGCCGGATACCAGGCTGCCGGCTTTTGAAGCCTTCCTGCATAGTCGTGAACCGGGAGAAGAAAAGCGGAACTGGTTCGATCGCAACCTGGGCTATCCCCGCTGGGAGTGGCTGGTATCCCAGTTTCAGGGCGCAGAGGCCCGGGAAGCTGCCGTTCCCACCATAGCTGCGGCGGGTGCTGTCGATATCACCCTGACTCTGAAGCCCAGACGCCGAGGCAATATCATCCTCGAAGGGCTGACCCTGATCAGGCGTGACCCGCTTGGCCTCATCAACACAACCATTGACCTGGCGGTACCGGCGAGTCTGCTCGTGCTTCCCAGACGTTTACGGGTCCCCCAAGCACGGCTTTCCGGTACGCGACAGTATCAGCCCGGAGGAATCTCCCAGGTTTCTTCCGTCGGGGATGCGGAGGAGTTTTTTTCCCTGCGGGACTACCGGCCCGGCGATCCCCTGCGCCATATACACTGGCGAACCTGGGCGCGTACGGGGAAACCGGTGGTCAAGGAATTTCAGGAGGAGTATTTCGTCCGCTATGGTCTCATCCTGGATACCTTTGCGGTACAGGAACAGGCCCTGAAATTCGAGGATGCAGTCATTATGGCGGCGTCCTATGTGGCGACCGGGGACTCACCGGACGCCCTGCTCGACCTGATGTTCGTGGGATCCGAGGCCTACTGCTTTACCGGCGGCCGAGGCCTGCTGCCCCAATCAAGGATGCTGGAGATCCTGGCCTGCGCGGCACCCTGCTTCGACAAGTCATTCAGTACGCTCCGGGATCTGTTGCTGAGACGCGCCGCCCAGCTCAGTGGCTGCGTCTGCATCTTCTTGTCCTGGGACGAGCAGCGGCAATCGCTTGTCAGACGCCTTCGGGCAACGGGCGTCATCCTGGAGGTTATCGTAATCGCCGAGGGGCCGGATTCCGTCGACCCCGGTCCCATGCGCGACCAGGCGAACAGGTTCCACGTGGTTGTCGCCGGCCGCCTGGAAGAGTCTCTTGCCAGACCATGACCAAGGCGCCTCTGGTTCTCGGCAGCAGTTTGATCTTCTGGTCCTGGCAAACGGGACATTGGCTTATCGGTGTGACTCTCGCCTGTCTGGTTGAGGCCGCGCGTTTCAGCCCCCTGCGGTGGGACCTCTCGAACCGGGATTTCCATCGCATCGTCGATGTCTCGGTACTGGCGTTTCTGGCGACCACGTTTTATTTCATCAACCGGGAGCGCTCCTTCGACGCGCTAACGGGTATCCTGGTATGGCTCCCCGCGAGCTTTTTCCTCTTGATTGCTGCACAGAAGTTCAGCCAGGCGAACAGCCTGCCTTTGACCTCCCTGTTCCTTTCGCTGCGCTGGCTGGAGGCCAAAAGAGTAAGTGAGTCTTCACATACTCGCATCGACCTGACCTTTCCATACTTCTGTCTCTGTCTCCTGTCCGCCAGTGCGGCGAATCAGCGGACGGTCTGGTTCTATCCCGCGGTCTTCGTGCTGGCCACGGCGGCCTTGTGGTTCCACCGCTCAGGGCGGTTCCGCACCCTCACCTGGCTCGCCGCCCTGACTGCGGCAGGCACCCTGGGTTATCTGATAATGACCGGCCTGCATGCCGGTCACAAGCAGACCCAGGAATTGTTCCTCCAGTGGTTCAAAGACTACCGGGAAAACCGGACTGACCCCTACCGCAGCCACACGGCGTTGGGCGATATCGGAACCTTGAAACTCTCCGACAAGATCCTGTTTCGCGTTTCCCCTGAAGAGGCATGGTCCGGCCCCATCCTGTTGCGGGATGCCAGCTACAACACCTACAGCAGGGGATACTGGTTCGCCATCGACTCCGAGTTCAAGGCCTTAAGCTCCACCTCCGAGGTCACGACCTGGGAACTTGCAGAACCCCTGGGCGAAGGCAGGTCGCTTGGCATTTCCGCGTCCCTGAACGCCTTTGGTGAGGCCCTTTTGACACTCCCTACAGGCGCCTTCCGGCTGGAAGACCTGCCGGTGATAAAGATGCAGCGCAACGGTCTGGGCGCCGTAAAGGTCGAGGACGGCCCGCCGTTGATCCGGTACCGGGTGAGATTCGACCCGATGTTGTCGCCGGACGATGCGCCCCAGGATCTTGATCTGGAGATTCCTGCCGAATATCGGGAGCTGATCGGCGCGATTGCACAGGAACTGCGTTTGAGCGAAAAGACGCCGCAGCAGGCGGTGCGGACCATCGCCGAGTATTTTCGCCGGGGTTTTACCTATTCCCTGACTCAGCGGGCCCTGGATAAGGGGATCACGCCTCTGGAAAACTTCCTGCGTAACACCAAGAGCGGACATTGCGAATTCTATGCGACGGCCACAGTGCTCCTGTTGCGCCGGGCGGGAATAGCCTCCCGTTATGCGACCGGCTATTCCGCCCAGGAATACAGTTGGCTGGAAGACGCCTACCTGGTGCGAAAGCGTCATGGTCATGCCTGGGCGCTGGCCAACGTGGAAGGGACCTGGACGGATGTCGACAATACACCGGCGGTGTGGCGGGAAATGGAGGAGGCAACGAGCCCGGCGAGCCAGCCCCTCTCGGACCTGTTCTCCTGGATCAAGCACCGAATTCAGGCGTGGCGCTGGGGTACGCCGCAGGAAGGGGCATCCGCCGACTACCTGGTTTGGCTGTTGATTCCCCTTGCGGTGTCCCTCGCCTGGCGCCTAGCCGGCAGGAAAGGGATTCCGTCTTCTTCTGAATCCCCTGAAGAAGCCCGACGCGAAGCGCCCCAGGCCGGCGCGGACTCCCCTTTCTACCGGGTAGTTCTCCGCCTGAACGACCTTGGCATGCCACGCCTTCCGGGGGAATCGCCGCGCCGCTGGCTGAACCGTATTACGCCGGATCTGGATACGGACATCACCCCCGACCAGCTCTACGAGATGCTGGCGATTCACAATAGACTCAGGTTCGATCCCGCTGGCATAACCAAGACCGAAAGAGACAGA
>JAAUXW010252806.1_pt1 | contig 11187 bp, 9 predicted proteins | sample 7278141 | NCBI WGS metagenome assembly JAAUXW01 (sample SAMN14350115, study PRJNA611818) | marine sediment metagenome | isolation source: surface marine sediment (2.1m) | place: French Polynesia: Moorea | collected 2018-08
CTTTTGTGTTATGCAAGAATATTAGTGGTCGTTAATTTATGCGGAAACTCCCGTCAGTTCTCTGGGTGTGTCGGATGGGGCTCGGGGAGGGCTTTCCCTATCCGGGCAGTCTTATGCGGCCTCGGCGCTGATCTCGGCGATGGACTTGATTTTGGCGATGAAGGCATGCATGCCCTGTCGGCGATTCGGACTCAGGTGTTCCTCCAGATCGAGGCGGCCGACGTAGTCGCCGATATCCCTCGCCATGACATCTTCGGGGGTTTTACCCTGGAAGGGCGCCAGCAGCACCACCACAAGGCCCCTGACCAACGCACCATCCACGTCGACCCTGTAGTCCATCACGGGCGGGTCGCCCGCGGTCAGATGGCCGGTCAACCAGGTCGGCGTCGTGCATCCCTGCACCCGATTGCGCTCGGTCCTGTCTACCGCCGGCATGGCATCCAGCTCCTGACCCAGATCGGTGATGAACTCGTAGCGATCGTCCCAATCAGGCAGCAGCTCAAAGGCTTCAACGATCTCTTGCTCGGTCATATGCAAACCTCATGGCAAAACAGGGAATCTTAAAATGTTTGATCAGTTTCGCTCCTCAGGGTTCGGCTTCATCCGGGCCTGGCCCGACTATGCTGAGGACCCGTATCCGAGGGGGGGAGACAAGGAACCGGGGCGCGCCCCAGCTTGCGGGTTGTACCCGGCCCCAGCCTGGTATAAACAGCGCTGCTGATATACAGTCCACAAGAATGCATCTATTCAGCGCGTCTCCACCCAAATTTCCGGGTGACGGATACCTTGGATCCTGAATCCCTGAGCATACTGGCGTGGCTGGCCGCCGGCGCCATCTTCCTTCTGGCCGGCTTGGTTCATGGCGCCCTTGGCCTGGGATTTCCCATGCTCGCCACGCCGCTGCTGGCGATCATGATCGACATCCGCAGTGCCATTCTGCTTACCCTCCTACCGACCATCACCGTGAACCTGATCAGTATCCTGCGCGGTGGCCGTTGGTCGGAGAGCATCGGGCGCTATTGGCCCCTGGCGGTACTGATCCCCGTCGGTGCCGTGACCGGCACCTGGGTGCTCGTGAGTGTCGATCCGGCGCCGTTAAGGCTTCTGCTGGCAGCCGTTATCCTGCTGCATCTGTTCAGGGACCGGCTGCGCGGCCTGAATCTGGATTGGGTGCGATCGCACACCTGGACGGCCTACCTGGTATTCGGGCTCACGGCAGGATTTTCGGCGGGGACAGTCAACGTGATGGTCCCGCTGCTCATAATCTTCGCCCTGCAAGTGGGTATGACGCCACTGGCCATGGTGCAGGTGTTCAATCTTTGCTTTCTCGCGGGAAAGACGGCTCAGGTCGGGGCCTTCGCTTATTCCGGAGTTTCGATTCTGCCCCTGCTTGCCGGCACGCTGCCCTTTGCGGCCATTGCGGCGGTTGCACTTATGTTCGGCATGCGGATAAAAGAACGGGTCGATGCGGAAACCTATCGGGGTTGGCTGCATGGGGTTCTGGTGGTGATGGTCGTCGTGCTGGTGGCCCAATACTTCCTTGGCCTGACGACGGCCGTGCTGGGCTAGCCCGCATCTACCCAGCCGCCGGAATTTTGGGGCAATCCGGCAAAGCAGGGTGCGTGGCGGGATAGGAGCCACGAACGCCAGTACAGGGATGTGCCGGCTGGGCTTCGAGCGACGCAGGGATTGCGTCGCGCTCAGGACACTCACGGCGCAACGGCGCGGTCTTGCGGCGCGTCCGCCGCGCAACCCAACCAATCCTCCGTCGTCAGTTGATCGTCATGAGTTCCCTGGCTTGTGCCTGCCAGCGCTCACGCCTCACACGACCGGAAAAGCGGCTGCCCAGCACATTGTTTTCAATATAGGCAATCTCCGTATCGGTCCAGGCTGCGATCTGCTGGAAGGAGAAGACGCCGACCTTGTTGAGGCGGTGCTGTACCACCTTGCCCACACCCTGGATGCGGGTGAGGTCGTCTTCCGGGGGAATCGCTGTCAGGGGCGCGACAGGTTCAGCGCTGGCCTCCACCGCCGGCTTTACTGACGCGGCGGGTCCGGCGCCGGCCCCAGTCCAGCCTTTCACCCAGTCAAAGTACTGTGCAAGCATTGAGTCCTGCAGGTTCTGGCCCTCGCGCAGCATCGCATCGTAATGGGCGAAAAGACCCCTGGTGCTGCGCAGCCAGCTCTTCTGCACCCGCTCGTATTCCTGCAGCCAATGCCGGCGCATGGCCTGCGCCGACTCGGGCTCACTCAGGAACGGCTTAAGGGCGTCGGGAAATTGGAAGGATGGGTAAGGATTCATAGGCTAACCTCGTCAAGAGCGATTTTCAGGGGGCTTGTAGAGCATGACCAAAGGCCGGCATCCGTGAGGATGCCGGCCGTTATCCGTCTATGGAATCGGCTCCGTCCTCAGGCGGTACCGGAAGCCACGACCCGCAGGCTTTCCTGAGTCAGTTTCTGGGTCTCGGCGTTGAATTCGGCGCCCAGATCGGCCACCGCCTTGGCGTCAGCGATCATCTTCTCGCCAACGTTCTTGGCGACGTCGACCTGGCTGTTCACGAAGGCCTGCAGTGACTCGGCGTCTTTTACCTCGAACAGGGCCTTGAGCTGCTCTACGTTCAGCCGGACGTAGCTCTGAGCGATCTCCATCTGCAGGGCAAGCAACTTCTCGCTGTTGCTGAGGGAAAGCTCGGCGAACCGCTGCATGGGAGCCAACAGCTTTTCGGGCTCGACTTTAAAAAGATTTGTAAGTTCCTGGTACATGCGTATTACCTCGCTAGGTTGTGTTGAGTGGAAAATCTACCTTTGTTGCAGTGCATCATAGTACAGAAAATGGTGCACTGCAACATTTTTTCCTTCCCAATCTTGACCAGTAGTAATAAACCTCGTAAAAACAATATCTTGAAGTGTCAGGTAAGGCGAACTAGGTGCCGGCAGGGTCTGGAGAAGAGCTGACTGGGGGTGCTCAGGGAGAAGGACGCAGGCGGGAATCTAGATCGCCTTTCCCCAGCGGGACCTGCACCTGGATACCGCGAGGCCCCTGGAGATCCAGATCAGCCGCTCCCGGGTAGGCGGGCAGGCACCGCCGGGCTGATCCGGGCGGGTCTGCGCAAGCGCCTAACCCCGATTTTTCACCACAGAGGGCACAGAGTTTGTGGGATTCGGGAGGCTTTCTTGTCCGGGGTGGAATCCGCAGCGTTTACCCGGCCCTTCGAGAAAAGTACAGGACCGTTTTGTCCAGGCCGCTATGCTCTCTGCGTGCCTTTGTATCCTCTGCAGTTAATCGGTGCGATATGGGGGCTAATACCCGGGCCTGGCGTATAATGGCCTACCTCTTGACAGCCTCGGTGCCCCTATGCGTAACGCGAGCGCCCACGATTTCTGGCAGAAGCTCTCCGGATCGGTCTGGAACACCGATGTAAACGCCTTGTCCCGCTGGCGGGCGGGCCTGCTCCGATGGATCCGGCTTCTGTATCTGGTCGGCCGCGATCTGACCGACGGCCAGTTGAACCTGCGTGCAATGAGCCTGGTTTACACCACTCTGCTCTCGCTGGTCCCGCTGCTGGCGGTCAGCTTTTCGGTGTTGAAGGCCTTCGGCGTCCACAATCAAATCGAGCCCATGATGCTCAATTTCATGACGCCGCTGGGGGACAGGGGCGTGGAGATCACCTCTAATGTGATCGGCTTCGTGGACAAGATAAGGGTGGGCGTGCTGGGCGCGGTTGGCCTCGGGCTGCTCATTTACACGGTGATCTCCCTGATCCAGAAGATCGAGGGGGCCTTCAACTACACCTGGCATGTGGCTCATGGCCGTTCTTTCGGCCAGCGTTTCAGGGATTATCTGAGCGTGATACTGATCGGCCCGGTGCTCGTGTTCTCGGCATTGGGTGCGACGGCATCCCTGATGAGCCACTCGATGGTACAGGCGCTCGTCAAGCTGCCCGTACTCGCCTGGGTAGTGGAGACCATCGGGGCCCTGGTGCCCTATCTTTTCGTAATCGCCGCGTTCACCTTCGTCTACATGTTCGTTCCCAACACCCGGGTGCGCCTGGGTTCCGCCGTGGTCGGCGCCCTGGTTGCGGGTTTTCTCTGGCAGAGCGCCGGCTGGGGCTTCGCCTCCTTCGTCGTGGCGTCGGCCAAGTATGCCGCCATCTACTCCGGCTTCGCGATCCTGGTCCTGTTCATGCTGTGGCTCTACCTGGCATGGCTTATTCTTCTGGTCGGCGCCAGCATCGCCTTCTATCATCAGCACCCGGAATACCTCACCATGCGCCGCCGCGAGTTGAGCCTGAGCAATCGCATGAAGGAGCGGCTGGCACTCCTGTCCATGTATTTGATCGCGGACAGCCATTTCCGGGGTGCCGGTCAATGGACCCTGGAGGCGCTGGCAAGACATCTGGCGGTGCCCACAAATCTGCTGGGGGGCATCCTTGCGCCCCTGGAGGCCGGAGGCCTTCTGACCCGCACGGGCGAGACTCCGCCGGTCTACGTTCCCGCCCGGGCGCCGGAAAGGATTTCGCTGATAGCCCTGCTGGAGACGGTCCGGCGCGGCGGAGAGGAAGACGACCTGAGCCCCGGGCAACTGCACCGGGAGCAGGCCGTAAACAGGGTCATCGACAGCCTGGACCGGGCCGTGGAAGCCGCGCTCCGGGGCATTACGCTGCGCGAGCTGTGCCTGGGGGCACCGCTGCAGGACAGCTTGCCACCTGAGCCCCATCAGGCGCCGTCGCCGGCGATCGACCGGCGCGAAAAGGTGCCGGGTACACTAGGAGGAGGGTAAGCCTCATGTGCAGATTACCGATGACAGGGGCAAGGGGGGCTTTATCCGCCGGGGTATTGCTGATAGCTCTGGCCTGCGCAAGCAGCGCCCCCCATTCCCAGGAGGCTGCCACCGGCGCCGATGAATTTCGCTTTTCCTGCGCGTCATGCCATGGAGTGGATGGGAAAGGGGGCGGCGTAGTGGCTTCGATTCTTACGCGCAAGCCTACCGACCTGACGATCCTGGCCAGGCAAAATCGCGGCGAGTTTCCGAAAGCGAGGGTGCATGAGATCATCGACGGGCGGACAGCCTTCTATGCCCATGGCGATCGGACCATGCCCGTGTGGGGCATCCGATATCTTCTGGAGCATGCCGTTCGTCATGGCGGCGAGGGCAGTGAGCAGCTGGTTCAGGCGCGCATCGATAGGCTGGTGCGCTATATCGAGTCGATCCAGGAGTGAGGAGGGGCTTTCCAGGAGCGAACCGCGTGCGCCTGATTTAGGCGCTTGTCGAAGATGACGTCATTGCCCCAGGGCGGGATAGTCGGTGTACCCATGCTCATCGCCGCCGTAGAAGGTATTGGGGTCATATTCATTCAGGGGCGCGCCCTGGCGCAGTCGCGCGGGCAAGTCGGGGTTGGAGATGAAGGGGCGGCCGAAACTTACCAAATCACACAAACCCGCCTGCAGACGTCTGCGTGCCTCATCCGCCGTGTAATTGCCGTTGCCGATGTATAGGCCCTTGAAGCTTGAGCGGATCGCATCAATCACCGATTCGGGGCGGCCTTCTACCTCGTTGCCCTGGAAGGAGTCCTCAACCACCTCGATATAGGCTATTGCCCTGTCGTCGAGGCAACCGGCGAGGGTACCGAAGGTGGCGACGGGATCCTCGTCGTGCATGTCGTTGAATGTGCCGGTGGGCGACAAACGGATACCCGTTCGCCCACCACCCCAGACATCCACGACCGCATCGACGACCATCAGGGGAAAGCGGATACGATTCTCTATGGAACCGCCATAGCTGTCGCTGCGACGGTTTGCTCCGCTGCGGATAAACTGATCGATCAGATACCCGTTGGCGCCGTGAATCTCGACCCCGTCGAAACCCGCGCGCCTGGCGTTCTCCGCGCCCCGCCGGAACTGATCCACAATCTCGGGGATCTCCTCGGGTGTGAGGGCGCGTGGCTCGAGGACGTCCACCATGCCGGAATTCTCGTCGATGAAGGTCTGTGCGCCTTCGGGTGTGATTGCCGAAGGCGCGACCGGTTTGCGGCCGTCGGGTTGAAGCTCCGGATGGGAGATCCGCCCTACGTGCCAGAGCTGTAAGACGATACGCCCCCCCTCCCGGTGCACGGCGGATGTCACTTTGCGCCAGCCCTCGACCTGTTCATCGGAATGGATCCCCGGCGTAAATGCATAACCCTTGCCTTGCGGAGAGATCTGGGTCGCTTCCGCAATGATCAGCCCCGCGCCCGCACGCTGCGCATAGTAGGTCGCATTCAGCTCCCATGGAGCGTCGCCGGGTTGCTTGGATCGGCACCGCGTCAGCGGCGCCATGATTACCCGATTGGGCAACTCTAGATCCCCAAGCGTGCAGGGTTGAAAAAGGATATCTTGTGTTTCTTGCATGGCTAGGCTCCAGAATCGCTGGCAGTGGTCATTTCCCCGGATTCCGACCTGCGCCGGAATGACGAACAATTTGCTGGCGAGGCATGTACGGCTTCAGCAGTGGCCATCGCGAAAGAATGACTCTCGCCAAGGCGCAAAGATCGCAAAGTTATAACCTGTTTTCGTACCAGCTAACTAAATTTCGCTCTTGGCGTCTTTGCGCCTTTGCGAGAAAAACATTGATGTGTAAGGACGCGAATTCAGGGGACAGTATACCTGATTCAGGCGAGCCCATTGCCTCCTGCCGAGGATACCTATTCCGGATTTGTCACTACGGAGGACACGGAAGGCACAGAGATTGTTAGTTCTAAACGGCGTTACTACCCGGGCCGAATCCCTGCCCTTGTATGGTTTTCCCCCAACTATGTACGACCCTGCGGCATAAGCTGTTATTCTTTGTGTGTTCCTCTGAGTTCTCTGTGGTTAATCGGTGAGGTATGCGGAGCGCGAATCGGCACCGAGCCGGCGGAAGTCCCGGAAAGAACCAATATGCACAATAGCCTGCATGGCCCTCTGTCTTTCTTGCCCCGCCTCGTGCTGCTTCTCGGCGTGTTTCTGGCGTCGACGGCCTGTACCCCCGGGGGCGGTCAATGGGGTGACGACGTTATCGTGATCGGCCAGACCGCTGAGCCCAAGTCACTGGATCCCCAGGTCGTGACATCGCTGAACGACTTCCGCATCCTCGTGAACGTCTACGAAGGCCTGGTGCGTTTCCGGGAGGGCACGCTGGAACCCGAGCCGGCCCTTTCGCACCGCTGGGAGATCGATCAGGGCGGGCGGATCTATACCTTCCACCTGCGCAGGGGCGTACGCTTTCACGACGGAACGGCCTTCGATGCTCAGGCCGTCAAGTTCAACTTCGAGCGCATGCTCAACGAGGACCATCCGTTCCACCATACGGGCCCTTTTCCCCTGTCGTTCTTTTTCGACAGCGTCGAGGCCGTAGAGGTAATCGACCGACACACCGTCCGCCTCCGCCTTGCAGAGCCTTTTGCACCGCTGCTGTCAAATCTTGCCTATCCTACCGGACTCATGGTCTCGCCCGCGGCGGTGCAACGTCACGGCGCCGACTACGGCAGGCGCCCGGCGGGAACCGGCCCCTTTCGCTTCGTACAGTGGGAGCCGCGCCGCCGGGTGATCCTCGAGCGCAGCCCGGACTACTGGGGCGAGCCGGCGCGGCCGCGGGTGCTGGTGTTCCGTCCGCTCACCGACTCCATGACCCGTGTCGCCGAGTTGATGGCCGGCGGCATCGACATGGCCACCGAGCTGTCACCGGACAACGTCGCCCTGCTGCGCGACCATCCCGGTTTCCGGGTGCACGAGCAGACCGGTCCCCATCTGTGGTTTCTGATCCTGAATACCCGAGACGGACCCTTCGCCGACCGGCGGGTTCGCCAGGCATTCAACTACGCAGTGGACAAGCGGGCCCTGGTGGAGCAGGTGCTGCAGAATACCGCCACCGTGGCGGCCGGACCTGTACCCGAGGCCTTCGGCTGGGCTTACGATGAGAAGACCGAACCCTATCCCCACGACCCGGAGCGCGCCAGGTCTCTGCTGCGCGAGGCCGGGGTGGTGGGCCTGACCGTGCGTCTGCTGGCGCCCACCAGCGGTTCGGGCATGCTGGCGCCCGTGCAGATGGCCGCCGCTATCCAGGGCGACCTCGCCGACATAGGCGTGAAGGTGCGTATCGAGACCTACGAATGGAACACCTTTTTGGCCCGGATAAACGAGGGATTGGCGGCGCCGGGGGATATGGCGGAGATGGCCTGGATGACCAACGACCCGGACACCCTGCCGTACCTCGCGCTGCACAGCCGCGCGATGCCCGAGCGAGGGGGTTTCAACTCCGGATATTACGAGAATCCGAACGTGGACGCCCTGATCGAGCAGGCCCGCTCCCGCACCGACCGTGACGAGCGCGGGCGCCTGTACCGCGAGCTGCAGCGGCTGGTTCACCGGGAGGCCCCCTGGGTGTTCGTGGCGAGCTGGCGGCAGAACGTCGTCACCAACGCCCGTCTACAGGGCTTCGCGCTGCAACCCTCCTTCTTCCTGTTGCTGAGAGACGTGCACAAGGCCTGAGTCGTGATTGTCTTCATCCTGCGCCGCCTGTTGCAGCTCATCCCCGTCCTGTTCGGGATCTCGCTGGTGGTATTCCTGATCATGGCGCTGCTCCCGGGGGATCCGGCGCTGGCGATCCTTGGACCCTACGCCACGCCGGAGTCGCTGGCGTCCCTGCGCAGGGATCTGGGTCTGGAGCAGCCCTTGTGGCAGCGCTTTTTCATCTGGTTCGGGAACCTGCTGCAAGGCGATCTCGGTCGCTCGGTGGCGCTGCAGAGGCCGGTGATAGACGAGATCGGCGAGCGCATCGGCCCCACATTGCTGCTGGCGGCCACCGCCCTGGTGTTGTCCGCTGCCCTGGGGCTCGCCGTCGGCCTGATCGCCGCCGCCCACCGGGGCGAGTGGCGGGACCGGTTGCTGACCCTGGTGGTACTGCTCGGCATCTCCACCCCCCAGTTCTGGCTCGCCCTGCTGCTCATTCTGGTGTTCGCCGTGTGGCTCGGCTGGCTGCCCGTGAGCGGCATGTTCGCGGTCTACGGGGGGGGTGACCTCGCCGACCTGCTGCAGCACCTGGTGCTGCCGGCGGTGAGCCTCGCTCTGGTGGTGGCCGGTGTGCTTGCGCGCCTCGCCCGCACCCTGATGCTGGAGGAGCTGTCCCTGGGCTACGTGCACATGGCGCGGGCCAAGGGGATGCCCGAGCGCTCCGTCGTCTATAAGCATGCCTTCCTCAACATGCTGAGCAAGATGACACCGGTAATCGGACTGCAGGCCGGCTTTCTGCTGGGCGGTGCGGTCTATGTGGAAACGGTTTTTCAGTGGCCGGGGATGGGACGCATGCTGGTGGACGCGATCTCGACCCGCGACCTGCTCCTGGTTCAGGGGGGGGTGCTGGTGATGGCTTCAGCCTACGTGCTGGTGAACCTGCTCGCCGACCTGTTGCAGCATCTGCTCGACCCGAGGATACGGCTGGGATGAGCGGGCTGGTCATCGGAAACCTCTGGCCGTCGGCAGGCCGGCGCCGGCTGCGCGGCGATCGGTTCGCGCTCCTCGGGCTGCTGTTGGTGGTCGTGCTGACGGTGCTCGCCCTGGGCGCTCCTCTGCTGCCCCTGGCCGATCCCTACGCCACGGATCTGAGCCAACGCATGCTGGCGGCAGGAAGCCGGGGTCATCCGCTGGGTACCGATCAGCTTGGCCGGGACATGGTGTCGCGCCTGGTTTGGGGCATGCGCACCAGCCTCGCCGTCGGCGCCTTCGCCGTGCTCATCGCCGCGCTGCTGGGTACCCTCATCGGGCTCATCGCAGGCTACTTCCGCGGATGGCCGGAGGCCCTGTTGATGCGCGGCATCGACGTATTGCTCGCCTTTCCCTACCTGCTGCTCGCCCTGGCTATAGTGGCGGCGCTGGGCCCCGGACTGCGCAACGCCATGATCGCCATCGCCGTTGCCAACGTTCCGTTTTTCGCCCGTACCGTAAGGGGTGCTGTGGTGGAACTCGCAGAGCTTGAATTCGTGGACGCTGCGCGGCTTGCCGGTGCGGGCCGGTCTCGCATCCTCTTCAGCGAGCTTCTGCCCAATGTCCTGCCGGTGGTGGTGATCATGATGTCCACCAATCTCGGCTGGATGATCCTGGAGACCGCCGGCCTCAGCTTCCTGGGCCTGGGCGCGCAGCCACCCACGGCCGATCTGGGCAGCATGCTGGGTGCCGGCCGTGAGTTCCTCACCACCGCGCCCCGGGTGGCCATACTCCCGGGCCTGGTGATTCTGGTCCTGGTGATCGGTGTCAATCTCCTTGGAGACGGCCTGCGCGATCTGCTCGATCCGCGCGGTCGCAGGGAGATGGGATCGAGACCGCCGGCCGCGGCGACCGGCGACCGCCCTGAGGGGGAACCGGGGCCAGAGGCCGACGGGCTGTTGCGGGTCGAGGCATTGTCGACCCATTTCGGCGATGGTGCCGCGACCTGCCCGGCGTTGGACGATCTCTGGTTCGATCTGGGGGCTGGCGAGCGCATTGCGGTAGTGGGCGAGTCCGGCTCCGGAAAGACCGTCATGGCCCTGTCGCTGCTGGGCCTGGTGCCCCGGCCGGGGCGCATCGTCGGCGGCCGTATCCTGTTCCAGGGCGGCGACCTCCTGCGGATGTCCGGTGAGCAGCGCCGGAGGCTTCGGGGCGACCGTGTCGCCTACATTCCACAGGATCCCATGACCGCCCTGAATCCGGTGCTCACCGTCGGCGCGCAGCTCGTGGAAACCATGCGCGCGCACCGGCGGATCGATCGCAAAGACGCCCTCAGGCGCGCAGTCCAACTGCTCGAGCGGGTGCGCCTCCCGGGGCCGTCGCGACAGATCGACGCCTATCCCCACGAGCTGTCCGGCGGCATGCGACAGCGGGTGGTCATCGCCATGGCGCTCGCCAATGATCCGGATCTGTTGATCGCCGACGAACCCACCACGGCCCTGGACGTCAGGGTTCAGGCCGAGATCCTGAAACTCATGGACGCCCTGTGCGCGGAGCGGGGGGCGGCGCTGATCTTCATAAGCCACGACCTGGGGGTGGTCGCCCGGGTGTGCGGCCGCGCCCTGGTGCTGTACGCCGGCCAGGTGGTGGAGGAGGGGGGCATGGAGACCCTGCTTTCGCAGCCGGCGCATCCCTATACCCGCGCACTGCTGGCCTGCGTACCCGAACTGGGACGGCCCGACAAACCCTTGA
>JAAUXW010286347.1_pt1 | contig 11176 bp, 12 predicted proteins | sample 7278141 | NCBI WGS metagenome assembly JAAUXW01 (sample SAMN14350115, study PRJNA611818) | marine sediment metagenome | isolation source: surface marine sediment (2.1m) | place: French Polynesia: Moorea | collected 2018-08
CGAACCGGACGATGCGCGGTAGGCATTCGCCCGCAAGCGGGCTCCTACGGCTCAGGTAAACGTTGGGATTAGCGAGCTGGCTGCCTATTCTCCAGGAAAGACTCCCGTGGAGAGATAGCGGTCACCGCGATCGCAGACAATGGTTACGATGACGGCCTCTTTTACCTCCCTGGAGAGGCGCAATGCAGCCGACACCGCCCCCCCCGAAGAGATCCCTGCAAAAATCCCCTCCCGCGCGGCCAGTTCCCGTGTGACGCGCTCGGCCTCTTCCTGAGAGACGTCGATAATCCGATCCACCCTTTGCGGCTCATAGATCTTCGGCAGGTATTGCTCCGGCCAACGGCGGATACCGGGGATGCTGGAGCCCTCCAGGGGCTGCACGCCCACAATCTGGATGTCCGGATTTTGCCCCTTCAGGTAGCGCGAAGTGCCCATGATGGTTCCGGTGGTGCCCATGGAGCTCACGAAATGGGTTATCTTACCGGCGGTGTCCCGCCAGAGCTCCGGCCCCGTACCTTCCGCATGGGCCCTGGGATTGTCCGGATTGGAAAACTGGTCGAGAATCCTGCCTTGCCCTTCAGACTCCATTTTACGAGACAGGTCGATTGCGGCCTCCATGCTGCCATCCTGGGGGGTCAGAACGATCTCGGCGCCATAGGCCTTCATCGCAGCCCGCCTTTCGATGCTCATGTTCTCCGGCATGATCAGAATCATCCTGTAGCCGCGCACCGCAGCCGCCATCGCCAGTGCTATCCCCGTATTGCCGCTGGTCGCCTCGATCAGGGTGTCTCCCGGCTTGATCTCACCGCGTTCTTCCGCACGACGGATCATGCTCAGCGCCGGGCGGTCCTTGACCGAGCCCGCAGGATTATTACCCTCGAGTTTGGCCAGCAACACATTGTCGGTGTCTCCGGGCAGACGCTGCAGCCGCACCAGGGGCGTGTTTCCTGCAAAGTCCTCTATGGTCGGGTAGTTCATGGTAGATTTCTTTCGCTGAAAAGGCATGGTATCAGGAGCCCGGCCCAAGGCGTCCTGCCCTTCCCGGACCGGTTTACCGTATGATAACAGAGATGAAAGACGGCTCAGCTCAAATCAAGGGTCCGATTGACGAGATCACGGGGCTTCCCATACGCGACAGGGAACGGGCACTGCGCATCACGGGGGGCGATGCGACCCTGGCCAATGCGATGTTCGAACAGATGGTGCGGGAGCTTCCGGCTCAGATCGAAACATTCCTGCTGCTGCAACAGGAGAAAAACTGGGCAGAACTGAAACGCCATGTCCATCGTCTGCGCGGTTCCGTCACCTATTGCGCAGTGCCTGCGCTGGAGCACAATCTGAGCGCGCTTGAAAGCGCCGCCGCTTCGGGCAAGCCCGATGACATCGGGCGGCATATACAGGTTCTTGAATCGATAATGCAACGCCTGGCCGCCGCCACTGGTGCGCTGGATTAATGCCGACAGTAATGTAGGGTTTCGTTCCTGCGACTCCGTGCCTGACCCGAACCATCGCATCTTCCCTGAGATCAGGAATTTATCAGGCGTTTCATCTCCGCGACCGCGGGGCCGAGCCCTGTAAACACGGCCCTGGCGACGATGGCGTGTCCGATATTCAATTCCCGGACGCCTCGGATCGACGCGACCGCCTTGACGTTGTGATAATCGAGGCCGTGTCCGGCGTTGACCTGAAGCCCGCTCGCAGTACCGTATTCCACCGCCCGAGCTATCTTGTCCAGCTCAGCGCGAATCTCCGCCAACTCCCGGGCCTCTGCATACTGACCGGTGTGGATTTCCACAACCGGCGCACCCGCATCCATTGCCGCGTCCAGTTGTCTGAGATCGGGGTCGATAAAGAGGGAAACGCGGATGCCGGACTCCGCCAGATCGGCGCACACCTCTTTCATGAGCTCCAGGTTACCGGCCACGTTCAGTCCTCCCTCCGTGGTGAGCTCCTCCCGCCTCTCGGGCACCAGGCAGCAATCCCGGGGCCGAATCCGGCTGGCTATCCGACACATCTCCTCGGTTGCCGCCATCTCCAGGTTCATTCGGGTTTGCAATATGTCCGACAACATCTCCACATCCCGATCCTGAATATGTCTGCGATCCTCCCGCAGATGCAGGGTGATGGCATCCGCTCCCGCCTGTTCGGCGATCAGCGCGGCCTGTACGGGCTCGGGATAGCGCGTTCCGCGTGCCTGACGCAGGGTCGCTACGTGGTCGATGTTGACCCCGAGAAGGATCTCATTTGCTTGAGTCATCTTGTAAGCTCCCAACGGGCCGGAAAAGCTCCCTGCTTTTCAGTGGCCGGTGTCCCAGGTAGTGGGACAGAATACGGCGCATCAGACGCCGCGCCTGTTGTTGTTCGGCCCCCGCCAGCCCGTGACCATGGGCCAGTGCCAATAAGGTCTTTCCCTGGATATCTTCGGCAGACCGAGCCCCCGCTTCCTGGATCACCGCACCCTTCTCGATCTCATAACGATAGTAGCGGTCGGGCCTGACCGCCTCACCACTTACCGCCTCGGTATCCAGACACAGGCCATAGCCTAGTCCAGCCAGCAGGCGCATCTCGAAACGGCGCAGACAAGGCTCGATATCCACGCTGGCGCTCAACTCCGTCAATGCCGTCTGGTAGTCGGAAAACAGATCCTCATGGGGATCGCCTCGCTGCAGCAGGCGCATCAACAGTTCGTTCAGGTAAAAACCGCAATACAACGCCTGTCCGGACAACCTGACGCCTTCATCCCTCGCCTCGACACTCGTCAGGGTGGACACCTCTCCGCGGCCTCCGAAACCGGCCAACAGTCTCACAAAGGGCTGCAATATGCCCCGCATCTTCGAATGTCGGGCCCTGGCGCCCCTGGCGATGGCCGGCATCCGTCCGGCGCGTTGGGAAAAGAACTCGATCAACAGACTGGTGTTGGAATAGGGCCTGGCGTGCAGAACGTAACATGAATGAAGATCCCATCCCGCGCGGCGGTTCGTGATCATCTACTCACCATACCCCAGTCTGAGCATGGCGGCCTCGTCGTTGGACCAGCTTTTTTTTACCTTCACCCACAATCTCAGGAACACCTTACACTGAAAGAACCTTTCCATCTGGATGCGGGCCTGGCGCCCGGCTTCCTTGAGCGAGGCACCATCCTTGCCGATCAGAATGGCCTTTTGCCCCGGGCGCTCGACCCAGACGATGGCGCTGATTCGATACAGTTGATCTTTCGCCTCGAACGAGTCGATCTCCACCGACAAGGCGTAGGGCAGTTCCTTGCCATAGCGACGCGTCAGTTGTTCACGGACCAGTTCCGCGGCGAAAAAACGCTCCGGCCGATCGGTGATCTGGTGGTCCGGAAACAGGTTCTCACCCTGGGGCAGGATCTTCAAAACCGCCTGCTCGAGCTGCGCCAGCTGGGTTCCCCTGGTCGCCGAGACCGGCAGGATAGCCTGAAAATCGTAACGGGCGGACATTTCCGCCATGAATGGCAACAGATCGTCTTTTTGCTTGAGCCGGTCCACCTTGTTGATCGCCAGTATCACGGCGGCCCTGCAGCGGGCGATGGCCTCCAGTACCGCCGCGTCCTCCTCGGTCCAGCGCAGCGCTTCCACCACAAAGAGAATGGCATCCACGTCGGACAGCACGCTCTTGGCGGTGCGGTTCAGGTAACGGTTCATGGCGTTGTCCAGACGCCGGTGTATTCCCGGGGTGTCCACATAGACGATCTGCCCCCCCGACAAGGTCTTGATACCCAGAATATGGTGGCGAGTGGTCTGGGGTTTGTGGGAGGTAATGGCAAGTTTCTGACCGACGACCCTGTTCAGCAAGGTCGACTTGCCCACATTGGGTCGACCTGCGATGGCCAGGTAGCCGCAGCGATTATCCGACGACATCGCGTTCAACCCAGATTCAACGCCTTCAACACGTCTGCCGCGGCGTCCTGTTCCGCCCTGCGCCGACTGGATCCCGTACCCAGGGTCTCCAGGCCGAGTTCGGGCACCACGCAGGCCACCTGGAAGATCTGGGCGTGCTGATCGCCGGAAACCTCCACGATGCGATATTCAGGCAGGGGGTGCTTCAGGGCCTGCAGGTATTCCTGCAATCTCGTCTTCGGGTCTTTCTGCTGAGATTCAAGGGTCAATGCCCTAAGACGATCCCGAAACAGATTCAGTATCACCTCCCGCGCCGACGGATAACCCGAATCCAGATAGACTGCGGCAAACAGGGCCTCCAGGGCGTCCGCAAGAATAGAGTCCCTGGTTTGGCCGCCGCTACGCAGCTCTCCCGCACCCAGGCTCAGATATTGACCAAGCTCCAGTGATCGCGCCAGAGCCGCAAGTGATTCCCGTTTTACCAGCGCTGCACGCAACCGGCTGAGCTGACCTTCGGTGGCATCCGAGAAGATCCGATACAGCTCGTCTGCGATGACGAATCCCAGTATGGCGTCGCCGAGAAACTCCAGACGTTCGTTGTTGGGGCTGCCCGCGCTGCGGTGTGTCACCGCCTGCTCCACGAAGCACGGGTTTGAGAAACGGTGCCCGATCGCCCGGCATAACCTTTCGGGTGAGGTCTTCAATGGGCGATCAGTTCGATGTGCTCTTTGAAATGCACCCTGAAATCGATATTGCCGAAAAAAGGTTTGTCTACATGATATTCGACGTCCACTTTCAACACGCCGCCGGACTTCTTGATCTTGATTGCATCTTTGGGAAGATCGCTTACGTAATTGATTTTTAGACGTTTTTTCAATAACTTACGTATTTCTCCCGTAGATTTTCTGGTGATGAGCGGCTCTGTCTCCAGGGATCTCACCGTCGAGGCCACCGAATAGTGATCCAGATAGACCGGAGCCAGCTTGAGAACCAGCAGGCTGAAGAACCCGATCAGCGCCAACACCGTCAGCCAGCCGAGTCCGGTCATACCTCTTTGTTTTGCCAGTAGCGAATTCACATTGCCTCCTACTCGATACCCTCGCCAATGCGCGACCAGTCAATGGGAAACCCGCTTCGCAAAGCATCCCAGCTCATCCAGATGCCAAACGCCTTGCCCACAAGATTGGCTTCGGGCACCAGTCCCCAGCAGCGGCTGTCATTACTGTTGTCCCGATTGTCTCCCATCACAAAAAAATGGCCTGGAGGAACCGTAATGTCCCCCCGCCAGAGCACGTTACAGCCGGGCGCGAAATTCGGGGCCAGGGGATTGACCAGTACGGAATGCTCCACGCCGTTCAGGTTCTCTACCGCCTCCATAACGCCGGTCTCCCGGGCGCCCGCACCTACGCCGGAGTAAATGCCGACCGCAGTCTGCGCCATGGGCTCTCCGTTTATATATAGCACCTTATCGCGATAACCAACACGGTCCCCCGGCACGCCGACCACACGTTTTATGTAATCCACGCTCGGATCTTGCGGAAACCGGAACACGATCACATCTCCGCGCTGGGGCTCGTTCAATTCAATAATCTTTCTGTTCAGGACCGGGAGGCGGATCCCGTAGGTATACTTGTTGACCAGAATGAAGTCGCCGACGAGCAAGGTGGGCATCATGGATCCCGAGGGGATGCGGAAAGGCTCCACCAGAAACGAGCGCAAGATCAAGACGATGACTATGACCGGAAAAAACGACTTGGCGTACTCCACAAGTAGCGGCTCTTTGACCGCCGGCTCGCCCAGGGTTCCTTCCTCCACGCTCGCACCCTCGGGGGCGGGTTGGGCACGGAGGCGACGGCGCGGCGCGAAAAAGAAGGCATCCAGCAGCCAGATCCCGCCCGTAATCAGGCTGGCCAGTACAAGCAGTGTCGGGAAATCAAAATTCATGGCGCCAGGTCTTGTCGTTCGCTGGAAATTCCGGAGGTAAAACTGAAACAGACGGCCTAATCGCGGCCCCCGGGGTGGATAATCCCCGCGCAGATTCTACCAAATAAAGATGCGCGCAACCGCAATCTTATGTCGATCATGAATTGTCTTTTCCCACCTGGAGCACGGCGAGAAAGGCCTCCTGGGGTATTTCCACGTTGCCCACCTGCTTCATGCGTTTCTTGCCGGCTTTCTGCTTCTCCAGAAGCTTGCGCTTGCGGGTCACATCCCCCCCATAGCACTTGGCGGTCACGTTCTTGCGCAGTGCCTTGACGGTGCAGCGGGCGATAATCTGGTTGCCAATGGCCGCCTGTATCGCCACTTCAAACATCTGCCGCGGAATAACGCCCTTCATCCTGTCTGTGAGTTCCCGGCCCCGCTGCTGACACTGTTCCTTGTGCACGATAATGGACAGCGCATCCACCCGCTCCCCATTGATCAGGATGTCGAGCTTGACAAGATCTGCGGCCTGAAAACGCCTGAACTCGTATTCGAAAGATGCATAACCGCGGCTCACCGACTTGAGGCGATCGAAGAAATCCAGCACCACCTCGTTCATCGGCAACTCGTACCGCAACTGAATCTGGTCGGCCAGATACTGGAGCTGTTTCTGTACACCCCGCTTCTCGATGCAGAGATTGATCACCGCGCCAAGGTAATCCTGGGGAACCAGTATGGTCGCATCGATAATGGGTTCACGAACCTCCTCGATGCTGCCCGCATCGGGAAGATCCGCCGGGTTTTCCAGATGGAGTATATCGCCGTTCTTGGTGAGCACTTCATAGACAACGGTGGGCGCGGTGGTTATCAGATTAAGGTTATACTCGCGCTCCAGACGTTCCTGGACGATCTCCATGTGGAGCATGCCCAGGAAGCCACAGCGGAATCCGAAACCGAGGGCCTGTGAGGTCTCTGGCTCGAAGTGCAGCGCCGCGTCGTTGAGGCGCAGCTTTCTCAGGGCTTCCCTGAAGGCCTCGTAATCATCCGAAATCACCGGGTAGAGGCCGGCGAACACCTTGGGCTGTACCTGCTGGAAGCCCGGCAGCGGCTCCGGTGCTCTCCTGGCCCCATGGGTGAGGGTGTCGCCCACGGGAGCCGCATCGATCTCCTTGATACCCGCAATCACGTAGCCCACCTTTCCGGCATCGAGCTGAGGTCTGTCCTCCCGTTTCGGTGAGAACACACCGACTTTCTCGACCTGGTAGATCCTCCCCGTAGACATGACGCAGATCTTGTCTTTCGGCCGAATACTGCCGTTCATCACACGGATCAGAGAAATCACACCCACGAAGTTGTCGAACCAGGAATCGATGATCAGAGCCTGCAGGGGCGCCTGGAGATCGCCCTGGGGCGCCGGTATGCGTTGTATCAGAGTCTCGAGCAGTTCCGCGATACCCTCGCCGGTCTTGGCGCTGATCCTTAAGGCGTCCCGGGCCTCTATACCTATGATCTGCTCGATTTCGTCGATAACCCGTTCGGGATCCGCCGCCGGCAGATCGATCTTGTTCAGGACAGGCACCACCTCGAGCCCCTGCTCGATGGCGGTATAACAGTTCGCGACGCTCTGGGCCTCCACACCCTGGGCTGCGTCCACCACCAGAAGCGCCCCCTCGCAGGCCGCCAGGGAGCGGGACACCTCGTAGGAGAAATCCACATGACCCGGGGTATCGATGAAATTCAACTGATAGTGGGTTCCATCCCGACCATCGTATTCCAGGGTGACGCTCTGCGCTTTGATAGTGATACCCCGCTCCCGTTCCAGATCCATGGAATCGAGGACCTGGTTCGCCATCTCCCGATCGCTGAGCCCTCCGCAGATCTGAATGAACCGGTCGGCGACGGTGGACTTGCCATGATCGATATGGGCGATGATGGAGAAATTCCGTATATGGCTCAGCTCACTCATGACAGGTTCGGGCCAGGCTCCCACGACCTTGGCCTCTTGATCATTTTTAATATTTTACTTATCAAATGAGCTTTAACTATCTGACTTATAATTACTATTATTTAAATAATTCACCACAGAGACACAGAACGCACGAAGATTTCAAGTAGTAACGGTCTAGTACGCAATGGGCCGCCGGCTGATTTTCAAACTCTGTGAACTCTGCGTCTCTGTGATGAACTATCGGCTCTTATCGTGACAACAATAGTTTCGCTATCGGGAAAGGTTCAAGCCGGGAGTCTGTCCGAGTGTAGGGATCGTAGCGAAGGCAAGCCCGGTTGAGTCAGATTTTTCGATCAATTGAGGCGAATAGTCAGGCCCATTGAACGAAAATGATCGAAAAATCTGGCCGACCAGGCTTGGCCGCAGTAGATCAGTCTATACTCGGAGGCTCCTAGGAACCGGGAGTTGGCCGATGATACCAGATCAGCGCTTATCCAAGTAGCGGCTGAGACGGTCAAGATCGAGAAAATAGTGACAGATCTCTTCTCCGTCGCCTTCCAGCACCGGCACCCACTCGCCGTAACGTTCTGCCAGTTGCGGAGCGGAATCCACATCGACGATGGAGAGCACAACGCGCCCCTCGGAAATCCAGAACTCAAGTTCGGCAAGCATCTCCTCGCAGAGATGACAGCCGGCCCGCGTGTAGAGCGTCAGCCTTTTCGGGTCAGGCTGATCCGGGTAGACGCACATCTCCTGTTCGACCGAGCCGGTTGCGGGCGGGCGTTCAGTCCGGAACCCTCAGGGGTAGGAAGATGCGCTCAGTCTCCCGCTGCACGAGAACGGCGACGGATTTCCCTCTGGGCAGTTCCCGTATCCGCTGTTCCAGATCGCTGACACTCTGCACCTCGAACTTGTTGATCAGGAGAATGGCGTCGCCTTTGCGGATGCCGGCTCTGTGCGCCGCACTTTCCTGCTCCACCGAATCCACCAGGACGCCGCCCTGGCTGTCCAGATTCAGGCGCTTGCGCTGTGCGTCTGTGAGATCGGACACCGTGATGCCAAGCCGGTTTTCCTCTTTTTTCGGGGGTTCGATGACGCCCAGCTTGAGCTCCTCTTCGGACGGCAGTTCGCCGATGTTGACGGCAAATCGCCGCTTCTTTCCGTTGCGAATGACGTCGACCTGGGCGGGGCGGTCGATGCGACTGGCGCCCACCAGCGGCGGCAGTGCCGAGGAGTTTATCAGTTTCTGGCCGTTGAACTCCGTGATGATATCACCGACCTGCAGCCCCGCCTTCTCCGCCGGGCTGTCGGGAAGGACCTGCGCGATGAGCGCCCCGTGGGGGTGAGGCATTCCGAAGGCCTCCGCCAGCTCCCTGGTCACGTCCTGAATCAACACTCCCAGCCAACCGCGCGTAACATGCCCCTTCGACCGCAGCTGATCCGCCACGTTCATGGCCACCTCGATAGGGATGGCGAAGGACAGCCCCATGAAACCGCCGGTGCGGCTGTAGATTTGAGAGTTGACCCCGACCACTTTGCCGTCGAGATCGAACAGGGGACCGCCGGAATTTCCCGGATTTATGGCCACATCCGTCTGTATGAAGGGCACATAGTTCTCACTCGGAAGACTTCGCCCTTTAGCACTCACGATGCCCGCGGTCACGGAATGGTCGAAACCGAAGGGGGAACCGATGGCCAACACCCATTCGCCTACCTTGAGGTCGGTTGAACTGCCGATCCGCACCACGGGAAGGTTGCTGGCATCGATCTTGATCAATGCGATGTCGCTGCGCTTGTCGGCGCCGATAACCCTGGCCAAAAACTCCCGCCGATCACTCAGGCGAACCACCACCTCGTCGGCGCTGTCGACCACGTGGTAGTTTGTCAGGACATAGCCGTCATCTGAGATGACAAAACCCGAACCGAGGGAGCGGGACCGCAGCTCCGGCGGCATGCGCCTGCCTTCACCGAAGAAATGCCTGAACAATTCTCCCAGAGGCGTGTCCTCGAGTTCGGGGATGTCCAACCCCTTCGGCAAACGCTGTGAGGCGACCTTCTGTGACGAACTGATATTCACTACGGCCGGACTGTTTCTATCCACCAGTCCGGTGAAATCTGGAAGGGTACCGGCGCTCGAGCCCGCCGCGAAAATCAGCAGCAGGCTGGCAACGGCCGCCGGAAAAAAATATCTTGCACTCATAAGCCTCATACGGATTGCACCTCGATCGAGCTTGCTGCCGAACCGCCTCACCGGGGTTGCTCCACAAACGCCTTGGTTACGGACCTCAGGATCACTGGCGTGTATCGCCTGTGGGTCCCGACATGACGGGTTCTGAGCCTGACCCAGTACAGACCGCCCAGCAGCCCCGAGACCCCTCCGAGTATGCTGCCCTGTTCCGGTGACAGGAGAGACACGCCCTCCGCTCCGAACTGTCCTGCAACCCCACCCAGAATCAGGGACAGCAACGGCACCATGTACAGCATGAGCGACGCCTTCACCAGCATTTTCTCCTCGAAACCCACGATGACCCTGTCGCCCGGTCCGGCGTCGACGGGATTCAAGACCCGAAATCTGGTTCGCCTGCTGCCGAATATCCTGGAAAGCATAACAGTGCCGCACCCCGCCTGCGCGGAACAGCCGCCGCATGTTGCATCACGCCGGGTCTCCACTTGGGCGATGCCGTCAGCGCTGGACAGAACGATGGCCTGTTCCTCAATCAACGGATGCCTGCTCCAGGGATTCGACGACGAGACGAACCGTCTTTTGCGGAACTTCTCCTACCGCGGTCACCTGATACGCCCCCACCCGGGCGCCCCAGGCGTTCACGGCCCCTATCCGGGATCCGCCGTCCAGGCCCTCCTGGCCCTGCTCCGATTTCTCGATGTATACCGACATCGATGCCAGACCGTCCGACAGCACGAGATGCTCCACCAGCACCCCGGCTTTGCGGTCTTTCCAGTGATTTCGAGCCCTCAGGAAAAATCCATCTGGAAGGTACCCGAATCTCCAGCGAGACTGTGCGTCTTCGTACGTCTGCGGGCCCAGGGTAACCGCCGTGTGAAACTCGTCGCCCTGGTGTTCTTCCACTGCTGTGGTCTCGGGCAGTTCGACCTTGTCTCCCACCTGAAGCGAGGTAAACATAATCTGGGCCACTGGACTGCCACTCTCGTCCATTAAATCGGACTTCAGAGGCAGAGCCGTGTCTTCATCCAGAAACAGGCGGTAGCCGTAGCGAAAACTGTCCCTGGGAATGATGCCGATTACCGTGACGAAGCGGTCTGCCACCCGGTCCCTGCCGAGAACGTGAAAGCGGTAATAGCGGGACAGGTTGGCTAGATCCAAGGGCAAAACGGTCGGAAAGCGCTTGGGGGGCCTGCGCTTGTCTACTGATATGAGCCTCGAGTCCGGAGTGATACAGGTCACTGAATCGCGATCCCGTACCAC
>JAAUXW010172613.1_pt1 | contig 11101 bp, 9 predicted proteins | sample 7278141 | NCBI WGS metagenome assembly JAAUXW01 (sample SAMN14350115, study PRJNA611818) | marine sediment metagenome | isolation source: surface marine sediment (2.1m) | place: French Polynesia: Moorea | collected 2018-08
CTTGAAGCCGGCCTGGGCGATGGTTTCCTCCGCCACCGAATAGATGCTGCTCATGCCCACCGCCAGCCGATCCAGATCCATTTCGCCCATGGCCTGGTCGAAGCTGAGGACATCACCGTCTATGCTGACCACCGCGACGGCCCGGTAGCCCTTAATGCTTTTGAACTCCTCCAGGTGGCGCTGCAGCACCAGGCTGGTGGATTCCAGGTCGATGGGCGGGGTGGCCGAGGTGGTCTCCTCGAGCACGACACCGGGGCTGGTCGTCGATTCCTCCTCGATCGCCTCCGTCTCCTCCCGCATCCAGGTTGCGCCGGCCATGTCCATCAGATGGGTTTTGACCCGTGTGCGGGTGCGGCGACGCGGAAGATCGGAGAGTTTGAAGGCGATGCGATCCCATTCCGAGATTTCAAGAGCGGCCTTCTCACCGGTCAGCCCCTTGAAGTGAGCGTCGATCAGCACCCCTTCATCGAAATACAGATAGCCTTTGCCCTTGCCGGAGCTCTTGATTTCCATGCGGCAGGTTTTTTGTTCGATCTCGATGAGCGGCAGGATGCTGGACATGGTCATGCCCTTGTAGTTGATGCCTTCATCGCGCAGATTGAGGCCGACGAAAATGGCGGAGGCCAGGGCACCGATCTCGAAGGGTTTTTCCAGGTGGTAAAGGACCTCCTGCTGGTCCATGCGCTTGCGAAACCAGGGTTTCCCGTAATCGGTCATGACGATGCAGGGCGTGCTGGCATGTTCCTGGGTGATGTAGGCCAGCAGTTCGAGGCCGTCCAGTTTGGGGGTGTTGATGTCGGTGACAAAGACGGCGACCTTGTTCTGACTCAGCGTCTCGATCGCCTCCTCGCCGTCCGTGGCCGTCAACACCTCGAACTGGTGCATTTTATCCAGGCCTTCCTTGAGGGATGACACGAAATCCGCATTTCCGTCGACGATAAGAACTTTATCCATAACCCCCTTCTTGTCGGTTGGGGCTCACGCGAACCTGCGGCCCGGGGTGCTTGTGGTGCGGCGTAAGTCTTTTATCGGCCGGTGGCGCCTGGTAATTAGCCGGTGAAGCGGAATGGTGGCCCGGGCCCTTCGGCCCGGTCACGTAATTCACTGAAACCATATGGCATAATTTCACTTTTTTTTCAACAGAACCGATCCGACCCGATGAGCGGAGACGGATTTAAGGTGCGACTAAAGTCGCCGCGTCACCGGCCGATAACGGTCTCAGATGACAGGCCCGCGCTTCGCGTGAAGGCCTAAGCAGGGGCCGCAGGGACTCAGCTGATCATTGGTCGGCTTTGCCCGGACTTGAACAATGCTAAGGGGAGGTAACCCAAAAATGTTAAGCTGCTTTAAACTTTCAACCCGCATTATGATGCTGGGCATCGTGATCGTGGTCGCGTTCGCCGCCGTTTTCGGATGGCTCTATCCCAAAGTCAAAAACGACATGTACGATGCCAAATATCTAAAAACTAGACATGTGGTCGAAACGGCCTACAGTGTCTTGGCCCACTTTGCCGATCAAGCCCAGAAAGGGGCGTTGACCACGGAAGAAGCCCAGGCCCAGGCCCGGGAAGCGGTCGAGGCCTTGCGCTACGAATCCAAGGACTATTTCTGGATCAATGACATGACCCCGCGCATGATCATGCATCCGATGAAGCCTCAGCTCAACGGCAAGGATCTTTCCGGGGTCAAGGATCCCGACGGCAAGTACCTGTTCATGGAGATTGTCAAGGTCTGCCAGAAGGACGGGGCCGGGTTCGTGGACTACATGTGGCCCAAGCCGGGCGCCGATGAGCCTCAGCCCAAGATATCCTACGTCAAGCTCTTTCCGGCCTGGCAGTGGGTGATCGGTTCCGGCGTCTACGTCGACGACGTCGAAATGGAAATCGCCAAGATGTTCAGCGGGGTTTTCATCGTGTTGGGTCTTTTGACCCTGGCCGCACTCGGGCTTTCCTGGCGGATGGCACGCTCCATCGCCCTGCCCATCGATGGGATCATCAAGTCGCTGGGAGGCGGTTCGGACGAGATCGCTTCGGCTTCGAACCAGGTCTCCGCGGCCAGTCAGTCCCTGGCTGAAGGCGCCTCCCAGCAGGCCGCTGGTATCGAAGAGACATCAGCCTCCCTGGAGGAGATGGCCTCCATGACCCAGCAGAACGCCGACAACGCCAACCAGGCCAACCACCTGATGAAGGACGCCAACCAGGTCGTGGACCGGGCCAACGGCGAGATGGCGCAGCTGACCGAATCCATGAGCGAGATATCCAAGGCCAGCGAGGAAACCCAGAAAATCGTCAAAACCATCGATGAGATCGCTTTTCAGACCAACCTGCTGGCGTTGAACGCGGCCGTGGAAGCCGCCCGCGCCGGAGAGGCCGGGGCCGGGTTTGCCGTAGTGGCCGACGAGGTGCGCAATCTCGCCATCCGTGCGGCCGAAGCCGCCCGCAACACCTCCGAATTGATCGACGACACCTCACGGCGGGTTCAGGACGGCTCGTCTCTGGTGGCCAAGGCCAACGAAGCCTTTACCGAAGTGGCCGGCTCTTCGGTCAAGGTGGGGGATATCGTGGGCGAGATCGCCGCCGCGTCAAGCGAGCAGGCCCAGGGGGTCGAGCAGATCAACAAAGCTGTGACCGAAATGGACAAGGTCGTCCAGCAGAATGCCGCCAGCGCCGAAGAATCCGCATCGGCCTCCGAGGAAATGAACGCCCAGGCCGAACAGATGAAAAGCATGGTGCTGGCCCTGGTCGCACTGGTCGAAGGACACCGTGAAAAGCGGCCGGCCGCCGTCCCCCAAGCCAAACGTTTCAAGCTGCGGAAGAAATCCCGCAGCGAAGCGGCCCCGTCCAAGGGCGCAGCGGCTGCCAAGCCTGCCCCGACCAGGGAGACCGTGGCTTCGCACCCGGCCCCGCAGGATGTCATCCCGTTTGACGACCCGGAGACTTTTCAGGACTTTTAGACGGGTACTGGAGCACCGACGACATTAAGGAAAGGTCCGGCCGCCCGTGATGAGGATGGGGCCGGACCCGAAACCTGTAAAAAAAGGATGACGGAGACAACCATGAACGAATCTATCGCCGGCAAGTATCTGACCTTCACACTGGACCAAGAAGAATACGGGATCGCGCTGCTGAAGGTGAAGGAAATCATCGGTATGATGCCCATCACCTCCGTGCCCCAGACCCCGGATTACGTCAAGGGCGTGATCAACCTGCGGGGCAAAGTCATCCCGGTCACCGACCTGCGCCTGCGCTTCGACATGCCGGAAATCGACTACACCGATCGAACCTGCATCATCGTGGTCGAGATCCAGGGCGCCGAGAGCACGATCCAGGTCGGGATCGTGGTGGACGCCGTCTCGGAGGTCATGAACATCAAGGCCGAAGAAGTCGAAGAAACGCCCTCCTTCGGAACGAAAGTGGCCACCGACTATATTCTGGGCATGGCCAACATGGAGGGCGGGGTCAAAATTCTGCTGGATATCGACCGCGTGCTCACGAGCGAGGCGGTTGCCGCTCTTGAGCAGGCCGCCTGATCATTTTCTTCCCGCAAGACGTCAGGCACCGGGCTCGCATCGCCCGGTGCCACCCCGCTTCTCGATCACACACCGGACGACTAGCCCCCCATCGCCGCCCTCTTATTTTCTGATCCCTACCTGACGGTTGATAAGGTACGGTCGATAGCTTTATTTTTACGCAGAAGGTGTGCTATGTTGGCGCGGTCACAGCCTCTTCGGCCGACCAGTGGCAGCCTCCCGGCGCCAATCCGAAACACCCTTCCGGAGAAATTTAGACCATGAGCTTCCCCAAACTACGTTCCCACCTCAAGGCCATTCGCGTCGAAGACCACATCATCGCCGATCGCAAGGGCAACAGCGAAAACGTCAAGAACAAGATCACGCTGCCTTTTCTGCAGACCTTGGGATGGGACCTGTTGCGGGACATGGATTTCGATCATCTGGGGCTGGATATCGTGATGTTCAGCCAGGGCAAACCCGCCATGATCGTCGAAATCAAATCCTGGGGCGACCGTCTGGACAACGATCTGCACCAGTATCTCGAATTCAGTTATCGCCTGAACTGCCCCTGGATCCTTCTCTCTTCAGGCCGTGAAAATGCCTTTTACTGCGCGCTGCTCGACCAGCATGACTTTGCCCGCGCCACCCCGCTGCTCGAGTTTTCGCTGGACGATTTGATCAGCCGCAACGGGGGGACGATCTTCAACAACCTTGAAAGCCTGCTGGGCAAAAAGGGCTTTTTCCAAAAAGGCGGCCGACTCTACAATGGTGTGGCGGCCAAACTCGGCGACCAGACGATCGAGGACGCCCAAATCGAGTTTGTCAAAACCGCCTCCGAGCAAGTCCGGGGTGACCGCACACGACAGTTGACCGTGGAAAGTTTTCTGTCCCAGTTGCAGCACCATTCACGCCAGGTGTCAGGGGCCCTGGTCTACCTTCACCACAAGATGGTCAACCTGTTGCAGATCAACAGCCGGCTCAAGATCCGCTATCGCAACAAGGGCGTCGGTCTGGAGTATGAGACGATCGGAAACCCGGACGACGACGTGCTCCCGCTCTTCGATGTCTTTCCGGAGAGCGGTCGGATCACCTTCGGCCAGGAAGGCTGGAAGAAGCTCAATATTTCGATCTCCACCTTTGACCAGATGAAGCGACTCTCGCGCCAGGCCGAATCCTTCGCATGGGCGCGGGAGGTGGGCAGCGCCCTGGAACGGGCCATTCGCGAAATCAAACGCTGGCCCTAAAGCCGGTCGGCGGCCCACCAATTGGAGCCCGCGCCCGGCCGTAGCGGCGCCGATCTGAAATACCCCCTTCCGGAACCTGACCCACCACCAGCGCCATCGTCGCCCAAGCCGACTCGAACCGGCGTTTACCGGCCCCTACCGATTCCAACGTCAAACCGACAGGAGGATCAATGAAAAGCTTTCGCAAGGAACTCTGGTTCGAAGTGCCCACCCGCCGGGCGTTTATCAACATCACCGCCGACGTTCAGCGCTGTATCGACGAAAGCGGCATCGAGGAAGGTCTGGTACTGGTCAACGCCATGCACATAACGGCTTCGGTCTTCATCAACGACGACGAATCCGGCCTGCACCACGATTACGACGTCTGGCTGGAAAAGCTGGCGCCCCATGAACCGGTGTCCCAGTACCGCCACAACGTGGGGGAAGACAATGCCGACGCTCATATGAAGCGCCAGATCATGGGCCGGGAGGTGGTGGTGGCGATCACCGAGGGCCGCCTCGACTTCGGCACCTGGGAACGAATCTTCTACGGTGAATTCGACGGGCGGCGGCGCAAGCGGGTGCTGGTCAAAATCATCGGCGAATAAAAGGCAGACTACCCTTAAAAATGACATCTTCCCCAAATACCGGGGGCTTATTCCTCCGGTATCTGGGTCTCCACACGGAACGTGACGATCTTGCCGTCGGCATTGTATTTCCAAATCTCGATGGGCGTCACGACATCGCCGTTTTCGTCGAAGTCAACGGTTCCCGAAGCACCTTCGTAGTTGATGTCGGCGCCTGAATCGAGCAGCGTAAAGGCTTTTTTGAATTCCCCGGGTCCGATAAAGGCACCGGGTGGTTTGGCCACATTTCGAAGTTGGTTTTTGATCACAACTGAGGTCAGCGGCTTACCCTCGGCCTTGGCGGCGTAGGCGGCCAGACCGATTACGGCCGCCGCGTCGTAGGCGTTGGCGATGAATGGACTTCTCGGCAGTTCCCCATAGGTGTCGGTGTAAGCGGTTTTGAACATGGCGTAGGATTTCCCGATGGCGATGCCGGGCGACGTTCCCATCATCCCCTCCAGCTTTTCCGGACCGACGACCGCGGCCAGTTCCTCGGATTTTGCGCCGTCGGAAAAGATAAAATTCTTGCATTCAAACACCTCGAGGGCTTCCTTTACGTAGATTTTGGCGTGTTCCGGATAGCTGAATACGCCAAGGACGTCGAGGTGTCCTCCGAGCAGCGGTTTGGTGCCGTACTTTCGGGCGAATGCATTGCGCAGCTCGTCGACGTAGGATTCGCTCACCTCCTCCCCGTGGGGCACCATCGTGGCCAGGCCGCCGCGCCGTTCAAAAGAGGTCTGAAACTGCCTGGCCAGCCCCAATCCGTAAGGATTGTTGACGTACATGATGGATGCGGTGCTGTACATGCCGGCGGCAAGCGTACCCAGCACCACGCCCTGCAGCTTATCCGATGGCGCGGTGCGAAACAGAACGTCCCTGTCCTTGTCCTGTACCAGCGTTGTGATGTAGGGCGCTGTTGCCCCCGGTGAAATCATGAGGATTTCGGCCGGGCAAGTCACGGATTCGGCAACCGGTACAATCACGCCGCTGGAGGCCGAGCCGATGATGGCCGCGACCTTGTCGGTTTCGATCAGCGTTTTTGCCGCTTGCTTGGCCGGTTCGGCGGCCGTTTGGCTATCTCTGTGGACGAGTTGCATCGTCCATCCGGCGCGGGTCATCTGCTTGGCCACGAGGTCGGCCGCATTCTGGTGGCGAGGGCCCCAGTCCTTCAGGGCACCCGAATGATCGAACAGGGTGCCGACGACGACATCCTGTGCCTTCGCCGGAAGACACAGGCACGCGCTCAAGAACGCGATGAAAACCGTTATGGTTAGCCTTTTCATGATCTACCTCTCGAAATTGGGTCCGACGCAGGGGTCACAGGGGGCATGAACCGTACCGCCATGCCCCCTCTGCAGACGTATCGGACGGATCGAAAAAGCGCTCAGATTAAAGCGTCGAGCGGCGCACAGTCGACGCCCAGGGCATCGGCAACCTCCTGGTGGGTCACCTTGCCGTCGACGATGTTGGCGCCCCGGTGTATTTTCGGGTTGTCCCGCATGGCCTGTCGCCAGCCCTTGTCGGCGATCTCCAGCGCAAAGGGAAGCGTCGCATTGGTCAGAGCGATACTCGACGTTCGCGGCACCGCGCCGGGCATATTGCTCACCGCATAGTGCACGACCCCCTCAAGAACATAGGTCGGTTCGGAGTGGGTCGTTTCCCGGGAGCTTTCAAAACACCCTCCCTGGTCGATTGCCACATCCACCAGAACCGCTCCCGTTTTCATGGAAGCGAGCATATCGCGCGTAACCATAATGGGTGTTCGAGCGCCCGGCACGAGGGCGGCTCCGACGACCAGATCGGCTTCGGAAACCAGATCGCGAATGGTGGCTGGGCTGGCCATGCGTACGGAACAATTTTCAGGCATGATATCGCTTAAATAGCGGAGCCGTTCCAGATTCACGTCGAGCAGTTGCACCTTGGCGCCCAAACGGCAGGCCACTTTGGCCGCATGGGTGCCGACCGTACCGCCGCCGATGATGACGACCGTGGCCGGGTCGACACCCGGGACGCCACCCAGCAGGACGCCATGGCCGTTCTGGGCCATTTCCAGGTACTTGGCCCCCTCCTGAATGGCCATGGGCCCGGCCACTTCCCCCATCGGCTTGAGCAGTGGAAGAGAGCCGTCATCTTCCTGGATGGTCTCGTAGGCAATCGCAACCGAGCCCGTCTTGAGCAGCGTCTGGGCCACTTCCGGGGACGACGCCAGGTGCAGATAGGAAAAATAGATCTGGCCCGGCTTGAGGTATACGTATTCGTTGTGTTGGGGTTCCTTCACGCGCAGGATCATGTCGGAACGGGAGAAGATATCCTTGGCCACGGCGACGACTTCCGCGCCGGCTTCGGCGAACTGCGCGTCCTCGAAACCACTGACCGTACCGGCATCTTTTTCCACCAGGACCGTGTGTCCGCCCTTGGTCATGACCTCCACGCCGGCCGGCGTGATGGCCACGCGGTTCTCGTCAGCCTTGATTTCCTTTAGAATCCCTACAATCATGATGCCTCCCATTTATTTGATGAACCCAAACAGCCGGGGCAGGAACAGTGAGAGATCAGGCCAGTAGGTGGTGATCAACACCACGGGCAGCATGCCGGCGTATGTTAAAATCATGGCCGGTCTCAGGTAGTTCTCTATCTTGCAATCCCCGATTCTTCCGGCAAGATAGAGGATCGGGGCCGTGGGCGGGGTGACATTGCCCAGCCCGAGGTTGACACCCATGATCGCCGCAAAATGCAGCGGATGGATTCCGATCTTTACCATGACCGGGAAAAGCAGCGAGGCGGCGATGATCGTGCCGCTGATATCATCCATGATCATGCCGATCCCCAGCAGGAAGAGATTGACCATCAGCAGCGTAACCCACCTGTTGGGGGAGACGGTCATAATCCATTCGGCCATTTCCTGGGGCAGCTGTTCCATGGTCATGATGCGCGTATTGATCATCACGAAGAAGAACATGATGACCAGTACGCCGGTGGTCGTGGCCCCGGCAACGATCGACTGCCCTAGCTCCCGCATGTCCAGGGACTTGAAAACGAACATGCTCACCGGGATCACATAGAATACGGACACGCAGGCGGCTTCGGTGGGGGTGGCGATGCCGCCGTAAATCGCGCCGAGCAGCAGAATCGGCAGCAGCAGTGCCAGGCTGGCCCGTTTCGTGGCCCCGCCCATCTCGCGGATTTGTTGGCCAAAACCCGCCGCCGGCAATACCTTGACCGGCATTTTGCGGGCCATGAAAAAATTAAAGATACAAAATATAATGATGGTAATAATTCCCGGCCCGATGGTGGCCAGCCAGCATCCGGGAATCGACTGGTAGGTGACCAGGGCAAACAGGATCATCGGGACGCTGGGGGGAATTAACTGCCCGAGAATGGAAGAGCAGGCAACCAGAGCGGTGGAATACCCGCGGGTATAGCCGTTTTCCTCCATGCGCGGAATCATGATTGTGCCAATGGCGGCGACAGCCGAAGAACAGGATCCGCCGATGGAGCCGAACATGGCGCAGGCGATCACCGTAACGGCCCCCAGACCGCCGCGAATACGGCCCGTTATCGAGTTGACGAAATCGATGAGCCGTGTCGCCAGACCGCCGGAACTCATTAGACTCCCGACCAATATGAAAAACGGGATGCTCAGAAGAACCACGGATTTAATCTGATAGAACGCCGTCGGGATCAGCATCCGGGTCGGAATGTCAAAGAACCCGGCCAGGAAGATCGCCATGGCGCCGAATGCCATAGCCACCGGCACGCCCAGGACAATCAATACAACCAGAATGAGTATGCCTATTGCGAGCGTTACCATTTTTTCTCCTTACTCTGAAACGGGTTCGGAGCTGAATGCTTTCCTCAGGTAATCGATGGCTTCCCTGATAAAGTAATAGACCATCAGGACCGCCCCGATGAGAATCGACACCTGGAAGATCACGGTGGGCAGTCGCAGGGTCGGCGTCATTTCGTGCTTTTTCAGGCTCCATTGGATGTATTCCCAACTCCACGATATCATGTAGCTCGCCACCACCACGGCAATAAGGGTGGCAAACGCCCGGATCAGATTGAGTATTCTTTCGTTTTTAACGACCAGATGCGCCATCTCCGCTTTGATCTGGCTGCGATCGTACGATCCGTAGGCGGCGCCCATCATGTACAGCCAGACGGCGGTGTGTCCCGTGATCTCGTCCAGGCCGGATATGGCGATTTCAAACACATACCGGGTGATCACTTGCAGGAGCATCGTGCAGGATCCCATGATGGTGATGGCGATGATGATCGTTCTCATCGAATAGTCGAGTACGCGGTCTCCTTGTTTGACGATGGGTGCTATACGCATGAGAACCACTCCCTTACGTTTGATGTCGCGGGATTACTCGACCTTCAGGCCGACTTCCTTTCGAATCTGGTCCATCCACTCCTTGCCGATGAGCTCATCCAGCTCCGTCCAGCACTCGCGGCATTCATCGCGTGCTTCCATCAATCTTTCAGGCGTGTCCGCCAGGTCGACCACCGTCAGGCCATGATCAGCCAGTTTCTTCAGATACTCCTGATCTTCGGCCTCGGCCCCCTCGACTCGTTTCAGCACTTGCGTGCTTACGGCGTCCTGGATCAACTTTTGATCTTCCGCATCCAGGTCGTTCCATCGGTCCAGGTTAATGGTGAATCCCCAGACTTCGACGTAATCGCGGTAGTAAACAAAGTACTTATTCAAATCGCGGCAGCAGCTATAGGTCTGGAATGGACCGCCGCCGGCCTGACCGTCCACGACACCGGTGCTGATGGCGGTGGGAACTTCGCTGTAGGGGATGAGGCTCGGGGTGAAGCCGAGCTTCTTCCAGTAGCATTCGAACGCGGCGATCGGGGGGGTCCTGATTTTAATGCCTTTGGCCTCCGCGGCGGTGGTGGCAGGTTTAGCACTGAGCGAAACGCCGGCGAAACCCTGAATCCAGGTGCCCAGCCATTGCATGTTCACGTCTTTGGCCCACGTTTTGAAGATCCTGTCCATAAATCCGCCCGGACCGAATACTTCCTTCGCCTCCTTATAGTTGGTGACGATGTACGGTGCGAACGTAACATTCCATCTTGCATCGTAGCTTGCGGACATGGGTGACAGCATCATGTCGATATCGCCGCGGTTCACCATCTCGTTCAATTCCGCCCAGTCGCCAAGTTCAGGACCGTAAATCCTGAATTTGATGCGGCCGTTGCTCTTCTCATTCACCTCGGCCGCAATCGCCTCGACCGCATTCATGTGAGCGCTGGGTGCCGGGTACAGTGTTTGCGCAATCCGGAGTTTGTGTTTTCCCGCCGCAACTGCCGGGGTGGCCATTACGCTCACGATGAACAAAACCAAAAGAACGCCAATAACCGAAACGGTAATCTTATGTGGTTTCATCGGTGTCTCCTTTCTCAATTCGTCCTGCCGGTTTACAGCATCTCATCAATGGGGGTGTAATCGAGACCAAACGCGTCGGCCACGGCCTTGTAGGTGACCTTGCCGTTGACGACGTTGGCGCCCAGCTTGATTTCCTCACTCTCTTGCATGGCCGTTTTCCAGCCCTTATTGGCTATCGCCACCGCATAGGGCAGCGTGGCATTGGTCAACGCCAGGGTGGAGGTTCGCGGCACGGCCCCGGGCATATTGGCCACGCAGTAGTGCACCACGCCTTCAACTTCATAAATGGGATCGCCGTGGGTGGTCGCCTTGGAGGTCTCGAAGCAGCCGCCCTGGTCGATGGCCA
>JAAUXW010122944.1_pt1 | contig 11094 bp, 9 predicted proteins | sample 7278141 | NCBI WGS metagenome assembly JAAUXW01 (sample SAMN14350115, study PRJNA611818) | marine sediment metagenome | isolation source: surface marine sediment (2.1m) | place: French Polynesia: Moorea | collected 2018-08
ATCGCCAAACGGATCGAGGCCGGGCGCAACACCATGATCGCAGGACTTTGCGAAAGCCCTTTGACATTTCAAGCCATCACGATTTGGCGCGAAGAGCTTATCAACGAGGAAATCCTGCTGCGCGATGTGATTGATCTGGAAACTACGTTTGGTCACCAGGGCCTCGATGAAGAGGATGAGGATAAAGCGGATCTGGAAGATAAGCCCGAACGCAAGCAGCCAGAGCAGGCTCATCAGGAACAAACGCTCAACGCCGACGACGATCCGATGTCGAATCAAGACGATGAGGACGAGGACATGACAAACATGTCCATGGCGGCAATGGAGGCGGAATTAAAACCCCGCACGTTAGTAACCTTGGACGCTAGTGCGCGCGAGTATAGTGCGCTTGCTGCCATGCAAGACGAGCGGCTATCGGCTACCTTGAATGAAGAGGCGAGCTTTTCTGAAAAAGACGAAAAATCCTATCAAAAACTGCGCCAGGAAATTGTCGATCTCGTCAACAAATTGCATCTCCACAACAACCGGATCGAGTCTCTCATCGATCAGCTTTACGGGATAAACCAACGCATCATTTCGATCAATGCGTCGATGGTGAAACTGGCAAATCAGGCGCGAATTGATCGGCGTGAATTTATAGATGCCTACCAGGGGCACGAGTTGGACCCGAACTGGCTCGACGAGATGAGCAAAAAGCCCGGCCGCGGCTGGAAGGATTTTATCGAAAAGTCTTCCGACAAGGTGATCGAGCTACGCGCAGAAATGACGCAAGTAAGCCAGTATGTCGGCCTGGACATCCCCGAATTTCGTCGCATCGTGCAACAGGTACAAAAGGGCGAAAAAGAAGCCCGCCAAGCCAAAAAAGAAATGGTAGAGGCGAACCTTCGTCTCGTGATCTCGATCGCCAAGAAATATACGAACCGCGGCTTGCAATTCCTGGACCTGATCCAGGAGGGCAATATCGGGCTGATGAAAGCGGTCGATAAATTCGAGTATCGGCGCGGCTATAAGTTTTCTACCTATGCCACATGGTGGATCCGACAAGCGATCACACGTTCTATCGCGGATCAGGCGCGCACCATCCGTATCCCGGTCCATATGATCGAAACAATCAACAAGCTGGTGCGCACGGGCCGCCAGATGCTACACGAAATAGGCCGTGAGCCCACGGCTAAGGAGCTGGCAGAAAAGCTGCAAATGCCGGTCGAAAAAGTGCGTAAGGTTATGAAGATCGCCAAAGAGCCGATCTCGCTCGAAACACCGATCGGGGATGAAGAAGACAGTCAGCTCGGCGATTTCATCGAAGATACCAACGTGGTGCTACCGCTAGAATCCGCGATTCAAGAGAACCTCAAAGAGACCACCACGCGATTTCTTGGGTCGTTGACGCCCCGGGAAGAGCGGGTTTTGCGGATGCGCTTTGGGATCGGGTTGATCACCGATCACACTCTGGAAGAGGTTGGGCAACAATTTTCCGTCACCCGCGAACGTATTCGCCAGACCGAAGCAAAGGCTCTGCGAAAACTCAAACACCCCTCGCGCTCGCGCAAATTGCGTTCTTTCTTGGACCATTAGTTCAGGCACAATCAGGGGGCTCCCTCGGCTGTTGCCTGATAGCGGGCAGGAATCATGGATGCGTCAAAGTCAGTAAATGCAGGGGAACCCGCGGTATCCGATAGGCGTCTGCCCGACCCTGATTTTGAAGTTCGCCTGGCAACGAATGAACGCGAAGTGCGCGCGGCACAGCGCCTACGCTATGATGTGTTTGTCACCGAACTCGGGGCCACGGGCGCATCGGCCAACCACGATTTACGTCTGGAACAAGATCGCTTCGATCCGTACTTTGACCATTTGCTGTTGCTCGATCAGGCACGGGGCGAAACCGTAGAAGAGCAGGTCGTGGGAACATATCGCGTTATGCGACCCGATCAGGCGAAACAGGCAGGTCAGTTTTATTCCGCCGATGAATACGATTTGCGTGTGCTGTTACAATCCGGCAAGGATTTGTTGGAACTCGGAAGATCGTGCGTAAGTAAAGCCTATCGCGGCGGGCAGGCCATGTATTTGTTGTGGACGGCGCTGGGCGCATATGCACAGCAGCATGAAATTGATATTTTGTTTGGGGTTGCGTCTTTTCACGGCACAGATCCGCAAAGCCTTTCCCAACCGCTCAGCTATCTGCACCACTATCATTTGGCTCCTCCAGAGTTGCGCGTAATCGCGAGCGGACCTGCTTCGTGTGCGATTGACATCCTTCCCAAACACAAGATCCAACGCCGAGAGGCCATGATCGCAACCCCCGCCCTCATCAAAGCCTATCTCCGCTTGGGCGGTTTCGTTGGCAGTGGCGCATACGTGGACCATGACTTTAATACGGTAGACGTGTGTCTACTCCTTGACGTCGCGCGCATGAACGAAAGCCGTCGCAGAATATATGAAAAACACGCTTAGAATACGCACACATGCAAACCTGGAACGGAATTACCCCCGATAGCCCCCCGCAATACGGGGCGCTCGACTTGCTCCGTGCCATCGTGCGGGGCGCACTATTGGCAGTTGTCACTTTCGGTTGTCTGGGGATATTGCTCCTGTTGCGTCTGGTGGAAGCCCCTCTACACGGGCAGGCGCGGCCTTGGACACCACACATCACGATGTTTGTATGCCGTAGCGCGTTTCGCATTCTCGGCATGCGGCACCGCATCCATGGCACCCCGCTAGGGCCCGATTGCGGGGCTGTGGTTGCCAACCATAGCAGTTGGCTTGATATCTTTGCGCTCAATGCGTGTCAGCCGGTTTACTTCGTTGCCAAATCCGAAATTGCGCGTTGGCCGGGGATCGGGTGGCTCGCACGCGCCACAGGCACGATATTTATCAAACGTGAAAGCCGCGACGCGGCACGTCAGCGCGAAGTATTTGTCGCGCGGCTAAAAGCAAAACATCTCTTGTTATTTTTTCCAGAGGGCACTTCCACCGACGGGCTTCATGTTTTGCCATTCCATTCCAGCTTGTTTGCCGCCTTTTTCTTGCCTGAAGTGCAGCAAAGTACACAGATACAGCCGGTTACGGTTGTGTATCGTGCGCCGCATGGGGCATCCAGACGGTTTTACGGATGGTGGGGCGAGATGAATTTTGCCTCGCATCTGCTCAAAGTGCTTGCGGCACCGCGCCAGGGGAGCGTTGACATTTACTACCATGCGCCGGTCTTGATTTCGGATTTCGCGGATCGAAAATCCCTAGCCGCGCACTGCCACACAGTCGTCCGCGATAGGGCAATCGCCCATACTGCCGCTTCTTGATCGCTCAACAGCGGGCCGCCGCCAGTTCTGCAAGCATACCCTCGGGGTTTGTTGTATCCCATATCTCTGAGCCGATCGCGAAAAAATCAACCACCCCCGAAAGGCTTCGTACCCGAGAGGGCGTCAATCCACCCTCGGCCACAACCGGCACTTCGATCATTTCAGACCACCAGGCGAAAAGCTCGTCCTCGGCTGTCTCTGCCTCGTCTTGCCCGCCAGATTGCACCGGACCGAACGTTACGTAATCTGCGCTTATCTCTGCGGCGGTCATGCCCGTATGACGCGAAGATCCGCACCAAGCGCCGATAATCGCATCCGCGCCCAGCGCTTTTCGAGCTTTGGAAACCGAGTGCGAACCATCGCTTAAGTGAACACCGTCCAATCCGAACTTTTGCGCTAGCGTGACTTGATTTTCGATCACCACTGCAATCTCTTGCTCGTAGGCAACTTCGCGCACCGCATCAATCATGCGCGCCTGCTCTGAAGGCTCTTGGTTAAAACCGGACACACGCAAACATGCCACCTGCGTCCTTTCCACACAGCGCCTCAACAGGTCGGGGAACGTGTTTGTATCCAGCCGCGGCGGCGCGATAAGATAGATCTGCGGCTGATTTTGCGAGGAAGAATCGGGCATTCTGGCTGTCCCGCTATGCGTTTTCAATGTGTCCCTACCCCGTGACCTACCCCTTGGCAAGCGGGGGCCTTCTGACATAGACAGTAGGCCATGCAATCCGAACCCGCATTTGTTCTGGTCCGTCCTCAAATGGGGGAAAACATCGGTGCCGCTGCGCGCGCCATGGGCAATTTTGGCTTACAGAATTTGCGTATCGTAGACCCGCGCGATGGCTGGCCTAATTCTCGCGCTGCTGCCATGGCCAGCGGGGCAGGCCATATTCTCGATAAAGCGCAACTCTTCCCTTCGCTGCGCGAAGCGATCGCCGATCGAACCTATCTATTTGCAACCACCGCACGGCGACGAGATTTGACCAAACTGGTCTTTTCCCCCGAAGCGGCGATCCAAAAATGCCAAGAGATCATCGCAACAGGTGGACGGATCGGGATTTTGTTTGGCCCCGAACGGGCGGGGCTGGAAAACGATGACGTAGTACAAGCCAACGCGATTATTCACGTTCCCGTCCACGAAGCGTGCCCCTCCTTGAACCTCGCGCAATGTGTCTTGTTGATGGGATATGAATGGCGACGTCAGACGGCGGATGTGACCGACAAAGTCCTTGCCCTCTCCGATGGTCAAATCGCCACGGTAGAGGAAGTGGCCCGTCTGGCCGATAGATACGAAACCGCAATGCACGAGGCGGGCTTTTTCTTTCCCGAACCCAAAGCACGCGGGATGAAGCAGAACCTGCGAAATATGTGGTCGCGAATGCCCCTTACCCGGAGCGATGTGCAAATGCTACACGGGATGTTGCGCCAGCTTTTGCGTGATCCCTACCGCCGAGATTGAATACCAAGCGAAGCGCCGATAGATACTATCGGGGAAGGCAACGGAGGCACCCGATGGCCCAAGACAATCGCAAGCGATCCATTTTTGCCGAGGTCGGATCAGAAGCCAAGGGCACACGCGCTGTTCCGGGCAGTATTGATCGTGGCCAGAACCCTGCCGCGTATGGGTTGGTGCGCCTATGGCTCCTGGTGTTGGGTGGCTTGGTGGTGGCAATGATCTTAGTGGGCGGATTAACGCGGCTGACAGATAGCGGTCTTTCGATCACCGAATGGGCTCCGGTTTCTGGTGCGCTGCCGCCCCTTTCCGAGGCGCAATGGCAATCCGAGTTCGACCGATATCGCGCCATACCTGAATATCAGTTGCAGAACAAAGGCATGTCGTTAGCCGAGTTCAAGAAAATCTATTGGTGGGAATGGGGTCATCGACAACTAGGCCGCGTCATCGGTTTGATATGGTTTGCGGGATTTTGCGGTTTGCTGATGGCGCGCCGGTTTCCCGTAGACTGGTGGCCCAAGGGCCTATGGCTAGGGGCGTTGGGCGGATTGCAGGGGGCGATTGGCTGGTGGATGGTATCCTCTGGTCTAGGCGGCACCATGCTCGATGTGGCGAGCTATCGCCTTGCGGTGCATCTGGGGCTTGCATTTGTGATTTTGGGGTTCATCACGTGGTATGTGCTAGAGCTTTCGCAATCGCAACGCGCGCTCTTGCAGGCGAGGCGCCATAGGAACAAAGCGCTATTCCAGTTTGCAAGCGTATTTATGCTATTGTTGTTTGGGCAACTCCTTTTGGGGGCCTTGGTCGCGGGGATTGATGCGGGAGAGAGCTATGGCACGTGGCCCCTGATGGGGGGGAGTTTTCTACCCGCAGATATGTTCGTGCTTGAACCGATCTGGCGCAATTTTCTCGAAAACCAAGGAACGGTGCAGTTTGTCCACCGCACCGGCGCCTATCTACTACTGGCTGTGGGGGTTTGGTTGATGATGCGCGCTATGAAAGCACCGCAAAAACAGGTGCGATTGGCCTTTCAGCGGATGGCGGTGATTTTACTTGGAATGATTGGCATCGGGATTTTGACCGTCCTTACACTGGCCGCGCCATGGGCGGCCTTGACGCATCAGTGTATCGCGATCGTGCTGTGGATCAGCGTGCTCCATGCACGGTTTCAAGCCGCCTATCCCTTGGACGATAAACTAACATCAGGCTAAAGAGGGGCTTGCCTATGAGCGTAGTGAAACTCATGGCGCACGAGCGCCAGACCCAGGCCCTCCATCAAGTGCTTGGTCGGTTGGGATGGGATCAGGAAACGATGATGCCTCGGGGTGCCGTTGCGCAACGCGGCGAAGAAATCGCAGCCATGGAAGGCGTGCTACATGCACGACGCACCGCACCCGAAGTAGGCGAATGGATCGAAGCGGCAGAGCAAGAACCGCTCGCGCCAATCGACGCGGCCAATTTACGCGAGATTAAGCGCCAAGTAGAGCGGACACGCAAGGTGCCTTCCGATCTGGCGCAAGCGCTTGCGCGGACGACATCGCGCGCCCAAGGGATATGGGCCGAAGCTCGCGCCAACAACGACGTTTCCGCATTCTTGCCGATACTGCGCGAAGTCGTGCGGCTTAAGCAGGAAGAAGGTTCCGCCCTGTCTTCCTCGGCAACGCCCTATGATGCGCTTCTGCAAGACTACGAACCCGGCATCACGAGTACCCAAATCGCCGCCATGTTTGACACCATGCGTCAGCCGCTTGTATCGCTACGCACGGAAATTTTGGAAAAGCCCATGCCCCAAGGATTGCGCGGCACATTCTGCGAACAATCGCAACTTTCCCTGGCGCGCGATCTAGCAACAACATTCGGCTACGACCTACAACGCGGACGCATTGACAAGTCCGTCCATCCGTTTTCTTCCGGCGCAGGTACCGACATTCGGATCACCACCCGCACAGATCCCAAAGACCCTTTCAACTGTATCTATTCTACCATCCATGAGGTAGGACACGCATGTTACGAACAAAACATTGACGAGGCCCATCTTCTAACTCCCCTTGGCGAAGGCGCTTCCATGGGCATCCATGAAAGCCAAAGCCGGATCTATGAAAATCAGATCGCGCGTAGCGAAGCGTTCACGGGCTGGCTCTTTTCGCAGATGCGCGATCGGTTCGGAGAGTTTGGCATCGAGGATGAGCGCACCTTTTATCAAGCCGTCAATCGCCTACGGAAGGGTCATATCAGAACCGAGGCAGACGAGGTGCAGTACAATCTGCATATTATGCTTCGCTTTAACCTTGAGCGGGGATTATTTGGGGGTAATATATCTGTAAATGATGTAGAGGCCGCCTGGAACGATCAGTTCCTCGCCGATTTTGGATACCCCGTGGACAAACCATGCAACGGGCTGTTGCAAGACGTACACTGGTCCGCTGGATTGTTTGGATATTTTCCGACTTATGCCTTGGGCAACGTTTATGCGGGGTGCCTTTACACGGCGTTACGCTCTGCGATCTCCGAATTAGATGCACAACTGGCGCGCGGAGAACCCGGCTCCGCCGTCGCATGGCTCCGAGAAAATCTACAACAATATGGGAAACAATTTTCGCCCCGCGAATTGATCGAAAAAGCCTGTGGACATCCCCCGACGGAACAACCGCTTTTGGCCTATCTCCATTCTAAATTCAGCGAGCTTTACGGGCTTTAACGGATTTTTACCCTCTATATTCGGCTCGGCACAACGCGCATACATGCGCGCCCAGTCCGTAAGCGTCACTCCCTCCGGCCCTCTGCCGGCATGATCGAAAGGGGTGCTCTTAGAGTGGTTCTATAGGAAAGGATCCTTAGGATATCTGACCTCCGCCAGATACAACCCGTGGGGGGGGCAAACCGGGCCGCAGGCTGCACGATCTCGCGCCATGAGCGCCTCGCCCACCCGGGCAGGCGACCACGACCCGGCACCGACCCGCTCCAGCGTGCCGACAAAGCTGCGCACCTGATTGTGCAAAAACGAACGCGCCTCCACATGAAACTGAATTTCGCGCCCTCCACCAGGATAATCTTTTGCCGAGATGTCTAGCCGATCTAGCGTCTTGATCGGGCTTTGCGACTGACAGATCGACGAACGAAAAGTGGTAAAGTCGTGACGGCCCAAAAGATGCGCCGCCCCTTCGGCCATCGCCTCCGTATCCAGATCGTGGCTCACCCGCCAGGCAAGCCCCCGGTGATGGGTAAGCGGTCCGGGACGGACCACCAGCCGAAACACATATGTGCGCGCGATTGCCGAAAAGCGCGCATGCCAGTCGGAGGCGACCGGGGCACACGCTGTTATCGCAATCGGATGCGGCCTTAGGTGATAGTTTAAGGCGGCACAAAGGCGCTCGCCCTGCCACGGCTTTCGTAGATCGCAATGCGCGATTTGCCCCCAGGCATGAACACCGGCATCCGTTCGTCCCGCCCCAACAATGGAAGGAACCTCCGATTCTAATTTCGCCAAAGCTGCCTCTAGCGTTCCTTGCACGGTTGGTTGATCTGTCTGGCGTTGCCAGCCGGAGAACGGACTTCCATCGTATTCGATTTTCAGAGCATACCTCGGCATGGCCCAAAGCATATTTGCTGTTGCCATGGAGAGAAAGCCCACTCTTCTGAAACCTCCCCTTAACACCCATGCGCACTTACCCTATTTACAACAGATAACCGAGGGCACCCACACCCATGCTATCTTTTGTGACAGAAACCGTCTCCCATGGGGTTGATGCCTTGGGAAACCGCGCATCGGCGCTCCTGCGCGAAAAAACGTTGCGGCTCGGCGTGACGGGGCTTAGCCGATCCGGCAAGACGGTATTCATCACTTCGCTTGTGGCCAATCTGCTGGACCGGGGCCGGATGCCGCAGTTGCGCGCGACGACAAACGCAACGATTCAAACCGTATATCTACAGCCGCAACCCGACGATACGCTTCCCCGGTTCGACTTTGAAAAACAGCTAGCTGCAATCCTGGGGGAAAAGCCGCGCTGGCCGGACAGCACCCGCGCGATGAGCGAGCTGCGCCTCTCATTCCGTCTACAATCGAGGGGCATGATCCGCACGTTCGGGGGACATCGTGTCGTTCATATCGATATTCTCGATTACCCCGGCGAATGGCTGTTAGACATTGCGCTTCTCAACCTGTCCTATGAGGAATGGTCGCGAGAAATCCTTTCCGCATTGTTGGATCGTCCGGAGGCGAGCGCATATTTCGCCTTTGCCAACACGGTCGACCCGGATGCCCGTTTGGAAGAACTGACAATGCAAAAACTGTCCCAGCTATTTACCACCTGTCTACAGGATCTTCGCACAGCAGAGCAGCATATCCCCTATACGCCGGGACGGTTCCTCTTACCCGGGGAACTCCTGGGAACCCCGGCACTGACCTTTGCCCCTTTGCGTGCCTCCAGGCGGGGTTTAGGACGAGAGTTTCAGCGACGCTATGAAGCATACAAAACGCGGGTGGTTCGCCCGTTTTTGCGCGATTATATCGCCCCCATTGATCGACAAGTGGTCTTGGTAGATACCCTTGGCGCGTTGGCCAAGGGGCCACAGGCCACAACAGCACTGCGCGAACAGATGGGCGCGATCCTCGGGGCGTTTCGCCCCGGACGACGGATCATCCCGGGGGCACGATGGTTTTTGGGCCCGCGGGTAGAACGCATCTTGTTTGCGGCAAGCAAGGCGGACCGTGTGCATCACAGCCATCACGGCGCATTGAGCGCCATGACCGAAAGTCTGTTGCGCGAGGCACGCGACCGGGCACAATTTTCCGGTTCCGACACCGCCGCTATGGCGATTGCCGGCTTGCGCACCACAACGGAAGATACAATCGTCCAAGATGGCAAAACCATCGAAGCCGTGCGCGGGTGGCTACCGCATCGAGAGCGTCCCGTCCTGCATTATCCGGGAAACCTGCCTACGGATCCGGGGCAAATCCTGAGATCTATGAAAGATAACGCAGACAAATGGCCGTTCGGAGAGATCCAGGAGTTGCCATTTTTGCCGGCCCCCGCGAAACTTATTTCCGGGGAGGGTCCGCCCCATATCCGTCTCGATAAAGCGGCCGAATTTCTGATCGGAGACCAAATTGGATAAACCCATGGCCAAAGGCCCCATTCTAATCGAAGAGCCTGCGGGCTCTCCGGATGCGCCCTCTCCCGCCGAAGCACCGCAGATTATGGACATTGCCGACGAGCGGGGAAGCAACATAACAGTCGCTACCAGGAAAGGACAGCGTATCGGATCGGGATCAACGCGGTTGGTGCTTTGGTTTTGGGCTCTGGCTCTCACCGTTGTGTTCGGCGTTGTGGTGCAAGCGGTATGGAGCACCCTATCGGCGATGATCGTTGCAACGCCGGTGCTCGGTTATGGCTTTGCCGGAGTGGTCGCCGCATTGGTTCTCGCGACAGGCGTGCTGGTGACAAGGCAAGCAATGGCGTACTCTCGCCTGCGTCGGCTGGATCAGTTGCAATCGCGCGCCAGGGCCGTACACGCGCAAGGCGATATGGCGGATGCACATGCGTTCATTGACACTTTGCGCGCCTTCTACCGCAATCGCCCCGACATGCACTGGCCGAGCCAAATCCTGGCAGAGCAACGCGCCCATGCGATGGATGCCGATGATCTGATGTATTTGGCAGAGCGGCACCTTATGGAGCCGCTCGACAAAGCGGCCCTGAAAGAAATTGAAGCTACGGCTAGACAGGTGGCATCCGTGACCGCGATTGTACCCATCGCGCTCATTGATGTGAGCACGGCTCTGATTGCCAACGGGCGGATGATCCAGCGCATCGCGCAGATTTACGGCGGCCGATCTGGGATGTTGGGAAATTGGCGGCTTACGCGCGCGGTACTGGGGCATATGTTCGCCACTGGGGCGATCTCAATCGGCGACGATATCCTCAGCTCGGCGGCGGGCCGATCCTTGCTGGGAACGGTATCGAGGCGCCTGGGAGAGGGCTTCGTCAACGGTGCGTTGAGCGTTCGGATCGGGATCACCGCCATGAAGCTATGCCGTCCCATGCCGTTCGTGGCACTTTCCAAACCTTCGGTGACCACCACAATCCGATCTAGCTTGACAGGTTTTTTTGGTAGGGGCTCGGAAAATACCTAATCTCATTTCGGCAGACAAAGAGACATTTGCGCTTTGCAAGTCTGGGCAAACGGTCGACGCATCGAAGATGCTAAAAAACTTTACAAATGCAGCAGATCCAAACAAGAGAAGATGAGCTTCCTTCCAACCCATCAAGTAAGGTAGAATGAAGAATGCAGGAGCCAAATTGGTACCCCTCCAAGTTGCAGGTTCACAGTAGCGGATCGTTA
>JAAUXW010141278.1_pt1 | contig 11094 bp, 10 predicted proteins | sample 7278141 | NCBI WGS metagenome assembly JAAUXW01 (sample SAMN14350115, study PRJNA611818) | marine sediment metagenome | isolation source: surface marine sediment (2.1m) | place: French Polynesia: Moorea | collected 2018-08
CCATCGGGTTCTTTCCAATCTGTAGGAGCCCGCTTGCGGGCGAACCTCCTCGAAGCCCAGGACAGGTTCGCCCGCAAGCGGGCTCCTACAGATTGCAAAGAACCCGATGGCGCGGCTAAAATTCGGCCTTGCCGAACAGGAATCCCTGTCCCCAGTCGACGCCGATATCGCGCAGAATGTCGGTGGTCTCCTGGTCTTCGATGTGCTCGGCAATGCTGATCAGGCCCAGCTCGGTGGCGATCTCCTGCATTGCCGTCACGATGGAACGAACCTTTTTCTCGCTCTTTACGCGCCTGATCAGACCGCCTTCTATCTTCAGGAAGGATATTGGCAGATCGGCCAGGTATTGGAACGAGGAATAACCGCTTCCGAAGTCGTCGATGGCCAGCTGCATGCCGAAATCTATCAAGGGGGCGAGGGTGTTCCTGGCCTCCTTTATATTGCCAAGAAACTCCCGCTCGGTGATCTCTATCACCAGGGGCTTGACCCTGTGAAAGGTGGTTGTGTCCGAGCCGTAGGTGTCGGTGGCCTGCTGGATGATGTCGTCCACCAGATTGGGATGGCGCAGCAGGTCCACGGAAAAGTTCACAAAGTGTTTTATCAACCGGCCCTCTTCAATGAGATGGGTACAGCGCGCCAGGGATTCGGCGGCCATGTAGTGGTCGATCTTATGGGCGAGCTGGAGGTGGCTGGCAGCCTCGATGAACTGGTCCGCCACCAGGATGTCGCCGTCGGACAGGCGGATGCGGGTCAGTGCCTCTTCGGCCACCACCCGTTCCGTGGCGAGTTCCACAATCGGTTGATAGGCCGCTTTGAGCAGGCCTTGTTCCAGTGCGGTTTCCAGTTGCCCCGCCATGGAATAGATGCCGACCGCCTGATGCCGGGCGTGACGTATGCGATTGCGGCCCGCGTGTTTTGCCTCGTAGAGCGCCTCGTCGACCGCAGCAAGTAGGGTTTCGGGAGAATCCCCGTCTTCGGGGAAACTGGTTACGCCGATGCTGGTGGTCAGCTTGATGTTTCGACCGCCGATGGAAAGCGCCGTGGTTTCCACCTTGCGCCGCATGCGTTCGGCGACCAGCGCGGCTTCGTGATTATCGGTCTTGGGCAGCAGACAGATAAACTCTTCTCCCCCCCAACGCCCGAACCAGTCCGATGCGCGCGCCTCCCGTTCCAGCGTGGCAGCCACCGATTTCAGGGCCTTGTCTCCGCAGGCATGCCCGTAGGTGTCGTTGAGCAGTTTGAAACGGTCCAGGTCCATGAGGATTATGGAGTACGGATCCTTGTGACGCACGGCCTGGGCATGGTTTTTGTCGATAATGGTCCGCAGCTCATAGCGGTTGATGAGTCCGGTCAATGCATCGTGGGTGGCCTGAAAGGCGACTTTCCGCTCTGCTTTGACGCGGTCGCTGATATCCAGAACGACGCCTATCACCCCGCCCAGGGCGCCGTTGGTGTCGTAGAAAACCGCCTCGTTGAAAAAAACTTCGTGCTCCTTACCGTCCGCAAACCTGAATCTGGCTTCGTAGGCCTGAGCGCCCTTGCTCTTGAGAAGCTCCTGATCTTTTTCGTGGTAGATGCTGGCAAGATGCGCCGGATTAAGATCGAACACCGTCTTCCCGATGATGTCTCTTTCGTAGATGCCGAGCATCTTGCAAAACGCCGTATTGCAGCCCAGATAACGGCCTTGCGGGTCTTTGTAGAAAACGGGAAGCGGAATGGCGTGGACCAAGGCTTCGGACAGCTGAGGATCACTGAAAAAAGGCTGATAATCAGGCACGGATTCGTTCCTGGGTTACAATGGCCGTAATTGTAGCGGAAAATGTATATGAAATATTGTAGCTATTGTGGTGAACGAGTCCGCATTTTTGTGCCAAAAGATGATTCACGTCCCCGGCACGTATGTACGTCCTGTGAGACGATCCATTATCAGAATCCCAAGATTGTAACCGGCAGCATCCCGGAGTGGGAGAATCGAATCCTGTTGTGCCGGCGGGCGATCGAGCCTCGCTACGGTCTCTGGACTCTGCCGGCCGGCTTCATGGAGATCGGCGAGACCATCCAGCAGGGCGCCGCGCGCGAGACCCTGGAGGAGGCGAACGCGCGGGTGGAGGTGGGAACTCTTTACAGCCTGTTCAACCTGCCGCACATCGACCAGGTGTATATGCTGTTTCGCAGCCGCCTGCTCGACCTGGATTTCGGACCCGGTGACGAGAGCCTGGAAGTCACGTTGTTCGAAGAAGGGGATATTCCCTGGGACGACATAGCGTTTCCGGTGGTGAAAGAGACCCTGGCGCTTTACTTCGAAGATCGCAGCCGGGGCCGGTACCCTTTGCGCAGCGGGGATATCGTCCGCCTCAAGGAACCCCCCAGAGGCTACCGCGTAACCCATTACTAAACGATCAGCGGGCAAATAGCTTTCAAAGGGTCAGATCTCTTGAACTGCTTGAAAAATGTGGTTCAAGGGGTCTGACACCTTTTAAACCGCAACGCGGCTCGTGCGAGATTATGAGACAGGTTCCATTCAGGTGTTCGCCAGCGCGGCGCGGCACAGGGATCTGCCGACATTTTTGGTGGCGCTTGGCCAGCGAGAATGAAGAAAGCGGGAAACCGCGTTTTCCGGTTCCGTTCCGAAAACGTCCCAGGGAGAGGGGCGTTTTCGGATTCAAAATAATTAATAATCCGACGACCGCCTGCTGTGCTGTTTGTCTTTGGTCGATGTTACCAGACGTACGTTGGTCGCAATCAGGCCGCCGTCCTTCTGTTCGCTTTCCTGAAGATAGAACTCGACTACGTTCTCCCGGTTTGAAAGCGTCTCGGGCGTAACCCCCTCCGCCAGTTCATTGGCGTGGCAGAACACGCTTTCGAAGGGCGAGTCCGGATCGCGGGGATCGCTGATCCAGAGATTGGGTGAGATGCTCTTGATGAAGCGGAGGAATCCATAGCCTTTCTCCGCAAACCATTTGATGCACACGCCCCTTACGCAGGAGCCGGTCTTGCCCCAGTCGTTGCGGGGTTCGTAAGAGAACGGAAGGAGATCGGGAATCAGGAATCCGGAATAGAAGGCATCAGCCTGGCGCTGCAGTTGACGGGAAACATTGTTGAAAGCCAGGAGTTCCACCCGGCAACCCCGGTTCTGGAGCGCCGTGACAAGCTGGAGAAAATCACCGTCGCCGGTAACCAGCAGGATCTGGTCCAGGTTTTCCGCCTGCAGCATGGCATCCACGGCCAGTTCCAGATCCGCGTTGGCCTTGGTAGTGATATTGCCGTCTTCGTCGGCGAAACGGCGCACAGTCTTGACCGCGATCTTCCAGCCGAAGTCTCTCACCATCTGCTGGTAGACGTGAGATTTCTTGGCGTATTCGGGATCCTCTCTGGCGCGTTCCTGATCGAAGGCCAGATAGGTATTTAGTCGCAGCAGCCTGCCGCCGTCGCGGGCCGCGAAGCGACGCAACACGTCGTATCTCAGCTGATAACCGCCGTTGAATTTAACATTCTCGGCATCGACATAGACGCCGACTCTCAGGGATGATGACAATGTTGATACTCACTCGAATTCGGAAACGACAGAGTGTACTTGCACCGGCGTCCGCTTCCTTAGCTGACAGGCTGGACAAATACCCTTTCTGGTTATTCGGGTTCGTCTGCTGAGACAGGCGGGTGGGAAACCGGGCACAGTGGATGCAGGATCCCAGGAGCCTGCCCGAGTATAGACTGATCTACTGCGGCGAAGCCTGGTCCGCCAGCTTTTCCGATCATTCTCGTTAAATAGGCCCAACTATTCGCCTCAAATGATCAAAAAATCTGACTCAACCAGGCTTGCCCTCGCTACGATCGCTAGACCCGGACAGGCTCCCGGCCTGACATCCACTGCGCCCCGCCGCAGACTTAGTAGTCGCGTTCCAGCTACTTGTTGGCGCGGTTTTCGATGAGATTATCGACTACCGATGGATCGGCCAGGGTCGAGGTGTCGCCCAGGGCATCCACCTCGTTGGCGGCCACCTTGCGCAGGATGCGTCGCATGATCTTGCCGGACCGGGTCTTGGGCAGACCGGGTGCCCACTGAATGATATCGACGGTGGCGATGGGGCCGATCTCATCCCTCACCAGCTTCACCAGCCTCTTCTTCAGGTCATCGCTTGGATCCACGCCGGCCATCAATGTGACATAGGCATAGATGCCCTGTCCCTTGATGTCGTGGGGGTAGCCGACCACGGCCGCCTCGGCCACCTGCTCGTGCAATACCAGGGCGGATTCGATCTCCGCGGTTCCCAGCCTGTGTCCGGAGACGTTGAGCACGTCGTCCACCCGGCCGGTGATCCAGTAGTAACCGTCCGCGTCCCGGCGGCAGCCGTCACCGGTGAAATAGTTGCCCGGATAGGTAGTGAAGTAGGTGTCGATGAATCGCTGATGATCCCCGTACACCGTGCGCATCATGGCGGGCCAGGGGCGGCTGATCACCAGATTGCCTTCACAGGCGCCCTCCAGTACGTTGCCTTCCGCGTCTACGATCTCAGGCGCCACGCCGAAGAAAGGCTTGGAAGCCGAACCCGGTTTCAGGTCTATGGCACCGGGCAACGGAGTGATCATGTGGCCCCCTGTCTCTGTCTGCCACCAGGTGTCCACGATGGGGCAGCGCTCCTCGCCGACCACCCGGTGATACCACTCCCAGGCTTCGGGATTGATGGGTTCGCCCACGGTGCCCAGCAGCCTGAGGCTGGCGCGGGAGGTCTTCGTCACCGGTCCGTCGCCGGCCCGCATCAGGGCGCGGATGGCGGTGGGAGCGGTGTAGAAGATCTCCACCTTGTGTTTGTCGCAGACCTCCCAGAAGCGGGATGCGTCGGGGTAGTTGGGAACCCCTTCGAACATCAGGGAAATGGCGCCGTTGGCGAAGGGACCGTACACGATGTAGGTATGTCCGGTCACCCAGCCGACGTCGGCCGTACACCAGTAGATATCCCCATCGTGATAGTCGAATACATACTTGTGGGTCATCGCGGCGAAAACCAGATAACCGCCGGTGGTATGCAGTACACCTTTGGGCTTGCCGGTGGAGCCGGAGGTGTACAGGATGAACAGGGGATCTTCCGCGTCCATTTCCTCGGGTGGGCAGTCCGTGGAGGCTTCCGCCATGAGTTCCTCATACCAGACGTCACGGCCTTCCTTCCAGTCGACATCGCCGCCGGTGCGTTTCACTACCAGCGAGGTGTGCACGTTCGGACATTCACTCAGGGCAATATCGGCGTTGGCCTTGATGGGAACGCCTTTGCCGCCGCGCAGGCCTTGATCCGCCGTGATCAGCGCCTGGCAGTCGGAGTCCAGTATGCGATCGCGCAGAGAGTCCGGCGAGAAACCGCCGAAGACGACGGAATGCACGGCGCCGATACGGGCGCAGGCGAGCATTGCGACGGCGGCCTCCGGAATCATGGGCAGGTAGATGCAGACCCGGTCGCCTTTTTTCACGCCGCGGGATTTCAGCACGTTGCCGAGTTTGCAGACGTCTTCGTAGAGTTCGCGGTAGGTGATGCGTTTGTCGGTTTCGGGATCGTCTCCTTCCCAGATAATGGCCGTCTGGTCACCGCGGCTTTCCAGATGACGGTCAAGACAGTTGTAGGCCACGTTCAGTTTGCCGCCCTTGAACCACTTGATGTCGGCCTTCGAGAAATCCCACTCCAGGACCTTGTCCCATTTTTTTGTCCAGGTGACGAACTCCTCTGCCTGTTCCGCCCAGAAGGCGTCGGAATCCTCTATGGAACGTTTATACATTTCCTCATACTGTGCCTTGTTTATATTAGCCTGTTTGGCGAAGGCCTTGGCAACTGGGTAGGTCTTGTCTTCAGCCATGTTTTTCTCCTTTGGTAGTGCTTGCTGAATCGAATCAGGTAAGGGAAAGCTACTTATTAAATTTGCGCTTTTCCCGGTTCAGTACAAATGCCTGGACAGCAGGTTTCGGTAAATTCCCTGGGGTTTTCCGGGCCTGAAGCCCGACTCCCGGATTGCCGAAACATCTCCCCCGCTAACAGTCCAGGGTACAGCATGTATGCGATGCTACTCAAATGCCCGGCATACGATCGGGCGGATATCCTGACTTCCTGGGAATCTCACAGATACCGGACGCGCAGCGCCCGCTGGCACAGCCAAGCCGATGGTTGACCAGGAAGAATACGGGCAGCAGCACCGGAAACAGGCCCACCCAGACCCATTTCATGCCTCCCGCAAAATTCTCGGGCTCCAGGAGCCAGACGGTGAAGTTCAGGCCACTATAGTAGAACAAAATGGCGAACACCACCCAGAGCAGGCGTTTCGCGAGCGGATGACCAAAGACGTTTCTCATGATATTCGACTACTCGGCCAGGCTCCTAGAATATCTCCGTTTCGAATTCATCCTGCAGCAGCTCCTGCAGACGCTTTACCGCCCGCATGGTCGTCTGCAGCGCACTGCGCGCCTGCGTCGTAAGCTGGTTTGGATCGACAAGTTTGTTCAAGGCCTTGCCCTGTTTCGCCTGCTTGATCTCATGGGTGAGCAGCAGATCCAGCAATTGATCGTAGGCTTCGGACAGACTGACGCTGAAATCATCGGAGAGCCTGCCCAGGCGGACCAGTGCATTGAGGCGATCCATAGTGTTCTGCACCGCTATTCCGTTATGCAGGGCGAATATACGGGCTGCATCGGCGACCAGGCGCAAGCCGTTGCGCTTGAGATCGATGTGCTGGCCCTCTTCGGTGCGGATAGTGGTGATAAGTTGATTGAAGAAGCCCAGGGCCGGTCGCCCCTCGGCGTCGTCTTGGGCCATCATGCGCAGCACCCGCGGTCTGCGTTTTAGTCGTGACAGGACATGCTGGCGCAATTCCAGGGTGAGAGAGTCGTTGCCGTACAGGGTATCGAAATCGAAAACCACGTTGGACCAGCGCGCTGCCTTCTCGGTGGGATGCTTGGTGATGTGGCTGATCTGCTTTTTCCACTGGCTGAGCGTCTTGTGATACATGGGATTGCGGGCCATGATGTCACCGGGACAAAGGATGTAGCCGACGCGATCCAGGTTTCTGTTCATGCGCTGGGCGAAGCGCTCGAACCAGTCTCTCACATCCTCTTTTTCACTCTTCGGGCCGTCCTGCAGGATGATCCCGTTGTCCTGATCCGGGTTGAGCAGCATCTCCTTGCGTCCCCCCGACCCCATGATGAGAACAGCGAAGTCCACGGGCGGGGGCCCATGGCCCTTCTTCTCCATCCATTCCAGGGTCAGTTCTATGGTGCGTCGTTGAATGGCCAGATGGGTTTCGCTGAGATAGCGCACCGCCGCGCTCGGCTGGCGGTTGGATTCACGCAGCTCGGCGGCGATCTTGGGTATCCGCCCGTTCAACAGGGCGAGTTCCTTGATGCTGTCCGCCTCGGGAATCTGGGTGGTGAGCGTACTGGGCTGGGATATCAGGGCGCGCAGGATATCGGATTGAGACAGCACCCCCAGGGGCTTGTCCCCCTCGGCCACAACCAGATACTTGACCCCGAATCGCTGCTGGATCTCCTCGGCCTTCCACAACGGCGTCTCGGGTTGCACCGTGTAGGCGATCTGACAGCCCGCCTGGATAATGCGGTCATCGGGTCGCGCGCCGTTGAGCAGGACCGACTGTGAGAGCCTGGCGTAGCTCATCATGCCGAGCAGTCTGCCGTCCGCGTCGGTGACCACCAGGCTGCCGATGTGCCTTTCGTCCATGAGATTGAAGGCCTCGCGCAGGCTCAGTTCCGGACCACAGGATGTCACCGGCGAGCGCATGACGTTGGCGACGGGCTGTGCCAGGGTCCCGCTGCTGATACCCCGAGCCGGCCTGCGATCACGTAGCTTCTGGGCGATAATCCTGTTCAGCAGATTGAAGAGCGCGGGAAAGTCCTGCTCCAGTTCACGCAGCCTTTGTGCGGTGATTTCAAGCACCGTCGCCCGTGTGGTCGCAATGGCGGCTGCGCCGTAAGGGGCATTGTCCAGGTAGTTGGCCAGGCCCATGAAGTCGCCGATCAGGATATCTGCTTCGGTGCCGTCAAGCCGACGCATGACGATGTTCCCGGACAGCAGGATATAAACGAGCTGCCGATAAGCGTCCCCCGCGCGAAACAGTGTTTCGCCCGCCCCGATCTCGCGGGTGTTGGCCGCTTCAATGAGCGCCTCCAGGACCGAGGCATCCAGGTTTCTGAAACAGTGGGTCTCGGCGAGGACATGCAGCGGGGATTCTGGGATTGACGGTGTGTCTGCGTCTGGCATATCCGGCAATTTAAGAGGGTTTTCCGAAGGTTGACGAATTCCGGTATTCTATACTCTAGCGTACTGTCTGATATAGGTCGGTGGCTTAGACCGACCTGCCTGAGAGGGTACACTGGAAAGAGCCGGGAGATTTTTGATCCCAGGGCCGAGGGCATGCAATCTACCCTTGACAACCCGGACGCGCAGGACGTCCTCACGGTAGCGGCGTTGCTCGATACCACCGAGTTTCGGGTATTCGGGCTGGCGTACGAGCGCTGGTTCGGCCATCGTTCCGACGATGCCCTTATCGAGCCGTATTATATACCCTATATGTTCCAATGCGTGGTGCCTTTCTGGGTGCGATATTTTACCCGTGAGGTGCTCGCCCGCTACCGGGCCGGAACGCTCAGGGCCGCGGACTATGGCGTCGTGCCGCCCCGGGCCAGCCCGCGCATGCTGCGTCGGGGCAGAAATTACGGTATCTTGCTGCTGGCGGTCTGCCTGCTGCTGTTGCTGCTGGTATCCCATTCTCCGGAGGAGTTGCTGGAAGTCGCCAAAGGCTGCTATTTTCCTCCCTGTTACTGAACCGCGCCCCGGGCACCGCACAGTCATGCCCTTGCGTCCCTGTCTGTTCGGGGGGCTTGAACGCTATCTTGCGCAACCTGTGAACAAGGACCTCTGGTGGTTGATTGGGTGTTTCTTCTGGTGACCGGCATCATTGCCTGGCATGGTCTTACCCATCGCAACGAGGACGGTGAAAACGACATCGGCCACATGCTGTTCGGATCCATTGCCTTGCTGTTTTTCATGCGCGTATTGTTCGTCGACATTCTCAAGCTCATTTAAGGAAACTCTGATTAATTCAGGGATGAATTTTTCAGAGGTTCCCGCAGCACAGGGATGTGCTGCCGTTATCGATCGCTGTAAGCGATCGATAACGAAGGGAAGTGGAAACCGCGCTTCTCACTTCCCGTCTCTGAAAAATTCAGGGATGAATTTTTCAGAGGTTCCTCAAAAGGCGCGCGCGGCGCCCCCCGCTACATCTTGTAGGTCCTTTGTTTGGCGTCCTCTTCCGGTATCCGCAGCAGACGCTCGGAGTCGGGTTTTGCGAGCTGCTCCCTGAGATAACGGGCCCGGTCCTCCACCGTGGGCGGTTTTTCCGCCTGATTGCGCAGGAAGCGGGTGAGCAGGCCGGGTCCCTCGGCCACCTCCGCGTCGAGGGACAGAGACCTGTCATAATCCGCCAGTGCGCCCTCATAGTCCCCCATCCGGTCCTTCAGTATCCCCCGGCTGACGTAGGCGGGGGCAAATTCGGGTCTGCGGGCGATGAGCTGGTCGAGCAGATCCAGTGCCTCGGCGTCCCTGCCCAACTGCATCAGCGCCTGGGCCTTGCCGCCCAGGGCGCGCAGGTTGTCGCGATCCAAGATCAGTATCTGCCGGTATTCGGTCAGGGCGTCCTCGTACAGGCCGTCCTGGAAAAATCGGTCGGCGGCATTGAATTGCTGAGCGTAGGGTTGGGTGTGAGCGAAAAATCCGTCATAGATGGTCCAGCCCACCCAGGCCAGTCCCATGATGACGGCAATTCTCACCAGGATCTTGTAGGTCCTGTCATCCATGAGTCACGCCCAGCAACTGCACGTTGAAAAGCCAGGAAAAGACGCTGACCACCGGCACGGCGATGAAACGGGCCCGGCGTTTCTGACCTTCGATCTCCTCCCGGGTCAGTTCCCGTCCCGTCTTTCGCTGCAGTCTGCGTACGCTCAACACCCATATCATCTTACTGGCGGGAAAGAACAGCGCCAGGGCGAGAACCAGAAAGGAAAAATAGAAATAAGCGCTCATGGGTCTTGGGTTATGGGGCTTGGCTGATTTCTTGATTCAGATAACCGATTCCGCGGCCAAGGGCAATCCCGATCCCTTGGAACCAAAAAAAAGGGGGAGGGCGAGCCCTCCCCCCGTCAACCAGGCTTATTATCAGGACGGGCGATCCACATCCAGGTGAATGTCGCCGATATCCTCGTGAAGCGCCTCCACTTCTTTTCTGGGAACAGTGGATAGCTCCATCTTATAGGCCAGGAACCACATCATGAATACACCCAGCGCCCACCACAGCAGCTGCCAGGCCCAGATCGACGGCATGCCGAAGGTCCAGGTGGCCGCGTTGGTCGGGTCGCCGAAGATCCAGTTGCCGATCACCGCACCCGGGCCGATGCCGAAGAAGAACCACACCAGGGTGATGATCCAGGCAGCCGGCACCAGGCCTCTTTTGGCCGCGGGCAACGCCGCGTGTTCGGCCAGGAAGTTATGGAAGGTCATACGGTGTTCCCGCTCGGCGCTGTTCTGGGTGGCCGCGGAGATCAGGATGGCCAGGCCCAGGTTGAAGATTATGCCCCAACCGGCGGAGTGGATGGTCATCGGCCAGCGGCCCCAGGGTACGAACGGCAAGTTGGCGCCGATGCTCTCGGTCAGGGTGACCGCGACTAGGCCGGCGACCAGGCCCCAGGTGATGCCCTGACGTGTCAGGAAGGGCCACCAGCAGACCGCAATCAGCGCCGGCCACATCTGAAAGCCGTAGGCCACCGCGAGGCCGCCCAGCAGAACCAGGGCGTCGGTTGCGGTGGTGGCCACCACCAGGGCGGCGACCACGATGACCAGAACGCCGACACGCCCCCAGAACTTCTGCTGGGCATGGCTGGCGGTGGGCATGACGTAACGTTTAAGAAGGTCACGGGTCAGCATGCCGCCGGCGGTGGACATGTAGGCGGCCCCGGTGGACTGCATGGCCGCCAAAGCGCACACCGAGAGCAGGCCAGCGAGCCAGGGGGCCGCGTCGGTGATCAGGTAGATCAGCTGAGGCACCAGCATA
>JAAUXW010372902.1_pt1 | contig 11075 bp, 10 predicted proteins | sample 7278141 | NCBI WGS metagenome assembly JAAUXW01 (sample SAMN14350115, study PRJNA611818) | marine sediment metagenome | isolation source: surface marine sediment (2.1m) | place: French Polynesia: Moorea | collected 2018-08
GACAACACCGATGTCCGCCGGGGTCAGGCTGGCCCCCAGCGCGCGAAGCTCCCTTTTGGAGACGGTTTGGAGGTGCCGTCCATTCCAGAGGTACATCCGGGGTTTTTTCAGGGGCGAAAACAGGACAACGCCCCAGAAGCCCCTAGCGACCGGGAAGGCGCGCATGGCATCGGGTGGCTGATCCGCAGGCAAGTCGATGGGCACCGAGCGTTTGATCCCGTTCCGGTCCGCCCAGACAAAGAGGAAGCGCTGCTGTTTATCCTTGCTAATGGTGAAAACGCCGCGATGCCATCGCGGCACCTCCATCATCAGCGGTGTGCCCGGTAGTTCGACAAAGGCGGGGAAGGATTCCAGACGACCGGCCGGGTGGCAGGCAATGGCGTTCTCTTCGGGGCTGAAAACGTAGAGATCGCCCTGACGGTCGACCCCTAGAGATTGGATGCGGCGCAGCGAGCCGATGGCATGGGGAAACGGATTGAGCTCCCGTTCGCCGCCGAAGTGGACCATGATCTGGGCGAGTTCCGGTGCGCTGAGGCAGTAATCCGGGTGGCCATCGCGATTCAGATCCGCCACGGCCCAGGCGATGGGCTGTTTTCCGCCGACCCCGTGGGCCACGAAGCGGGCCGGCGCCATCTGGCTCGACTGCCAGACATTGCCGGGCACCTGAGCGTTCACGCCGTAGTGGTGGACGTTGATGGCGTTCTTGCGAATGGCCAGCAACTGGTCGGGCCCAGCATCGATCAGCGAGATCGGTTCGATCGTTCTCAGCGGCGGTGTGCTGAGGGGATGTTCCCAGCCGAAGCCGCCCTTCGGAAGACCTCGCAACAGGCGCAGGGACAGCGGTTCCTTCGGGAAATGCAGGAGAATGTCCTGGCGACGGTCGCCGTCGAAGTCGCCGATCATCGCCCCTTCGCAATCCGGGGCCGTGAAGGCCAGGGGCTGGCGCCGCTGGAAGCGGCCGCCGCCGTCATTGTAGAGGACCTCCGCGTTCGTGCGGCGGCAGACGAGGATATCCAAATGGCCGTCCCGGTCGAAATCGGCCGTTCCGATCGAAGTGACCTGGTCCGTCTTTTTGATGGCCGGCGAACGGAATGGTTCGAAGCGGCCCCTGGCGTTCTGGCAATAAATCCGGAGGCCCCGCTGCGCACCGGCCGTCAGGATATCGGGTCGCTGGTCGCCATTGAGATCCCGCACCGCGAGATGGGAGGTTTTCTGCTCCAGCAGGAAGCCAAGCGAGGTAAAATGGTCCTCCAGCACCGGCAGACCATCGAGGGATTCGTCCCGATCCGAATTTTTTCGAATCAGCACCTCGAGGCGTGACATGCGGTTGTTGATAAAAACGATGTCGTCCCGTCCGTCGCGGTCGATATCGTGGAAGACCAGCCCGGAGGTGCGATGCTTGAATTCGTAAATTTCACGGCTGCCAAAACCGAATTGCCGCTGGTCGCCGGCACAAACCACTCTGGGCGCCAGCTGCGCTGCGATCCCGATCAGCATTAGCAGGCCGATAGCGACCAGGACCGGCGTGGGCCTGAATCGTTTGGCCCGTGAACGAGGGGTGGATGTTGACAAAATAATCGTTTCCTAAAGTTGGGGGTAATGGATGGTCAGCTCTGAACGGAAGCCGTTATCGTCGATCACGCTGTAACCGTCGCTGGTACCGAAGTAGCGGGCCATCACTTCGGCGGACGGCAAGCTCTCGACGTCGAAGTCTTCCCAGAAAACGGCCAGCGGACTGGGCTCCTCCTCGCAACCGCCGTCTTCCTCGACATTGGCCGGCGTAGGCGGGCCCGCTTCGGCCCGGGCCGCGGCCTTATGGATTTCAACTGTAAAATACCGGACATAGGCCGACAGGTCGCTCATGCCGTAAGTGCAGGCGCCGGTCGGAACCCGTGCGGCCATTTCACGAAATGAGCGGCTGTCATAAAAGGTGGACGTGCCCTGCCGGTTGACGGCGGCCTGGACATGATCCACCAGCAGGTTGCCGCTGCCGATCAAGAGCGCGCGATCGACAACCGTCATCCCGACCTCCTGGAAGATGGTTTCTTCATCGACGCCTTCCGGCACGGGAAATTGCAGCAAATGGATGGTTTGCCCCTGGATGTCGATTTCACGATAGAACGGGCTGATCTGGGCCGCCAGCGGCGAATTCGCGGCAAACAGTTTTTGCAGCGTGCGTTCCATGGCATCGGCGTCGCGGACATGCAGTCCATAGATAAGTTCCTGACCATGGGCGCCGAAACGGGCGTAGCTGAAGTTCAGGCTCTCCAGATTTTGGAATACGTCTTCATTGATGTTGATGCCCATCATCCCGCCCACGGCGTTGACCCCCAGACTGAACTGCATCTGAAATTCGGGGGAGATCTGACGCATGATTTCCGGAAGCTGCATCCAGAAGGCGTTCAGGTCCAGACGGGTGACCTGGTAGCTGGCCACGTCAGGGGGGACATATGCCAGACGAAAATCAACGGGCACGGGTTCGGGGGGCACCAATACCATCAGGCCGCGGTTCCATTCGCCCCGCCGGTCGACGGCCAGGGTAAATTCGGCGCGGTCGGCCAGCATTTGAACCTCCATGCGCATGTCACCCAGGGTGTCCAACCCCAGGCTCCTGACGAGGGCCCTCCAATCGAAGGGCGATTCGCCCGCAGCGGCTTTCGCGGCAATGCGGCCCTGCAGACGGTCGAGCAACTGGGCCCTGCCGCTTATCGCCAGAATGGGATCGCCTTGCGGTTCCCGGGCCGGGGTCTCCATCAGCTGGATCAACGCCTGCTCCAGCCAGGGCCGGTTGTCCGACGCGACCAGGGTGCCGCCATAAAAAGCCTGGTAGGAGAAACGATCCCCGTCTTCCTTCTTCTCCATGTGGGTGTAGATCCGGGTATCGCGAAATGCTTCGCTGGCGGAAATCGTCTCCTTGTTCTCCAGTTCTTGGAGAAGGGCATCCATTTCGAGGCTGCGGTTGAAATCGGCTTCGCTGATGGCGGCCAGCATGGTGAATTCAGGTTCGCTCTCGAGGTCGTCGAAGGTCAGCCCCAGGATGAATTCGCCATCGAGCATCTTGATCTGTGTCATATAGATGTCATTGATTCGGGCGGCGTGTTCGCCGTCGTCCGGATCAGTCAGCGCCTCTCGGAGCAGCGCTTCGAGGTTTTGGCCCGCCCGACTGGCGGTCATTTCGGGGCTGTTCCAGAGCAGCCCCAGCGGCGAACGTTCGATGGCCGACGCAAAGGCCGCGGTGTCCGAACAGCGGACGATCAAATCTGCACCGCTCATCAGATCGAGACGATCCATGCGGGGGATTTCGGCCTGTTGCGGCGCCTGCCCACAGCCGGCCAGGAGTGATAAGGCCAGGATGAGCAGGGTGATTGGAAACGCTTGTCGGCAGCGGTTGCGATGGCTATTCATGTCGCCTCTCCTTGGCCGTTTTGGTCGGATTCGGCGGTGCCAGGACATAGACAAATCCTGACTCCGAGTTGCTGTGGTCATAGGCATACGCCTCGATATGATTGAGGAGGAAGGTCACATGCCGCACGGGTATGGCGAAGTTGAGGCCCTGCATGATTCGGCTGCCCATATTGACCACACCGATCACCTGGCCCTTACCATTGAACAGCGGCCCGCCGGAGTTGCCCGGATTGACCGACGCATCGATCTGCAGAAAAAGTTTGCCTTCGAAGAGCCGGCCGGTATGGCTGAGAATACCCTCCGTCACGGTGCGTTCCAGACCGGCGGGATTGCCGATCACGAATACATTTTCACCGTAGACCGGTGTGTCCGTCCCCAAAACGACGGTTGGGAAGGGGCCGGCATGGGCGTCTTCGATCTGCAGCACCGCCAGATCGTGGAAGGCATCCAAGGCCACGATACGGATGTTTTGGTGGATCACCCGTTTGAGTTCGGCCCCGGATTGGACGAATTGGGTGACAGTGAAATGTTTCTGCCCTTCAATGACGTGGAAATTGGTGATCAGATAACCCTCGGCGTGTACGATGAAGCCGGATCCCAGACCAGCGGGCGATTTGACCACCACCACGGCCGGGCCGAAGGCCTTGACGCCCTCTGCCGTGGAATGGACCCGTGGATTGCCGAGCGTATAAAGATCATGGGCCGAGGCGGTCGGCGGTGAACCCGGTGCCGAGGGCCCCGGGGCGTCTTCGAGGGCGGCGATCGCATTGCGGGGGATCCTGAGGATATCGAAGCCCAGGTCGACAAAGACGCTCTCGGGCGTGGTCTTGATAATCGGAGCGGAGATCCGGCTGCGGTCCTTGAGCACGATGGTTTCGGCCCCCGCCGCGCTGCCGAAGGCGCAGGCCGCTAAGGTGAAGCCCCATATCAGAATTCTAAATACGACGGTCACTTGCTTTGGCCTTTCATCGTCGGGTTTCGCTGCAATGGTCCCCCGTGGCCGGAGGCGCGAAACCGGTTACATCCCGGACGCAGCGGCCCCCGGCGGTCAATGGTAGCCCTGGCCCGGATAGAGCAGGTTGACGAACAGCAGATGGGCCGGGCCAAAGACATGATCGAAAACCTGCCAGGCCACGAAGATCCCCAGAAATGCGAAATGGCTGCGGTGGATGAAATCCATGTAGGCGACCGCGCGCTCGCTGCTCAGGAGAAGGGGGATCAGCCCGCTGCCATCTAGCGGCGGCAGGGGTATCAGGTTGAAGATGAACAGCAGCACGTTCAGGGAAAACAGGATGCTCAGGAGAACGGCCAGGCCCGCCAGATGGCCGCCCGCGTGCGCCTCTACGACGTGTGAAGCATTGATGCGCGCCGGCGCGTAAAACAAATCCATGGTGATCCCCAGATGTATCAGCAGACCGACCGCCACGATCACCAGGAGATTGGCCAGGGGACCGGCCAGGGCCATCATGGCCGAGCGCTGGGGGTAGTGACGCGCCCAGATCGGATCATAGGGGGCGCTGGCCCAGCCGATCATCCATCCGCCGGCCAGGAAGGACAGGATCGGAACCAGCACCGTGCCGAAAGGCTCCCGCTTGATGTGCGGGAACGGGTCGAGGGTGACCTGACCGCCGTTGTAGGCCGTCATGTCGCCCAGCTTCATGGCCGCGTAGGCATGTGCGGCTTCATGCACGACCACGGAAAAGAGAAACGCCAGGTACCACAGGATCCCTTCGGAAAAATTCGGCATGATTGTCGTTCCTGGGGTGCGGTGCTAGGCGACGGGCTGGGCCTTGCGGCGTCGGAACAGCTCGGCGCAAAACCCGCCCGCAGCGATGACGACGATCAGGATGACCTTTTTTAACGCCATCAGCAAACCGCCCAGCTTGGTCAGCAACCCGGCCTTGGCCGCCATTTTCCCTCCCACCAGGGTGGCAAGGCCGTAGGCGGCCAACTGGTCGACGCCGGGGTCGAAGTCGGCGTAGCGATGGCCCTCCTTGAAATTGGTGAAAGCGATGACCTGCTCCATGTTCGTTTGGATTTGGGGCAGTTGCGCCATGCCGGAGACGGCGTTGAGCACGAGAACGCCTTTACGTCCCAGAATGCGCACATTGTAGTTGAGGGTGTGCTGGGGGCTGTCGCCGAATCGGAGCTCTTTGGCCCAATAGAGCTTTTTGGTCTGGCTGTCGTAGCGGGGAGGAGTGGCCCAGCCGATCAGGGACACGGGTTCAAAACCCTGTTCGATGCGGGCCTCGTTGCCGGCCTTGGCCGAAGCTTGCATGGAGGCAAGCATCTCATCATAATCGATGGTGTCGGCATCCTTGTCCGATACATGACCGTCTTCCTGGTAGCTGATTACGACGGCCCAGCTTTGGTCGCCGAATAAATTGGTGTCCATGGGCAGCAGCATGCCGATCTGGCCGGATCCGTCCGGGTTGCCCCAGCCTTCTTCGAGGAAGCGCCGACTGTCCTCGGGGCCGATGTAGCGAAAGTTGTCGGGCACCTCGAGGGCGGCGATGCCGTTGGGCAGATCAACGGTGCCTTTCTGAAAATGCAGGCTGCCAAGAAATGCTTCGGCGCTGGCGTATGGTTCTTCGGGGGGATCCGTAGCCCCGGCCGGGGTGTTAAGCAGCATGATGCTCAAGAGGACCAGTATAAGACAGCGTCGATTCAAGACATCCTCCTCTTTTTTAACAGCTGGTGGACGGCCGGGTCGATATGACGCCCCTGTGGGGCATCGAGGTTCGATCTCGACGGTACGACCGGGTGGTGTGCCAAGGCGCGGCCGGTGAATTCCCGATGGAGGTCTGCAAGATTTGAACCAGTCTAAATGGTGTCTATCAACACAACATCTTGTGGGGTGTGAAGGCAGGGAACACATCAGGTGCTTAGCGCATGCCGCATTTCGGCAGGCTATCTGACAAAAGACGACATCCCCTTCGTCCTGATGCACCCCTGTCTCGGGCGGTCGCAGGCCAGGGGAAAGCGCCGGCGGGTGGACAAAGTGTTGTAAGCCGGGCGAGGCGGTGTCGGGTGGGGTTTGGGGCGAAGCCCTTCCTTAAGCGGATTGGAGACCGCCGCCAAGGTCATTTCAAGGTCTGCGCGGTCAAATCCTTTCTGTTACGCCGGCCGTCCACGCCGCATAGGGCCCGGCCGCCCTGCCACCGGTAGCGGTTGTCGGCCAGCGTGCCGTATAGGGTATCACGAAGGCCGCGGGGAAGGATTCTGAACACGCGCCCGAGCTTCCAGGGCCCGTCCAGATCCCGGGCGATCTCCAGGAGGGCGTCGCTGCGGGTGAAGGCCTGCCCGGCTTTGATCAGAATTAGGGTGTTGGAGGCCAGCGCATCGATACCCAGCTGCTCCTGCAGGGCAGCGCCGGACGCAGACTGGGCCGGAACGAACCGGAACAAGGCCCGGCGGTCGTGTCGGGCGACGTTTTCGACCAGGGTGGCGCACAACAGGCAACACCCGTCGTAGATGATGGTTCGCGGTCGGTTCAACCGTGGCTCCCGGCGGGACCGTTCGGCCTCGCTCTGGTTTGGGGAAGCAGTTATTTTGAACCCTCAGGAGCCTCCCCTGATAGCACCTCGGGGGTCAGCTCCTGAACGCCGACAAGGCCCGGGGGGCGATGTCCTGCCCCCATTCCTGAACGAAATGCCCGGCCTGCGGATGCTCGTAGGGTTCGGGGCAGCCGGCGATGATCCGTCGCAGGGCGGCCATCACCGGTGGTCCCAGAACCGGGTCTTTCATCCCGACCGCCATGAAAACCGGCCCAGACCATTGTGTACCAAGCCAATCGCGGGCCGCGCGCGAGAGTTCCGCGCCGGGGGCGTCGGGCCGATCCGGCACCATTTCCGGAAAGCGGCGCACCCCCGCTTTGTGGCGCGCATCCGGAAACGGGGCGTCGTAGGCCGCACCCTCGGCCTCGGAAAGATGCGGGCAGGTCAGGTGCATGAGCCGGCCCGGGGACAGATCGGGATTCTGCCGCACCCACTGGCGCCAATCGAGAAAGCCCTGAGGCAGCTTGTGGTCGCCGGTTCCCAGCGTGGTGTTCATGACCAGCAGGCGGACAATACGCCCCGGCATGGCCATGGGCAGGGTGAGGCCCAGCAGGCCGCCCCAATCCTGGCAGACCAGTGTAATGCGGCGCAGGTCGAGGTGTTCGATAAAGGCCATCAGCGCGTTGCGGTGGAGGTCGAAGGTATAAACCCCCTCGTCCACAGGCTTGTCCGAACGCCCGAAGCCGAAATAGTCCGGAGCCACGGCCCGGTGCCCGGCTGCCGTGAATATCGGGATCATCCGGCGGTAGAGATAGCTCCAGGTGGGCTCGCCGTGCAGGCACAGGAAAACATGGTCCGCATCGGGGGGACCGGCCTCCACATAGTGCAGCCGCAGGCCTTCGTAACCCTTCAGGTTTTCGATATATTGCGGGTCGTAGGGAAAATCCGGAAGATTGCGGAAGCGTTCTTCAGGTGTTCGCAGCACTTCGGTCATGGGGAACCTCCTTGGCAACCGTTGTCCGGCCGGCCGCATCGTGTCAGGGAGGGACCGGCGACACGAAATCCGGTGGTTTGACGGCCAGCACGGCGCAGTTGGCCGCATGGAAGATCTGCTCGGCCGTGCTGCCGGAAATCAAACCGGCGATACCCGACTGGGACAGGGAGCCCATGACCACCAGGTCGATTTTTTCCGCCGCGATAAAGGCCGTGAGGATCTCGGCCACGCGGCCGTGCTTCAGATGCGCCTGATAGCGGAGCCCCGCCAGTTGCCGGTCGCGCATGCGTCCTTCGAGATGGCGGCGGGCTTGCGCCTCCCTTTCGGTCCGCAGCTTCTCCAGTACCGAAGCCGGAATACTCGTGCGACCGCTCATCATGAGAGATTCACCCGGCAGCCGCCAGCAATGCAGGATGTCCAACCGGCCCTGGGCGGTCTGGGTGAAGGCCGCCGCCAGAGAAACGATCTCTCTGTTCAGGCGGTCCTCCCTGTCATTGGTCGCCGGGCGGCCGACGGCGGCCAGAATACGCGGAAATCGGATCTCGGGTGCGGGCTTGAAGGCCCACACGGGTACGGGGCATTTGCGCATCAATTTGATCGCCGTGCTGCCGAACAGACGGCCGCCCAAACCCGTGTCCGGTCCCCGGGCCGTCTTGATCACCAGATCGTGGCCGTGGTGCAGCACTTCCCGGATGATGGCGACGGGCGGGTGGCCGACCAGGACCTTGATGTCGACCGTTGCGGCGTCCACGCCCAGATCACGAACGTTGATCGCAATATCTTGCCGTCGCAGGGCAAGGAGATCATCCGGCAGGACAGTGTGGGACGAATCGCTCCCGAGATACAGGTCCGACACCACATCGACCAGCGTCAGACGAGCGCCGGTGCGGCCGGCGAGGGCGATCACATGGGCCAGGGCCGGCCTGTGGGCCGGATCGTCGTTGTAGAGCATCAATAAATTGCGGAACCGTTGCATAGCGGCAGCTCCTCGGGCGCGTGTCGTTGGGGGGCTTTCTCGCACGCTGGTTTTTCTGGGGCCACGGAAGCGGGGCTTATTTCAAACGGCGAAAATATTCACGGATATGCAAATCAATGGATTCGCTGGCCGACGGCACATAGACCCACATCTGGTCTTCCGACACAAAGTGGTACACCATGAGCGTGGCGGCACCATTTGCCCCGTGGAGTTTCAAAACGATGGTGTCCTCGTCCTCGCCGATGATGACGTAGCGCCCCTTCTCTTCGAATCCGGCATATTCCGTAAATTTGCCGTCCTTCTGGATGCGGATGGCCGGCATGGTCAGTCTGGCATTGCCGTCATCGAATTCCACGGTCATGTTGCCGAGCATCTGGCTGATATAATTGGTCTGCTGGGCGCTCAGGATCGAATTCTGCTGGTTGAACGCCATCGAAGCTTCCTTGTCCGACTTCCAACGACCTTCGATATCCGGCGCCGCGAGCGCGGCGCCGGCCCCAAGCAGACAAGCAATGATGGCGCTGATGATTTTCATGCCGGGCATCCGATTTCGATGGTCCAAAGCAACGGTCGAGACCGCGCCGCTCCAGAAATGCCGGTTTAATTCAGACGTAAGATAAGCAAGGCATTTCCGTTTGTAACGTTCAAACATGAATTTTCAGATTCAAGCCCCGTTCCCGGGCCAGCCGCTGCAGGTCCTGACGCAGAGCGTCCCAGTAGGCCGTGTCGGCCGAGAATACCGCGGCTTCGATGCCGGCCTGGAGATCGGGAAAATGGCGCGGGAGGATATCCTGGAGGTGCTGCCCGTTAGGGTCCGTGCGTTTCTCGATGCTCAGACCGTAGATCCAGATCGCGTCGGTGTGAGCCGCGAGCAGATCGACAAGGGGCGGGACATCGGTGAGATGGGGAATTACCGGGCAGATCAGGGCGCTGGTGGCAATGCCGGCGGCCCGCAACGTCTGCAGGGCTTCAATCCGTGCTTCGGTATCGATGGTGTTGGCCTCGAAGAGACGGCGGGTGTCGTTGTCGTTGAAGGCCACGGACACGCTGACCGAGGCGGCCGTCATGGACGACAGGATATCAATATCGCGCGTCACCAGGTCGGACTTGGTGAGGATGCCGGCGGAGAAACCCTTGTCCCGCAGCAGCCGAAGCGCCATCCGGGTTTGCCGGTATTCGGCCTCGCAGGGTTGATAGGGGTCGGTATGGTAGCCGAAGTAGATCTTCTGGGGTGGCAGGCCGTCCAGTTCCTCCCCCAACTGGCCACTGATATCACGGTGGATCAGGATTTCTTCTTGCCAGTCTGTTTCGGCCTGGTTGAGCACGTAACAGTAATGACAGAGGTGTTGGCACCCCACATAGGGATCGATCTGATGGTCGAAATTTTCCAGTCGGCAGGGGGTCAGTACAGGGCGCGGCGAGCAGATATTGACCTTCATGGAGGCATGTCCTTTCTTCAACGAATTGCCATGTCGCAAGGGGCCCGAAGGCACGCCAGGCCATTTGTTTTCCCAGGTTTGTCAGACACTTCGTAAACTTTTCTTGAACCCGCGATGGGTGGTGGCGTCATAACCCAATGAAGTGTAGAATCGGATCGAATCGCTGCGGTCCGCTTCCGTGACGAAAATGATTTGGCCGCAATTGCGCTCGATCGCCGTCTTTTCCAGCGCTTCCATGAGCGCTTGGCCGACGCCCTGCCGGCGCTGGGCCTTATCGACAATCAAATCTTCCATCACCATGAACGGCCGGCCGTCTCCGTAGAGGTCTTCGCAGACGACCCCCATGACAAACCCGACCAGGCGCTCGGCCTGACGGGCAGCCAATAGAATGTAAGCGGGATTCGCGCTGATCCGCTTAAAAGTGGCTTGCATCGCATCCCGCGAAGCGATCTCTCCCCAAAACTGCTGAAACAGTTCGGCAAGGCGGGGCAGCGCCGCAATCGTCACGCGTTCGATTTGCACCTCAGGGCCTCGCTTCGCGCCGAAGATCGGGAGCGGACAGGCTATTCGGCCCAGTATGCCGGATGGTCCAGGGCATCCGCACAGACCACCATCCCGCTGTACGCGCCGGTCACCCCGGGTCTCAATGCCTGGACCATCCAGGCGTCGCTGTTCTCAGGTGCTATAGGGTAGGGCGCTTTGAAGCCCAGCGCTTCGGCCGGCCGGAACCCGTGGCGCGGATAGTATGCCGGGTAGCCCAGCAC
>JAAUXW010290568.1_pt1 | contig 11068 bp, 7 predicted proteins | sample 7278141 | NCBI WGS metagenome assembly JAAUXW01 (sample SAMN14350115, study PRJNA611818) | marine sediment metagenome | isolation source: surface marine sediment (2.1m) | place: French Polynesia: Moorea | collected 2018-08
CCCCTCCCTTGAAAATCGACGGTGCGCTATTTATCGTGTCACCATACCCTGGCTGGTCAGTCATCGGCGACACGGGTCGCCTTAGATGGTCAGCGCCTGAACGGATATGTCCTGCGCCCCGCCCCATCTGATCACCACAGATTGTTACGGGCGTTCCCAACAAAAGGAGTCACCGATGTCCACGAATCTGATGCGCACCGCCGCCGCCGTCGTCGCCTTTCTTTTTCTGACCGCCACCGCCTTTGCGGCCGGCAGCAGCCCCAAGCCCAAAAAAGACAGCCGCCCCGGCGTTTCGGAATACAACGCCGGCGTTAAACTGATGAAAAAAGGCAATTACAAGCAGGCCCAGATCCATTTCGAGGCGGCGTTGGCGAAAAACCCTAAAATGGCCGAAGCCCACAACAATCTGGGCTACAGCTTGCGCAAGCAGGGTGCGGCCAACCACACCAAGGCCCTTAGCCACTACGACCAGGCCATCGAACTTAATCCCCAACTGGCCGAAGCTTACATGTACCGTGGTGTACTGCACATGCTGATGGGCAACGAGGCCAGGGCCCTCGAGGATCACCGCGCTCTGACCGGGATGGATCGCGGACTGGCCGACTCACTTCAAGCCGCCATCGCCTCGGGCGAGGAACCGGACGGGCTGGAGGGGCTCGCCCAATCGTGGTAAAATCCGTTCCATTGACCGCCGTTGTCCTGGCGGTGGTTGCCGTGGCCTGCCAAATGGGAAGCACGCCGACCGACCGCAGACGCGATGAACTGTCGTCCGTCTACGTGTGGCAGGTGCCGGAGGGTTTTCCGGTCCCCCGAGTCCCGGCGGACAATCCGATGACCCCGGTTAAAATCGAGCTCGGCCGACGGTTGTTCCATGACAAGCGACTGTCGGGCGACGGCACAGTGGCCTGCGCCAGCTGCCATCACCCCGAACAGGCCTATACCGACGGCCGGGACCACGCCAAGGGGATTGGGGGGCGTCTTCACCCGCGATCTGCCATGTCGCTGGCCAACGTGGCCTACAACGCCACCCTGGGATGGGACGACCCGATGCTGGTGCGCCTTGAAGACCAGGCCCTGATTCCGCTGCTCAATACCCAGCCTCCGGAAATGGGGGTTGCCGGCCGCGAAGCGGAAGTTGTAGCCCGCTTTGAGAGTGATCCCGTCTACCGCGCCCTGTTTCAGAGCGCTTTTCCGGAAGACCCCGACCCGGTGACGCTACGCAACGTGACCTACGCTCTGGCCGCCTTTGAAAGAACGTTGATCTCTGGCAATTCGCCTTATGACCGCTGGGCCTACGGCGGCGATATCGCGGCCCTGGATGTGGAACAGCGCGCCGGTGCACGCCTCTTTTTCTCACAGCGGTTGAGCTGCTTTCGCTGTCATGCCGGTTTCAACTTGTCGGGACCCGTGGTCTATGCGGGGTCCGAGGATTCGAAGCCCCGGTTTCACAACACTGCGCTCTACGACATCGACGGCCGCGGGAGCTATCCGGCCCCCAACACCGGGGTCCACCGCCATACCGGACGCCGCGCGGACATGGGCCGCTTCCGGGCGCCCACCTTGCGGAACATCGCCCTGACCGCCCCTTACATGCACGACGGCAGCGTGCCCACGCTCGAGGCCGTCCTGGACCACTACGCGGCCGGCGGCCGGCGCCGGGCAACCCTTTCCCCGGCCCGCCGTGGCCAACCAGCGGTTGCCGCCGATGCGTTGATGACCGGATTTGAGCTGACACCTGACGAACGCCGCCAGCTGGTGGCCTTCCTGCACGCCCTCACCGATCCGGCCTTCGTGCGCCGTGCGCAGGCATTGAGCCAACCCTAACCCTTCCCGGACACAGGCCCCCGTCCGGCCCCTCGTTTGTTTGGCTCCGGCGGGGCGGAATCGTGCCATGGTCGGCACGCCGCTGCTGGGAAAGCCGCCCGCTTGATCCTGAATCCTGGGCTATTGACACCCCGCATGTTATAAAAACCGGAAAAGGTGCTTTCTTAAATTCCCAAGCGGCTTCCCGCCACGAGGTGAAGCTGCCCCTTAAACACATGGTGAATCAATGATCGAAATTGCGGGACTGGTCGTCGCCGGCGTGACGGCCCTGGGAACCATTGTGCAGGCTTTTTACAGCGCGCGCGCGAAAAACCGGAAATTGAGCCGCAGCAGCCTAAGAAAAGCCGAGGCCCGTGCCAGTGCGCCCTTGAAGATCGGGGCCAAGCGAATCGCTGAAGTCATCGACCCGGAATTGCTGGATACCTTGCAAGGCGAGATCGAGAACCGGCACCGGGCCTTGATTCAGGCTTTTCGGAGTGAGAGCGCCAGCGAGATCGAACGTGAAAAGCAGGTCGAGGCTGCCCGGCAGCAGATCTGCCGCTTTCTCAACCAGGTCCGCAAATTCAACGCCGGCCAGCTGCCCACCCGACGGCTAAAGGATCTTTGGGTGTCCAACCGCTGTCAACGATGATCGGAGGCGCCGATTTCCTGGACTGGGAATCTGCCGCCACGTCGGCAATCCTTACGAAAAAAGAATTGCCCCCTTAAGCCGCCTCGACAAGGACGCCTGTTCTACGCGTTGATGCGGACTAGGGTACCGGCATTATTTGGTTTCGCAGGAAAATGTCATTCAGGGGTTGCAGACTTAACGCCCATTCACTGGTGCCATGGGTCGCAAAGCGCTCAACACCAGTTGATAACCTGTTTTGACAATCATTATTCAAGCCGGCTTCGACGAAGTCTTTTCCGGATCAGCTTCCAACCAACTTGCAACGACCCGCTGGGGTCCTTATTCACAAGTGATATTGCCACTGCACCGATCGTGGCATTATCGGGTGGCGCTAATGAAAGGATCCCCCTTGATGGGAACCGTCTTTATTTCATATGCCCGCAAGGATAGCGCCTTTGTGCGCCGGCTCCATGATGCGCTCGAGGCGCGCGGACGAGAGGCGTGGGTGGATTGGGAAGGTATTCCCCCGACCGAAAAGTGGCTCGCCAAGATTCGCTCGGCGATCGAGGAGGCGGACGCCTTCTTGTTTGTCATCAGCCCCGATGCCGAAGAATCGGAGATTTGCGGGATCGAACTCGATCACGCGCTCAAGCAGCACAAACGCCTGATCCCCGTCGTTTACCGCGAGCCCGAGCCTGGCCAAGTGAGACGCGAGCTGTCCGAAATCAACTACATTTTCGCCCGTGACACCGATTCGTTCGACACGGCCTGCGAGACGCTGATCACCGCGCTCGACACGGACCTCGACTGGACTCGGGCGCATACGCGCCTGCTCGTACGTTCGATCGAGTGGGACCGCGAGAGCCGCGACGCAAGTTACACCCTGCGGGGACGCGACCTCGATGAATTTGAGGAATGGCTTGCGAAATCGCCAGACAAGGAGCCCAAACCGACATCCCTGCAATCCGAATATCTCCTGGCAAGCCGACGAACGGTCACCCGTCGCCAGCGCATTGCGGGGGCTATTGTTGCGGTGGGGCTCAGCATCGCAATCGGATTGGGGACGATCGCCTATTTCCAGCATCGTGAACGCGTGCGCCAAGAGACCATTTCGGCGGCACGAGAGCTCGTGAACCGGGCGGAGGCGCTGCGCGATGGCCCGGTCGATACAGAGGGTGCGCGTGACCGACTGGCGGAGAGCACACGGGCTGCGGTCCGCGCGCTTCAAACCTTTCATGAACTTGGGATGCCAACCCTCTCAGCCGACCAGGCCGTGCGAAAAAGCTATGCCGTGCTGCCGAAATGGATGGATACCGATCTGGGTAACGATCGCATCGATGCCTCCTCTTTTGACGCCGCCGGCGCTTATCTGGTCATGTTTCGCGGGCGCGAGCGTCTGACCGTCTGGGATACCGCCCAGTATCAGAAAATCGGGACTTGCCCGCGATCATTGGCCGCGATGGAATCGAGCGTGGCGGTCGCAGTGGGGGGGGCCGGCACACTGGTGGCGAGCGCCGTCTACAATGCCGCCAAAGGGAAAGCGGCCACTGAAATCACGGTCTGGTCAATGGCCGATTGCAGCCGGAAACTGCGGGTTCAGGTCCCAGGAAGACGGGCGCGACTCGCCTTGGACAGTCAGGGTGAACATCTCCTCGTCGATGACGGCACGACGATCCGCGCCTGGGAGGTGGCCAGTCGATCCGAGCTGGCGCTCAATATCACGGGGCTTGTCCAGGCCTTCGCACCTAGCCCGGATGGCCGTTGGCTTGCCACCATCGAGCGCGATCGCGGGGAGCGCCAGTACTGGGTTCGGATCCGTGATCTCACCGGCGCTCAGGCCCTTCGCGCGTGGCCGCATCCCAAGCGGGTGACCTGGCTGCAGTGGCACCCGCATAGACTGGTCGTGCGCAGTCGCAATACGGCCTCGATTTACGATCCCGACAGCGGAGAGCTGATTCAGCGTCTTCCGGTCGACAAGCGCCGATTTGCCCTCAGTCCTAACGGACGGTTCAGGGCTGATCTGGGAGTAGAATACGCCATCCAGATCCGTGAGGTTGCGACCGATACCGAAATAGAGCGATCCTCCCATGACGCAGAGGTGGCCGACCTGGCCTTTGGTGCGGACAACCGATCGCTTGTAACGGTCGATGCGGTAAACCGCAGGATTCGGTGGTGGCGCTTCGCGAAAGAAGAAGCCTATGCCGTGATCCATGACGGGCCAGCCGTTGGGCAGATGCATTTCTCCCCGGATGGGTCACGCCTTTTCACCGCTTCCGGGGAGAGCATCAGCGCCTGGCGGCTGCCCCTCTCCGGCGAACCTACAGCACCTGAACGCCAGCCGGCGACGGATTCGGCCGCCAAGCCGCTCGGGCAATTTCACATTGAATTGACAGCAGCGACCGGCTCTGCCAAGGAAACCTCGGCCATCAAAATTCGCGAAGCGGCCTCCGGCGGCGTCCTTCGTACGATCACACTCGAGGCGCGGGCGTTGACGGCGGTACTCAGCCATGATGGGGGCCGTCTCGCCGTCATCCTCGCCATGCAAATCACCCGGGGCGGATCTAATCGTCGCCTTGAGGCGTGGGACGTGGAGACAGGCGTGCGTCTTGCCACCCGCGGATTCGATGCGGTGCCCGACGAGGACATTGCCAATTATCTTCAATTCGCTGGCGACGACCGTTACCTTGTCGTGGGAACGCGCGAAGGGGTCGCAATCGTCGATGCGGCGCAATTGACACCGGTCGCGACATTGTATCATCGAGGCGCAAAGCTGACCGTGATACAAGGTGCGGGAACGCTCGCAGCCACGGCGGGAAGTGACGGTAGCGTTCGCATCTGGAAGATGGTTGACCGCGAAGAGATCGCCCGGATCACATCGGTCCAGGAGTTAGCGGCCATCGCCTTGAGCAACGATGGTCGGTGGCTGGCGACCCTGGATGCGGCCGGTACGGTTCGGCTCTGGACCCTGGCCTCTGGAGATCTGATCGAACAGGCCTGCCGCTGGGTGCCCGAACCCTGTCCATGAGGGTCGCCAAGGCTATCTACACGTTAGAGCTTCAAAGATGGTATAATGATGATCACGCGACAATACGCCTGGTATTATTGCAATGGCGATATACAACGCCGTTGGGCTCGATCATATATAGACTAGCCATTCCTATCCTTGCGCAAAATAGATTCCTTCAGGCACACCCCAAAAAAGACCCGGGACTCATCATGAGCGGCAAGGCGGCCTGGCGATTCTCGGCATTTATAGTATAATGGTCAAACTACCCGGCTACCGGGTCGTCCTGGCACGGGCGATTGCGGGTATGTCGGTCACCAGGGCCCGGGTGAGATTGGCCAGGCCCGCGCGCGTATTGGTCGGGGTGGCTTTGAAACCCAATGTGATCAGTCCCCCAATTGCCGGTTGAATTTGTCGAGCCAGGGGTTAAGTCTGGGGGAGGCCTTTGGTTGAGTGTTCATGTATCACGGTCTTCCTCGAGGGTGTCTGCATCCACCCCCTCCGTTGACATGGGGACATGTGTGCTTTGTGGTTGAAAAGGTCATCCATGCCCATAATGTGACCGGATAAATTGATGTCCAGGTTGTTGCGATGTCCACAAACCGTCCTATCACGCTCCTGATTTATGCTGGCTTATTTCTGTCAGCTCTCGTCTCAACGGGTTTGGGAGACACCCTTTCACCTGCCTCCCCATCCTCGGCGACAATTCTGTGCTATCTTAATGGCGACAACAACCTGGCCCCGGAAGTCCTGCATGCCCTGGACATGATGGAAACCGTGGGCTCTTCGGATACCATCAATGTGGTCGCCCTGGTGGACAGCCACCCTCGCTGGCTGGCCCCCTACAGCGCTGAATGGTCCCGGACCCGGCTGCTGCACCTGAAGACCGATCCCCAAATCGGCCGGATCGCCTCGCCGGTAATCGAGGATTGGGGAGAGGCCGATCTGGGTGCGCCCGAGACCCTGGAGCGCTTCGTGCGCACCGCACTTCAACGGTTTCCGGCCGAACGCTATATCTTCTACGCTTTTGTCCACGGACAGGGCGTCATCGACACCCGCTGCTACGAGTCCCCCCCAACGGCCAAAACGGTGTCCTTCTCCCGAGACGACACCAGTGGGCGTCAATTGACTCTGGATCAGTTTCATCAGGCCCTCAAAAGCGGTTTGGACGGCCGCCGCTTCGATTTGATGGTCCTCTTTTCCTGCCTGGCCAACATGGTGGAGGTCGGCTATACTTTAAGTGATGTGACCCGCCTGCTGATCGGCAGCCAGGATGAAATCCGGCTGGTCAACCAACCCCCGGGCCGGTTTCAGATTCGCGGCCTGCGCTTCGAATCGTTCATCGCCGCCCTTATGGAACAGCCTGACGCCGAATTCTCCGCGCTCAGCCGGGGCCTGGTGGACAGCCATGTGGAAAGCTATGAGCGTGACGTCATCCTTGAGGCGGGAATCGGCGAGGGGCGGACCTGCCGCTATGCCGGGGACATGGCTTTGCTGGACACGGCCGCCATGCCGCAGTTGGGCGAGGCCCTGGATCAGCTCGCCCGCGATCTCATCCGTTATCAAATGGACCCTCAGGTCGTTCAGGCCATGCAGGCTGCCCTATCAACCGCCCAATCCTTTGCCAGTTTTTTAAACCTTGAATATTACGATCTACAGGGATTTCTAAATCATCTGCGCGAGGGCCTGCCCAATGCCGAACTGACCGCCTCCTGCGACCGGGTTCTGAATCTGCTCAAGAAACGAGTACTGATTTATGCCCGTCGCTCGGCCGGCTGCTCGGCCTCCGGTATTTCGATCTATCTTTCCCACCCCCTCGTACCCGAAAACATCTTCCAGGCCCATCAAGCCCTCTACCGGGCCAATGCCTTCAGCCGGAATACCCACTGGGATGAAATGATCCATGTCTTTCGAGCGCGCCTGAGAGAGGCCATGGATCCCGCGAAGGGTCGCCGTAAGCCCTAAAAAAAGGGCAAACCCTTTATGTAGGATTCACCCTTTTCTATGCTTCAGGAGGGATGCCGCATCCCGATCACGAGTGCGATCGGTTATTACTGCGGCATAATGACCTGATCGATCACATGAATGACACCGTTAGAGGTCATTATGTCGGCCTGAGTAACATTGGCCCCATCCACCATTAGACCGCCGCCTGACTTGCTGATGCTGAAACTCTGCCCATTGACCGTTTTGGCTGAATCGAGCATGCCAGCGTCCTTGGCCATCACCTTTCCGGGCACCACGTGGTAGGTTAAGATGGACTGCAGCTTGCCCTTGTTTTCGGGTCTGAGCAAATCGGTTAGCGTGCCCTCGGGTAGCTTGGCAAAGGCTTCGTCGGTGGGCGCGAAAACCGTGAAGGGGCCGGGGCCTCTGAGCGTATCCACCAGGTCGGCGGCTTGCAGCGCCTGGACCAGGGTGTTGAAAGATCCCGCCGAGGCGGCGGTATCGACGATGTCTTTTGATGCCATACCGCCGGATTTACCGGTGGAACTGCCATAATTGCCGGCCAAGGCTGCGACCGGCAGTGTGATCATGATCATTCCGATAACTGCAAAGCGCATAAATTTCATCGCTGTCACTCCTGTATTTATAGTTAAAAGCCGGATTCAGAGATAAAAATTTCCCTATCGCCGTATACAAATGACAATTTATAAGGAAAACCTGCGCAAAATAGTTAACGACCATGCGCCTTAATGCAAGTGCCGAAAAAAGAGGGGAAAATGATAGATCGAACCTCTCGTCTATCAATCAATGTCATATAATTTCAGACGGTTGGAAATTTAAACGAAATAAGGGCGCCGGTCGGGGGGACTGGCTGGCCCCCGACCGGCAGGGAAAACGGATCCGGTCCCCGGAGCGCATAACGAGGACCGGCGGTTGCAAGGGCGGAAAACCGAAACCGCCCGCAGAATCGAATGTCCGAGCACACGACGGAATACACTGAGAAGGCTGCCGGTCCCTGGTTTGCTCAAAGGTTGCCGATCCGGTAAACCTCGCCGTCAAAAGTCGGCACCGACATGATGAAGGGGTCGGTGGGATAACACAAAGCCTGCTCCTCCAGAATTCCGATGGCGATTTCCTCCCCCATGCGCAGACTGTCGTAGTAATCGGAATAGTAGTGGACACCCGCCATGTTGCGCCCGATCGAAATATTGGCGGCCAGCTTGTTCAATTCACCTTCGAGGGTCAGGAAGGGCTGGTCGGGCTGCGCTGTCGTGGCCACCAGGCTCGATCCATCGGCGTTGGGTGTGTATTCGACGGGCGCGTCGCCACCCTGGAAGCGGCTGAAGACATCCGCGCCGCCCCGGCGCACGAAGAGGCAACTCGTGTCGAAAAAGGCCTTCAGAACGGTCACGCAGGCCCCGGCGACCGTGGCGTGCCCGGCACCGTAGGACGGATGCATGGGCGAGCCTTCCTGAAACGCCATCGGCAGCAGCGCCGTCGGCGAGCCGGCGTTGGTGTTGGCCGTCTCGACGGCGGTCACCGTGGGATTGATCGTCGTGCGCAGATCCTCAAAGGCCGCGCCCGCCGCCGGAAAAGCGCTGGCAATCTGGCTGGCGCGGTGGATTCGCCCGGCGAGGGCCTCGGGACGCAGGCGCAGATGGTTGTTGAATTTCTGGTAGCGCACGGCCTTGAGCGCCCGGGTGGCGACCTCGGTCACCAGGGTCAGAATATGGGGGCCGCCGTAGAGGGCGAAGCCGCCGGCCTGACGTGCGTGGGTCTCCAGGCTCAGCGCGCCGTTGACGTCCAGGCTGTTGAGAAAGAGCTCGCCCTGCCCCGCGAGCTTGGCGAAGCCCGGGTCGAAGGGTGTGCCCATGGAAAGCAGGATCAGGCACGCGTTCAGATAGGCCTCATAGAGGGCGTCGTCGTGGACATAGGTTGCCAGGTCCCGGGGGAAGGTCATGAAGCGCCGGGGCTGCAATGTGTCGAAAAGGGTCGTGTTGTCCCGCAGGTCTTCCCCGTTCTGCGCCTGCAGCCATTCATTCCAGTCGATCATATAATCCTGGGCGGCGGCGACGGGCACGCGCTGGTCGATCTGCAGGGCTCCGTACTGGATCCGGCCGTGGGCCACGCCCGGGTCGCCCGGCTGGTCGTTTCCGATCAGCATGAACTGGGAGAGATAGGGCCCCGTTTCGACACCGGGTGAAGAGCCGCGGAAGAGGGTTTGGGGGGTGAGATTGCCGCCGCTGTTCAGGCGCGGCCTTCCGTCTTCGCCGTTGAGTGCATAGCCGATTCCGTTCAGGTGCGTCACGGCGTCAAGCACGGTGGTGTTGGTGGTTCCCTCCGCCAGTTCGTTCAGATGAACGTCACGGATGAGGGCCAGCTCGTAGACTTCCGCCATTTCATAGGCCAGCTCGATCGAACCCAGGGCCGGAGCGGGCGCCATGGTCACGGCCTGCGGGTCCGGGCCGCTCAGCTCGTACACGACGCCGGCGGTCGGCGCCTCCCAGGCCCGCGCCTTGCCCGAGGCGGCCCGCACCGACGTCGTAAAGGCGTCGACATACGCCTCGTCGATGGCCGTGCGGAACGATTCGAAGGCCTGGGGGTCGGAGACCAGCCCCGTGGTCGCATCGTGCTCCAGGCCCTTGGTGAAGCTCATGGGATAGTTGGCGGATGCGTAGCGCTGTTCGTCGCCGTTGGCATGATGGTTGGGATGGGACCGGTCGGCCGCCATCTCGGCTGCGGAAATTCGGACGCCCATGGCGTCTCTTCGACGATTATTGCTCATTTTTCCACTCCTTTCAAATCGGCTTAAGGGTGCATGGCGCGGCGGCCGGCCAATCGATCCGGCGCCTGCGGCCTGGGTGGGTTGAATTCAAGTGGTCACGCCGAAGGCGCGCGACAGATTCCCTTGCCATCATCGGCAGTCAATTTTAGATCGGGCAACCGGGCGTGAAGGGCGGCATCGCCGAAAGCGATAGGGACAGGAGCGAGCGAAAAGTGAGCGTGAGTCCCGACCTGGTGACGGCGAACTGCAAGGAGCATTCCATCTTCTGGAGAAAAAAAGGCGATCATTGCTAAAGGCCAGTAATAATAACTATTCCTGACAAGAGCATTCATCCTGACTTGGTGCGGCCGTGTCGACTTGGATGTCGATGCAACCCCGTTTCGTCAATTTGGTTGACACCCGGCAGGGGATCGAAGGCGGCGCGGAGAAAAATATCCCTTTACCTTGCCCGGGGCCTTCGTTATCTTCTCGGGGGCGAGAAAACCGAACGGCTTCGGCAACGATGAACAGGCAACGGCCTCATGACCGAACACGGCAGCGCCCATGAAAATCAAACCGGCCGCAGCAACTGATCTTGACGCGGTTCTTTCCGTGTACCGGGACGCCTTTGGTTCCCAGGAGGAATCTTCACTGGTCGAAGCGCTTCTTAGCGACGCCAGTGCCCAACCCTGCCTCCCACTGCTGCCCCTGCGCCAGGCGCGCGCCGTGGGGCACATTCTCTGCAGCCGGGCAACCGTCGGGGGCGCCCCCGAACTGTCCGCCTCGATTCTGGCGCCGCTGGCCGTCGTGCCCGGGGCCCAGAAGCAGGGGATCGGCGGGGACCTCCTCCGCCAGGGTCTGCAACTGCTTTCCAAATCCGGAGTGGATCTCGTTTTCGTGCTGGGCTACCCGGCATACTATC
>JAAUXW010252854.1_pt1 | contig 11046 bp, 7 predicted proteins | sample 7278141 | NCBI WGS metagenome assembly JAAUXW01 (sample SAMN14350115, study PRJNA611818) | marine sediment metagenome | isolation source: surface marine sediment (2.1m) | place: French Polynesia: Moorea | collected 2018-08
CGCTGCCTGAGCCTGGGCGGCGGCAGCGTCGCTTGAGGCCTGTTCGGATTTGTCCGTCGCCTCTTGTACCTGCTGAGTCGTGGCGCAGCCGGCCAGCCCCATAGCGGCAACCAGGGCCAACAAGCCAACCTGTTTAGAGATCATTCCCATTGATGGTCCTCCCATTACTAGTGGTTCAATTCCAGTGACAATCCCGCGGCGGCTGCCGCGGGAGCCGGTGCCTATTGTAGTGTGCCTTCCGTCTTGGCGCGATACTTTTTTACGCAGATATTCAGTGAATTGTGACCGGCGTGCCAATACTGACCCAATCTCGCAGACTTTCGATCTGATCGTTGGTAAGCGCAACACAACCATTGGTCCAGTTGAAAAGCTCGTGGACGCGCCTGTCACCCTGTCCGATACCGTGAATACCGATGGATCCTCCCAGGGGCGTTGATTGCGGCGGCGGGCGCCGGTCCACAAAGGCCTCGCGTATCTCTTGCCAGACATCTTCGGTTATATGGCCGTCGAGATACCCTCGGAAGGCGTAGTCCGGAGTCGGGTAATCGAGACCAAAGAAAAGGTGATAACGGGCGCTGTCCTTCACCCAGGCGATGGTGAACTCGCCCAGGGGCGTCTTGTTGTCCCCCTGGCGTTTGTCGCGGGTGGTGCCGTAGCGGCCGATGGCGATGTTCCTGAAGAACAGTTTCTGTTCTTCTCCGTCCATCACCTTAAGTGTTGCAGAGCGGGTGTCGATATCGAGCCACACACGGTCGTTGGCAGTACAGGCCCAGGCGATCATCGACAGGCCTATGAAAGCGATCAGTCTCAATCCCGTACCCATGGCATTAGATCTTAACGGCATGCTCCCAATGAACTTGATCCTGTTCCTGTGGACGGGGGATCCTGCCGCATGGGCGAATCTGTGCAATAATCCCCCCTGTTTAATTTCGAACCAGAGCATAACATGTCCCGGGACCAAGATCTCGCCCACGTACGCAATATAGGCATAGTAGCCCATGTGGACGCGGGCAAAACCACCCTTACCGAACGCGTGCTGTTCTACACCGGGGCCTCCTACAAGATCGGTGAGGTGCATGACGGGCAGGCCCATATGGATTACCTGGCCGAGGAGCAGGCCCACGGTATCACCATCACCTCGGCGGTCACCAAGGCACCCTGGAAGGATCATCTGATCCAGCTGGTGGACACCCCCGGGCATGTGGATTTTACCATCGAGGTGGAGCGCGCCATGCGGGTGCTGGACGGTGACGTCATCGTACTCGACGGGGTGCGCGGCGTCGAACCCCAGACGGAGACCGTCTGGCGTCAGTGCAGAAAGTTTGCGCTTCCCTCCCTGTTCTTCATCAACAAGATGGATCGTCCGGGCGCGGATTTCGAGCGTGCCATGGAGACCATGCGCAAGCGCCTGGGGGCGGATCCGGCTCCCGTAACCCTGCCGCTGCCTCAGCGCACCGCGGTTGTCCACCTCATCGAAGAAACCTTGATAGGTTTTTCCGGGGAGAACGGCGAGCAATTGCACAGCGCACCCTGGGACGAGGAAGTACGGTCGCTGGCGCAGCCCTTGCGGGAAAACCTGTTGCTGGCGGTGGCCGAAGTGGACGAAGCGCTGGCGGACCAGGTGCTGGCCGGCGACAAACCGGATGCGGACGCCGTCTGGCAGGCTCTTCGCAAGGCAACCCTGGCCGGAAAGGTGCAACCCTGTTTCGGGGGCAGTGCACTGCACAATTACGGGGTTCAACCCCTCCTGGACGGCGTTGTTCGCCTGTTGCCCGCCCCTCTGGACCGCCCGCCCAGCCTGGCGCGTGATCTGACAGGGAAGGAGGAGATCGTCGCCATGGATGACAAAGGACCGTTTGTGGCGCTTGCCTTCAAGGTGCAACTCTGGGACGGGCGCAGGCATGTGTTCGCCCGTATCTACCGGGATTCCCTCAAGCCGGGGGACCGGATCGTGATACCCGACCGCGATGGGCGTCTGGTCCAGGAGCAGGTGGCGCGGGTTTTCGAGGTGGATGCCGGTAAAAAGACCCGGGTCAACGAGGCCCACGCGGGGCAGATCGTGCTGCTGGCCGGTTTGCGTCGGGCGACGACCGGCAGCACCCTGTGCAGTCCGGAGCATCCCCTGCTCCTGGAGTCCATCGAGGCGCGGGAACCCGTACTGAGTCTGGCGGTGGAAGCGGTTTCCAGCGCGGACGAGGAAAAATTACTCGAGGTGCTGGACAAGCTTCAGCAGGAGGACCCCACCCTGCGCCTGGAGGAGGACGAGGAAACCGGCCAGTTGCTGTTGCGCGGAATGGGGGAACTTCACCTGCAGATCGTCTTCGAGCGGCTGGAGCGGGAGTTTCATCTGCGGGTGCGTGCCGGGCGGCCCCTGGTGGCTTTGCGCGAGACGGTGGCGAACTCCGCCACGGCGGAGCATCTGCTGGAGCGGGTGCTGGAGCAGGATCACAAGGGAGCGGACGTGAAGGCGCGCGCCAGGGTCAGCGTCGAACCCCTGGCGCGGGGGGGCGGGATAGACATCCGCGTCGAACCCATGGTGAAGCCGGACGGCAGCCTGTTGACCGATCTGCAGCGGGAGGCCGTCGAGGCGGGCGCCAGGGATCTCCTGGGGGGAGGCCCCTTCCAGGGCGTTCCGCTCCAGGATCTGTCCGTGCGGGTCGAGGAAATCGAGCTCTTCGGCCAGGCATCGTCCCCGGAAGCGCTGAGGGCGGTGACCGCACAGGCGGTGCATAGGGCGATCACCCAGGCAGGGGGGATGCTCCTGCACCCCGTAATGGCTATGGAGGTCAGCGTTCCCAAGGAGAACCTGGGGGCTGTGCTGGGTGATCTGCAGGCCCGTCAGGCGGTCATTCACGATACTGACAGCCAGGAAGAAACCGTGACCATCAGTTGCGATGCGGCCCTGGACAGGCTGCTAGGCTATACCACGGAACTGCGCAGCATGACCCAGGGGCGGGGGCAGTTCAGCATGATCTTCAACCGCTTCGACATTGCTTGAAACAGCGCACGCCCGATTTTTTCACCACAGAGGACACAGAGGAACACAGAGATAATTGCAGTTTACGCCAAACGGTCCGGTACGTTTGTCGAAACGCTGTGTGTAAATTCCAGATTCAACAATCTCTGTGTCCTCTGTGGTGAGAAATCCAGGTTGGTTCCGGCCGCCTTGTTTGAAGATGTCAGGTCCCCACCACCAGCGGCCGGTCGAGATTCTTGAGCAGGGTTATGACGGAAAGCGCGGCCAGGTAGCTGGTTGAGGGATTATCCGGACTCGGTAGATTCTGGATAGCAATGGTCGTTTCCCCGAAGGCCCCCCCTGCGTGGATCTCGTGGGTATTCTGAGTCACGGACGGATCGGCCCAGAGCTGTACCGCCACCGGTCTCTCCGCAGCCAGGCTCAGGGCGACGGCCACATTGATGTTGCGGGGATATTGCTTGATGCATGCCTCGGCGCTGCCCTGGAAAAGCAGAGTCCTCTCCTGTGTCTGCAGCCCGAAGGCGGCGGGATGTTTGGTGGTGCGCAAGACGAGCCTGTCCAGTGGAGATACCTGTCCTATCTTGAGATTGTCGAGACCGAACAGGGCGCCGCTGGGTATGCGGATCTTTCTGCCCAGGGAGGCTGCGAGCGCCTCCAGACGGTTCCGGAATCCCTCGTCCGCCAGGGCACCGACGCTCAGTGCCACGATATCCTTACCCCCTTGCAAAACGGCTTCTCCGTATTGCAGGACGGCGCCGACGGACGCGGCTTCCACCAGAATGTCGAATTCGCCCCGTATAAAGGATTCGAAATCGTAATAGGGGCTGGCGTCCCCCAGAAGCCCCGTCATGGCGTCCACTTTCTCAGGCTTGGCATCGAAGAAGGCCGCGATCTCTACGCCGATCTTGTGCCTGGCGATAGTACGGCCGATGTTGCCGCAGCCTAGTAAGCCGATTTTTATCATACCTTCTGCTGCCCGTGACGAATCTCTATGCTGCCGTTTTTGGTCGCTGTAAGCGATTGAAAATGAAAGGAAGTGAAATATTTTCTGGTCCGGTCGGCATGCGGGAACGCCCTTCGGGAAGGGCGTTCCCCGAGCCCTGTGCGATTGTCGCTTATCCCTTGCGGGCCCGTCTGGAGCTTACCAGCGAATCCGCCTGCATGACAGATCTGCAGTGAAAGGACCTGCTAAAATTATTAATGGGGAGAACTATAAACGACGGGAGGCGCATCAGATGCAGATTCCGCTAGAGATTACATTTCACAGAATGGACCCTTCCCAGGCCGTGGAGGCGAGAATTCGCGAGAAGGTCGCCGGTCTGGAGAGATTTTACGACAGGATTACGGGGTGCCGTGTAGTTGTCGACTCGCCCCACGGACATCACCGCAAGGGCAAGTTGTATCAGGTGCGTATCTATCTGACGGTACCTGGTGCAGAACTGGCGGTTAGCAGACCGCATCATGAGGCCCATGCTCACGAAGACATCTTTGTCGTAATTCGTGATTCCTTCGATGCGGCCCGGCGCCGTCTGGAGGACTTCGCCAGGCGTCAACGCAGAGATGTGAAGACCCATGAAGTTCAGCCCCACGGGTTGATTGCGGCACTGGTGCCGGGCGAAAATTATGGCAAAATCGAGACCTCTGACGGACGCTCGATCTATTTTCATCGAAACAGCGTGCTCAACGAAGGCTATGACCGTCTGGCCGTGGGGAGCGAGGTGCGTTTCGTGGAAGAGGAGGGCGATCTGGGGCCCCAGGCGAGCACCGTCAGGCTAGTGGGCAAACACCATCTTGTTGGCTAGCAGGAGACCCTGAATCGCTCGGAGTCTCCGCAAGCTGTCCATGAAATCTTATAGAACAGGAGACCTAAATGATGGTTGACCGTACGAGACCAGCTCAGGTTGGGGCGCCGGATCCGGATCTGAGGAATTCTCCCATCATGGAGGAAACCGACGAGGACTATGAAATCTTCGCGCAGGAAACAGACGAACTTCCGGGGTGCTATTTCAACGGGGTGTCATATAAGATCGGAGATTACGTATGCAGCGGAAGCGGCGAGTTGCTGCGCTGCGAACAAGGTGTCTGGTTGCGTGAGGGTACTTGCGATCCCGAGAACCCCTGATCCGGTTTTCCGCTACCACCTCCGTAAGGGCAACTGCTTTTCCCCGTTTCCGCCGGCAGGCGGAGCGCAGATTTTTGAGGAAACTCTGAAAAATCCAACCCTGGATTTCTCAGAGGCGGGAAGCGAAAATTGCGATTTTCACTTGCCTTCGTTTTCAATTGCATACAGCGACTGAAAACGGCGGCACATTCTGTGCTTCAGGAAACTCTGAATTAATCAGAGTTTCCCTAAGTGTTTTTTTTTCGGAGCAGTCAATGGAAAGGTTAGACGCCGAATCGCTGCATGAACAAGAGGCGCCAATAAAAGACGTTGGCGGGGACCCTCTGTCCCACAGGGAGCCCGCCGGCTACAAGACCCGTATATTGGACAGATGGCTGGTAGAACGCCTGCTGGCGTCGCTGGGTCATCCACCCATCGAGATGGTGTTGTGGGACGGTCAGACCGTAGCCCCGCAGGGTAAGAAGCCGCTCACACGACTCCTGTTCCGGGACCGCGGCGCCCTGCTGAGGGTCATCTCCGATCCGGATCTGCAGTTCGGCGAGACCTACAGCTCCGGACGCACCGACGTGGAAGGAGACCTGGTGGCCTTTCTGGAAACCGTCTATCGGGCGAAGGTCGACCGCCAGCAGGCCGAGGGACTGAGAAAGTACCTGGCCAGATCCTACAAACCCGCGGCTTCGAACACCTTGAGCAGCGCACGGGAGAACATATACGCCCATTACGACATCGGCAACGACTTCTATCGGCTCTGGCTGGACGAGCAGATGGTGTATACCTGCGCCTATTTCCCTTCCCCTGATATCAGCCTGGAGGCCGCCCAGATCGCGAAGTTTGATCATGTGTGCCGCAAATTGTGGCTCAAGCCCGGTGAGACGGTTGTGGAGGCCGGTTGCGGCTGGGGTGCTTTGGCCCTGCACATGGCGAGGCACTACGGCGTCAAGGTGAAGGCCTACAACATCTCCCGGGAGCAGCTCAACTACGCCCGCGAGCGGGCGCGCCGGGAAGGTCTGGAGGATAGGGTGGAATTCGTGGAGGGAGATTACCGGGAGATAACCGGTAAGTTCGACGTCTTCGCCTCCGTGGGCATGCTGGAGCATGTAGGCATACGCCATTACCCGGAGCTGGGGAAGGTCATGGCGCGCTGCCTCAAAGACGACGGTCGGGGGATCATCCACAGCATAGGCAGGGATCGCCCTGCGCCGCTCAACAAGTGGATCGTGAAGCGCATCTTTCCGGGGGCCCAGCCACCGAGTATCCGGGAGATGTCCGAGTTGTTTGAACCCTGGGGTTTTTCCGTGCTCGACATGGAAAATCTCCGGCTCCATTATGCCAAGACCCTGGAGCACTGGTCGTCCCGCTTCGAGGATGCCGCCGATGAGGTTCGCGGAATGTTCGACTCCAGCTTCGTAAGGACCTGGCGACTCTATCTGGCGGGCTCGCTGGCGGCCTTCACGACGGGTACCCTGCAGTTGTTTCAGATAGTGTTCACCCGCGCCGGCTGCAATCGCTTTCCCTGGACCCGGGCCTATCTCTACTCCGACGATAGATGAAGACAACCCCTCTCCGGATCTATCCTGAGCTCCGGACCCCGGTGATTAGCCCCGGCTGACTATGGAAGATTCGGTAAGCGGTCAGCCAGCGGATCAGGAACCGGTCAGGGAACCTGAACAGGCATCGCGGATTCTGCTGGAGGTGCTGCGGGATCTGGCCCTGGAATTGCGTCCCCAGAGGGCAGGCTCGCTGCAGGTCGAGCTGGACAGTGCCCTGGATAAAGATCTCGGATTCGACAGTCTGGGGCGGATGGAACTGCTGGTGCGGCTGGAGAAAGCGTTTGATGTCACGCTGTCGGAACGCCGACTGGCGACTGCGGAAACGCCCCGCGATCTTCTCGTCGCCGTTTTGTCCGCAGGGTCGGCGCGAGCCGTTACAGATCGCATCCAGGTTGCCCCCCCGACGGGGGGGGTGTCTGCGGAGGTGCCTCGGGACGCAAAGACGCTGCAGGATGTGCTTGCATGGCACGTACAGGCCCATGGGGAGAGGATCCACATCTACCTGTACGAGGAGCAGGGTGAGCCCGGCGAGATAAGCTACCAGGGGCTCATGGACGGCGCCAGGGCGATCGCATCGGGGCTGATCGCCGATGGGTTCGAGCCGGGGCAAAGCGCGGCCTTGATGCTGCCCACGAGTCGCGATTACTTCTTCAGTTTCTTCGGGGTGCTGCTGGCCGGCGGTGTTCCGGTCCCCATCTATCCACCGGCGCGGCTCTCCCAGATCGAGGACCATCTGGTGCGGCACGCGGGGATCATGGCCAATGCGCTGGCTTCGGTGCTTATCACGGTACCCGAGGCCCTGAACGTCAGCCGCCTGCTCAAGTCCATGGTGATGGGTCTGCGCAGCGTCGTGACCGCCGATGGGCTGCGGGAGACGGGTGCGGGCTATTCGCCTCATCGGGCCGAGTCCGGTGATACGGCGTTTCTTCAGTATACTTCGGGCAGCACGGGCAGCCCCAAAGGGGTGGTGCTGACCCATGCGAACCTCCTGGTCAATATCCAGACCATGGGCGAGAAGGTGCATGCAAGCTCCAGGGATGTATTCGTCAGCTGGCTGCCCCTGTATCACGACATGGGGTTGATCGGCGCCTGGCTAGGCAGCCTGTATTTTGCCAGCCCCCTTGTGATCATGTCGCCGCTCACCTTTCTGGCCAGACCCCATCGCTGGCTGTGGGCCATCCACCGTCACCGGGGCACCCTGTCGGCCGCCCCCAACTTTGCCTATGAACTCTGCCTGAACAAGATTGCCGATGAAGACATCCAGGATCTGGATCTGAGTTCATGGCGCCTGGCCTTCAACGGTGCCGAGCCGGTCAGTCCCCAGACGGTGCGGCGCTTTAGCGAGCGGTTCCGCCGCTACGGGTTTCGGCCGGAGGCCATGGCACCGGTTTTCGGTCTTGCCGAGAACGCAGTGGGGCTTTGCTTTCCGCCCCTGGGGCGTGGGCCACTCATCGACCGGGTGCAGCGTGATCCCCTGTCAGGATCCGGCCAGGCCCTGCCGGCGGCGGACGACAACGGCATTGCCCTGGAGTTTGTGGCCTGCGGTCAGCCGGTGAGAGGGCACCAGGTGCGGGTGGTGGATTCCGCCGGCCATGAACTCCCGGATCGCCGGGAAGGTCGTCTGCAGTTCCGCGGGCCTTCGGCTACCGGCGGGTACTTCCGCAATCCGGAGGCATCCCGCCGCCTGTTCGACGGCGACTGGCTGGATACGGGGGACCTCGCCTATATCGCAGACGGTGATGTCTATCTCACGGGCCGCGCCAAGGACATCGTTATCCGGGCCGGGCGCAACATCTATCCCTTCGAGGTGGAAGAGGCGGTCGGGGAGATTCCCGGGGTGCGCAAGGGCTGCGTCGCGGTCTTCGGCAGCGAAGATCCCGACTCCGGTACGGAACGCATCATCGTGCTGGCAGAGACCCGGGAGACCGATGAAAGGGCCAAGGCGGCGTTGGCGGAACGGGTCAACGCCGTGGCGACCGATCTGCTGGGGGCGCCGCCCGACGAGGTGCTGATGGCGCCGCCCCACACCGTGCTCAAGACCTCCAGTGGCAAGATCCGTCGTGCCGGGAGCCGTGAACGCTATGAGCAGGGCGACATCGGCAAGCCCCAGCGGGCCGTATGGTGGCAGATCGCCCGCCTGGGAGCCGCGGGGCTGGTGCCTCAGTTGCGCCGCTTCAGGCAACGGATCCGGGACCTGGCTTATGCGGTCTACCTGTGGACCCTGTTCCTGTGTCTGGCGCCGCCGGTGTGGCTGCTGGTGGCCTTGTTACCGCGTCTGTCCTGGCGCTGGGCGGTCATGCGGGGCGGGACGCATCTGCTGGCGAGGGCTGCGGGCGTGCCCATCAGGGTAAGTGGGCTGGAGCATCTGCCCCGAGAAGGGGCATATCTCCTGGTCGCCAATCATGCCAGCTATCTGGACGGCATCCTGCTGGTGGCGATCCTGCCCATGGAGTTCCAATTCGTTGCCAAGGCGGAACTGCGAAACAGTTTCATATCCAGTGTCTTCCTGCGTCGGGTGCGCACCCAGTTCGTGGAGCGTTTCGACAAGCAGCGCGGTGTGGCGGATGCAAGACGCCTGGGAGAGCGGGCGGGCCGAGGCGAACCCCTGGTGTTCTTTCCGGAGGGCACCTTCGCGCGCATGCCGGGGCTGCTGCCCTTCCATATGGGTGCCTTCGTCGTGGCGGCCGAGGCAGGGGCGACGGTGGTACCCGTCGGTATACGGGGCACCCGCTCCCTGTTGCGCGCCGGCTCATGGTTTCCCCACCGGGGCGCTTTGAATGTCCGCGTCGGCAAACCGATTAAACCGGAAGGCGGTGATTGGTCTGCCGCCGTCGAGCTGCGGGATCGGGCCAGGCAACAGATTCTGAACCTGACCGGAGAACCGGATCTGCAGGAAACTCGGGATATTGAGTGAAGAAGGCCCTTTCGCATGTGATCGGCTTCGATGACGCCCCATTTCGGCCCGAGCACAGGGGCGACGTCCTGGTAGTGGGCAGCGTGTTCTGCGGCTCCCGCCTCGAAGGGGTGCTGTGCGGCAAGGTCCGGCGCGATGGTGCCAATTCCACCTCGACCCTGGTGCGCCTGATATCCGAGACGCGTTTCAGGCCACACCTCCAGGCCGTACTGCTGCAGGGCATCGCGCTGGCGGGTTTCAATGTGGTCGATCTTCACGGCCTGTCTCGGGCGCTGGATATCCCGGTTATTGCCATAACCCGCCGGGCGCCGCAATGGAACGCCGTCAGACGGGCGCTGCTGGACAAGGTGCCCGGCGGACGCCGCAAATGGAGGTTGATAGAACGGGCCGGTCCCATGGAAGCGCTGGGCGGGGTATACGTTCAGCGCGCCGGCATAGATCCGGATGCGACTCTGTCCCTTTTAAAAGCCTTCGCCTTCAACAGCGCTATCCCCGAACCCCTGCGCACCGCACATCTCATCGCCGCCGGCGTCACTCTGGGTGAGAGTCGTCACCGGGTTTGACGGAAAGTGCGCTGAGCTCGTAAACGAACACCACACAAAGGCACAAAATAATCAAATGCTAATTATTGACCCCATTTCAACAAGCCGATCCTGTTATTCTGGGAAATTAAGCCCCACAGTTTTGCACCGGTGACAACCCGGCATAAATCAGAGTGTCCTCAGGGTTTTTGTTGAATTTTGGCGGAGCATTGACTATAAAGGGGCGAGAAAAAATATTCTCAGCCTAAAAAAAGCCGTGGTTTGGATGGTGTTGCGTTGAAATCGACCATTGTGTTGGGCGAGATATCCTCAGAGCCCGGACAGTAAGGCATTTCTCCATTCCCGAGTCTGTCCCAGCCCGAAGGGATGCGGTGGATATTCTCACGTTGAGACTGTATCCCACGGTAATTGTCGGCAACCCAATCGCCGCAGCGGCGCTGAACGACTGAAGCAGTCTGTCATGCCCACATGGACTGCAGGAACGACGGGTAAACGCCTTCAAACGCCGCAACGCACGGCGCCCGGCTGACAACTTAGAGCGACAGTCAATTATTACAAAGGAGGAATCACCGTTATGAGAAAATCGTTCTATTCGTTTATCACGGCCAGTGTCGTGTCATTGGCCGCATCGCTGGGCTTCTCTTCCGATGCGGAGGATGCGAAGAAGAGAATCACCTTTACCGGCGGGCCCGCCGGAGGGACATTCCAGGTCGTTGCAAACGCCGTACAGGTTTACGGTCCGGTTAAGAAATCGAAGAACTTCAAGGTTCGGGCTCAGTCATCGGCGGGCTCGGTGGAGAATCTGCGCAAGGTGAACAAAGGACGTGCGCAGTTTGGCGTGGTCTATTCGGGGCATGTCTATCTGGGAAGAAACGGAAGGCTCAAGAACGACACCAGGAAATACGAGGATGTCCTGGCGGTTTCCTTCCTCTACGGTGCTC
>JAAUXW010051132.1_pt1 | contig 11037 bp, 9 predicted proteins | sample 7278141 | NCBI WGS metagenome assembly JAAUXW01 (sample SAMN14350115, study PRJNA611818) | marine sediment metagenome | isolation source: surface marine sediment (2.1m) | place: French Polynesia: Moorea | collected 2018-08
CTTGCCAATGAAATCATTAAGGTTTATAGTTTATATGTAAGAGAGGTTTAGGGTTTAGGGTTTAGGGTTTAGGGTTTAGGGTTTAGGGTTTAGGGTTCAGCATCTCAAGTTCAAGCATTCAATCAAAGAGCAGCCACTCCAAACGAAAAATACCCACCCGCCCATTGGGTCCCCTAACATTAGGAAAATATTATACTCTCAGTTTTACTTTACCGAATTCATCCCCACACCGTGAAACTTGAAAGAACTGATATGGTTGTTCATTTCTTTCGCTACATAGGTATGGTAGGCATGTAGCCATGAGATAGAGGAATTCCCAGGTTTTGTTGCTAGCGTTTTTTCGCTAAATGAGAAGGCTGGCATATTGAACACACCGCCCCACACCGTGGAAGGTTGAAGGCAAGACTCATCTTCGTCGGTGGGCGGCAGCATCATTGGATATGGTTTTTCATTTCTTTCGCTAAACAGGTATGATGGACATGTGGCCATGAGATTGAGGAATTCCCAGGTTTTGATGCCGGCGTTTTTTTCGCTAAATGAGAAGGCTGGCATATTGAACACACCGCCACAGGCTTTTTCACTAAACAAGTCAGAGCTGGCCCATTGATCAATATCTTGATGTTTTACCTTATGCCTGATCATGTTAGAAATGTTTTGGCAAATCGCTTCAGGAGTTGGTACACTTATCGATCGATGTGTACCCTTGTGATGAATCTTCGGAACTCATTATATCGCATGGCTGCAAGCAGCATGTCTGTTTAGCGAAAGACCAGAAAGCATGAGATTTGAGCTGGCTTCAGACGTTGAATCACATCAGTCTTCTCGGCAAGGAGCATGGAAAAGGGAAGGGGGGCGGGGCAGACCAAAAAAGAGTCACATAGTTTTAGTTAACTTCTGCAGACAAGGCTTGGACAACAAGCTTCATGTTCACGAACCAATGATTTTTTGTGGAACATGTTTTTCTTGAAGCTCACTTGATTTTCAAATCGAAATGCATGCGCAGAAAGAAACACAGATTGCCCAGTATTCCCTCTTGATGTGGCAGCGGTACATGCATAGAAACTGACCTCGATTTTCTGAACCAGGGTTTCATTTTGAACACATCAGCAAAGGCATGAAGCACTACATGCATAGAACCTAAGCTTGATTTTCTGAACCAGAGTTTCATTTTGAACACGTCAGCAAAGGCATGGAGCACGTCAATTTTCATGCGCTGCAGTAATCTTGAGCTTGAGTCGAAGGTTCATTTATGCGCCAATCATGCGACAGATCGTGTTGTGCTACATCAGGACGGCACATTTTGAAACCAACAAACCTCGTTGTGTGGCATGCAGCTGGATGCATGTGCTCATTACGTTGACCGGAGCTCAGAGTACCTTGCAGCAGTAGCCTACAGTTCAGGCAACAGAACAAAGACTATGACCGGTTGCTTTGAATCTGTCATATTTTGGCATACAGACTTGCACGACTGCATGTTGATTCAGGATCAGCCGTGTATCAGAGTCAGGCCGCGCATGTAGAACTTGTCAACGACTCAGGTCACGACATCACTGCCGCAGGCAGTAGCCCGAGGCAATGCATGACTGGCTACTCCGAGTTTGTTTGGTTTTGTGTCAGAGCTAATTTCAGTATCGGTTGCGCCACTGCAGATCATCGTGTTGAACATGTGGATTCTCGAGCCTCGATTTGTGTGCCACACCAAAACGACCCCGCAGTACATGCATGAGAGACCCTGTCTGCTATAGCAGAACACCACCTTTTAAAACTAAACGCAGTCCATGCATAATGTGTGTTGCTACATCAGAATACCACGCTTTGAAGCCGAATAACCTTGGTTCTGCGGCATGCTGAGGTCGCGAGATCGCTACAGCAGGCAGACGCCCGAGACAATGCATGACTGGCCGCTCCGAACTTATTTAGCGGCATGGTCTCTGGGAAATCCATCGTATGACTGCACCACATCAAGTTGCATATGTTGTTTCCTGAAGCTCCATCTGTGCGCGCATCAGAATCAATGCATGCCTGACTGACCCGAGTTTATTTGAAATGGTTTTTAGCCAAGCCAATTTCAGAATCGGCTGTACCACTAGGCTTCAAGTTGAACATATTCTTCTTGATGCGGAGGTGTATATATTCCTGGATCAGCGAAACCACCCTGCCGAACGAGCAGGCAGGCCGGCATCTTTGCACGTGATGAACTCATTTAAAAGATCTTGAGCCTCGGATTTCAAGTCAAAATATCTCGCAGCTGTCGTGTGTAATGTGGTAACGGGTTACTCGGAGCATATTACATAGTTGCAGTAGCCATGCTAAGACAAGGCTAGCAAACAGGTCACGAGCTAACATGGCTCACCAGTTGTCTTGATACAGGCATTAAGGATCATTAATCGGTTTCCTGCAGACGCCTGCACTGCTCAAGCCCGAGCCACACAGTTTTTTGACAGCATGGCCAAACGCCCCGTGACTGTCATCGACATTTCCTCTGACGAGGAAGCACCCGCAGGGCAATCTGCAACGGAATCTGTTGCGGAAACAAGTGACAAGAATCGGGCATCGACACTTTCCGAAGCACCGCCCACGTACACGGTCGGTGCTCGAGGACTTTGGGGTGGCCATGCTGGCGAGCAATGCAGTGGATCGAACCAGCTGCCTTGTTGTTTCGGGCCGAACGGCCAGCCCGCAGCGGCTGGCCACAACGGCCGTTGCGACTTATGCAGCGGGGAGGTCATTGAAATGTTGCATTGTCAGATGCAGCAACGGCTCACTCATCTCATTGTCGAGCTCACTGGAAAGCCGCTCGAGCACGCGCTGATTCGCTTGAAGATGATCCTGGGCGCCGAAGCTTCTGAGATGTACAGAAGGCGGCGCGAACGAGCCCTGCATCGTCGAAGGGCTGACAGACCAAGACGAGGACCGAGGAAGTGAACCTGATATCTGAGAAGCCATCAGACAGCGAATTCTTTTGTTTGTAGCCTGCTGAACAGAGCCAATGAAAGTCGAACAACAATGCGGCGACATACTTTGGCGACAGGCTCCAGCATCTTTCACATAATCTGGGCATGCGGCATGCGTGATAGGCAACAGGACCTCGATTTTTTGTTTTCAGACAAACTAGGCCGTAAGCATTGATTTTCTGGTCACAATCCTGCCAACTGCCGGAAAGTAGTTGCTGGTCTTTTGCAAGACCATATCCATGTGCAGCAGCTGCCGGACTAGCATCTTCCAGCACGAAAACACTGAGCAATTAGGGAGCAATGATGGCATAATGAATGCTTGCAGAGCCCTTAGAGCATGATCTTCTTCATGAAAGCTGTCAGATCACAGCTTTGTGCACCCCATGCAAGTAAGCATGCGTCCAAGCTTGGACGTCAGATCTCAGAATTTCAGATCGAATCTCCGAAGCTCTCATCTTTCAGCTCAGCCATGTCCGTTGCCGGCCTTTTCGATCACGAGGAGCCGCAGGGTGCCACCGCTGCTGCTCCCGCAAATCGCAGGACAAAGCTGTTTCCATGGGACAGCGTCGCATCGCAGTTGCTCGAACCCTACGGGGAATCTGCTCTAGATGCCATGTCCCTCCAGGAGGTTTGGGCAGCCGCTAGTAAAGGAAACAAGAAGGCACAGTACCATTCGCATCTGTGCGCGGATCAAGCGGCTGATCCGTGGCATGTAGGGGCAGGCATCTCGCTCACAGCTGCCGGGCTGCTGGCGGCGATGAAGCACCTGCAATCTGAGGACATGAAAAAACTGATTGCACCTCAGCCCTACACGAAGATCGAGCAAGAGATCAAGGAGCTGGAGCCCGTTCTCAAGCTACTGAACCTGGGCAAAGGATCCCAGCAAAACAAGGATACCGGAAGCTTCCGATCCGCTAAGCGTCAGAAGATGACAGCGAGTGGCACAGAAGGACTCCAGGGAACCGAGAAGGAGGTTCTCGATGCTGCCAGGGCCTTCCATAAATGGCTCAACCAGCCCAAATCGGCCTTGCGCAGTGTGCTCTTCCTGCTCTCCGGCGGCAACACATTCTACTCTGCTCACTGCGCAGAGGTGGTGGCCCGCGCCGCTGTGAAGCACAAGCCTATGACGGAGGATCAGTTTGCAGATGCAATGAAAGCCCGAATGCACAAGATGCCAGAGCCAGCCACCCAGGCCGGCGGTACAAGCTCTGATGCTACCGGCCTGTTCGATGCCTGAGCCCCTGAGAGTCTAGCGCGAACAGCCAGTGACAGTCGGACGACCATGCGCCGACATACATTGGCCGGTAATCCCAGGTTCAGATTCGTGGCGTGACCTCACTAGTGATTCAGATTCGTGACATGACACTATTGTTCATGCAATAGTTGCTTGCTGGGATACTGAAACTAGGCTGCGAGCTCTCCAGCGAGCTATCCATTTTAATAGCAGTTCTTGCGGCTAACGATGATTGACTGTGCGTAAGCCACAGATCGATGTACGGTAGCTGCCTGTGCATTGCTACATGTTCGAAACAAAGACAAAAAAGAATAGGTCCTGGAAGTGTGGCACTAACCGTCCAGCAATGCATGATCAAGGCATTCAAGTAAACATTTTCTTGATGAGTGTTGTGTTCAGTCCAGCTGTCTTGAAATAGTCTAGCGCCGCTGTGTTGCCGATCTGCTATGGCGTACGGAGGCCTCCGCAACCTGGGAGCGTCCTGTTTCCTGAACTCAGGAATCCAGGCTTTGGCATCCGTCCCCGGCTTTGCGACTGCAATCCACGAGGGAGCCGATCCAGTGGAACAAGCTTTGAGCAAAGTCTTCGACACCATGATGGCCGAAGGAACTTGCACTCCACTCCCGATGACGGATCTTTTCTACCATAATCGGCAGGAAGATTCCGCAGAGTTTGTGGTGAACGTCCTTGCCAGTTGCACAAGCTCCCGAAAGCTCTTCGAGGGCAAAGAAGAACCTCGCTTTCGTTGTCAACATTGCGACTATAGCAGGCCGCTGGCGGTTGATCCCTTCATCACCCTGCAATTACCTTTACTAGCACCGCATCCACTGCGGTCAGTGCAGGCAGCCATCGACAGCTACATCACCGCTGAACATGTCCAAGAAAACGTTGAGGATTGGTGCTGCCTCAATTCAGATTGTCTGGAGGCCGGCCGAGCAGAAGACGCTCCCATGCATCAAACCCGAGTGGTGAGTTGGCCGGACAGGCTTGTGCTATGTTTGAAAAGATGGGATGTTCATCACGGTCTGCTACGCCATGATGTTCGCTGCGAGAAAATGATTGCGGTCCATGGCCATGCCTATATGCTTGACTCCATCATCGTCCATCTCGGCGCTGAGGCATGCTCCGGACACTACATTGCCTACCGGCGCAGCCAGGACGGTTTCGCCCGCATGAATGATTCGCATCAAGAACAAGTACAGTGCCCCGGCGAGTCCTTCGCTTGCAAGCCTGAAGAAAAGGTGTACATGGTGATGTACAGCAAGCTCGCTGCGGCCCCACGCGGCACAAAGCGACCAGCCATCAACTTGGACGACGACAGCACTCCGAACGCCTTCATGGACCAGAATGCAAGCACGGCCCTAGAGACCAACAACTCGGACCCAGAGCCAGACACAGACTCCGATGTGGTCATGGTGCACAGCATTCACAGGCCGGACCACGCAGAATCCCACAATGATGAACGCAACATAAGGCCGCCAGCCATCGACTTGGACGAGGACACCGAAGCCACAGACTCCGATGTGGTTATGGTGCAGGATGCTCATGAGCCCGAGCCGGACCCTGCCTCAGAAGCAGCAAGCCCCAAGCGACTGAAGACCTTTCGCAACTTCACACCGGCCGAGCGCGAGCAGATTGCGCACATCCTGGCCAGCACCAAGACGTTTGAGGACGCCCTAAAGCAACTCGCCACAGAGGTCGTCCGCTTGACAACCAAGGACACCACATCACCAACCCATATGAGTCGAAGATTGCTGAAGTCCTGGCACACCGATCCAGGGAAGGCAACCAAAGCCGTTGCGAGTTGCAATCGCAATGACGTTTCTTGCAAGAACACAAGCCCAGAAGCGCCACGGCAGTCAGGAGCCCACAATGTGGACAGGATGACGGCAGGCACAGCTCGGGCTCGGCTAGCAGCTGATGAGCGCAAGACGGTGGCAAACGCCTTGCAGATATCCAAGACGACACAAGATCTGGTGCAAGCTCTGTCACAGAGCTTACCCGGATTCAGCTCGACAGATAGAAATGCCAGGCACTTCATTCCACGAAGCACTTTGGGGTACTGGCTTGGCAAGAAAAACTGGTTTGCCAACCAACCATTTGAGGATGCCCCAGCAAATTGGGAAAGCGAGCAGAAGCTTGAGTTTGCGGTCGCCGGGGAGTTGCCCGCTTGCCGATCGCTTCCAGTGCTTGCAGAGAGCGATCTCAACGGTCTGTGGTTGCAGAACGGATCGTGGACATTCTGTCCGCGATGTGGCCGTCATCGGGCGAGATCAGCCAAGTTCCCGCTTGCTGCAAATCACAGCCCGGTGGTGCCCTGTCATCCTGCTTGCGATCCAGACGCATTGCTCTTGCTCGCCCCTCCGCAGCAGAACCTCACAGTGGTCAACAAGCTTCAAGGGTACATCACCCCAGCTCTCAAGCACTGGCAGTCGTGGACAGAGTATATCGCCGGTGGCCAGTTGCCATTAACCAGAATCTTGCCCAAAGAGGAGCTTCACAATCTGGCTGTGGTAGACATCAAGATCGACTTCCGCAGCCGACGAGGTGGCAGCGCAGAGGTGACCAGCAAGCAGAAGAGGACCGTGGTCCGGTGCAGATGGCGCTCGACTTCGCTAATGACACTGCAACGAGGTGACGTAGCAGCTCGCACCTTTCAATGGCTTCTTGACAACAACAGCACCTACGCCGGATATGTTGTCAGACACCACCAGATGACGATCAACCAGAAGAAGGCCCCCGATTGGCGTGAGATCCCGACAGCAGAGCTGCTCTTGAATAGCCCGGGGATCGAAGTGGCCGCGCGGCCATGGTTGTATCCCGTGGCTAGCTACGGAGACTCCGACATCAGCCAGCGACTGCAGAGTCTGCGCTGGACATCTGGGAGCCAGAAGCCCAGCGTTCGGGCCGCTTTCTTGCGCAAACTCCTCAGTCGCTGTGTGGACTACAAGCAGGACTTTGCCTTGCACTGCTTGCTGTACGATATAGTGATGGCTAAGACCATTTCCTCAGTGCTTAATATCGCCATCCAAAAGAACGCCACACCAGAGAGGATCTGCTCAGATATGGACACATTTGAAGGCTACTGGTTACAACAACTTCGAAAAATGGAGGACATCTGCAGACAGGAGTACGAGAAGTCAGAAGACATGGTGAAGGCCCTGCCAAATGTGTTCTTCACCGTGGCACCGGCTGAGTGGAAGTACCTGCTGCCCAAAGGACTCTTCCACGAGGACTCCCTAAGCAACCAGCAGCTCCTGCTCACTCTGCACCTACACAACACCTTGGCAGGTTTGCTCGAGGCGCACATCTTGAAAGACGGCTTCAGCCTCGCTCAGATCGGATTGGCCCGGGTGCGCCAGTGGAGTATGCGCTTCGAATTTCAAGCCAGAGGCACGCTGCATGTCCATGTGGTGCTGTGGGCAGACCTGCAGGAAAACTGGGCACCGGAACACCTCAATGGTCGCAGCAACACTGACAAGACTTCCGCATTTCTGCGGCTGTTGGAAGAGACCTTCAAGTGCCGCGCTGACGTGCAGTGCGGGGATGGCTCCCATGTACTATTGAAATACGTAGCAGGCTACCTGGCAAAGGCTTCGGACGCTTTGCAGTTCCAGGCGAAGCAAGCCCGTGCAGAAGGAGAACAGGCAAGCCACTGGCGACAAACCTATCGACTACTTTCCAAGCGATCACCTATGGAACAAGAGATCACCATGGAATTCGCAGGACTCGCCATGGTCAAGCACTCCTTCTCCGGCATAGAAATGTTTGCGCCTCAGCCTGGGAGCAAGGCACAGAACTTTGCAAGGCACCACTACGATGTCTATCAGCATTACATGAAACAGCCTGCAGATGTTTTCGGAGCCGCGCAAGACATGAACTTCATTCAGTGGCTTCGTAAGTTTCGCCTGGCTTCTTCCGATCCCAAGGAGTACAAGATTCTCGCTCGCAACCAAGCCGGGCCTGCTGCCGGCAAAGCATGTGGAGTAGCTATGGCTTTTCCCTTTGAGTTACTCGACCTGTTCATCGGTGCATGGGCCTGCACCTGCATGCCAAACATGTTGGAGGTGCGGCTAGCTCCAGATACGCCGACTGCAGACATGTATCCAGCAGGCCATCACCAAGAATGGCTACGCCGCCGATCATTTCAAGCACCAGATGGCTGCCGTTGCCTCAAGACAGTGCTCTGCCTGGATGAGTTTCAAGCAGATAACTCCGTGCCCGAGACCTTCAACCCCGATGTTGGCAAGCTGCTGAGCATGATCGAGCCCGAGCTCAACTTCCGTGGAATCGGCCAGGATCGCATTAGTACATTCAAGGCCAGGTTGCATGCGTGCACATTGCTGCTCAAGAAGGTTGCCAGGCAAGAGGAAGATCCAGCAGTTTGGAGTGCTCGCAGGCCCGCAAGCTCACCTGCACGACAGTGGTCATCGCAACAGCTAGAGGTGCTGGAGCGAATCCAACAAGGGCTCAACATCAGCGACGCGGCCGAGCAAGTTGGCCAACGTGTGCTCCAAGTCAGTGGAGGACCAGGCACAGGAAAGACTGAGGTTATCATTGAGGCAACAAGGCGAGCGCTGGAGGACGACTGCCGGGTCCTGATCGTAGGCCCCATCGGCCTCCTGGTCTCCATGTACAGGCCAGCATTGCATGCATAAGCTAATCACCACAACCATAATCCCAACACCCTGACAGGCTACGGCTGCCGGCCGATGACAAGCTGACTATGGAGACCATCCACGCTGCCTTTCAGATAACCCGGGAAGCCGATGCTGTTTACATTCCGCCAGGTCGCTTGCGCAAGTACGACCTGATAATCATGGATGAAATCAGCCAAATTGACAGCGAGACTTGGAGAAAATTGCAGACAGCTCTCGGCGAGCTAAATCCAGGGCCATTCATCGTCTTCGTTGGAGACTTCCAACAGCTCCAACCAGTGGATGGATCCTGCAGGTTGCGAGATGATCTGCGGCGCCAGCTAGACACGGGCATGCCTTATGTCGAGCTTCAGCATCACGAAGCAGCTCGATCTGTAGATCCCACGATGTTGGACTTCCTGGAGAAGATTCGCGTGGAGCAGCCCAGCAGAGCAGACCTCGAATCCTTCTTCGCTGGCAGAGTTTGGCCCTTGGATCTACAAGCAGTGGCACAGGCAGGGCAGCGCCTAGAGGTCCTCAAAGGTACGCCCTTCACATTCCTGACCATCACCAATGCTGGAGCAGACAAGCTCAATAAGGCCCGCCTCGGACTGGAGTTTCCCGCTGCAGCCCAAGCCCTGTCTCTCGGCAACGGCATCCCAACCGAAACTGCAGCAGTAGTGTTGGAACCAGGCATGCGCATGCGGCTCACGCACAATGTCGATAAAGACAGAGGCTTTGTGAACGGGAACACAGGCATTGTGCGAGCAATGCTTCGCAGAGACGTGTTCATCTTGCAGAGCAACCAAGGCATCCCAATCCTGGTGCACCCAATCACAGTCAAGGGCAAAAAGTTCCTCCCGGTTGCCTATGGATGGGCGACAACTATGCGCCGAGCCCAGGGCGCTACCCTCACCCAAGTTGCCCTCTGGTTCGACCGGAAACTGGGAGACCGAGGGTACGCCTATGTTGGCACATCTCGCGCGAAGACCAAGAACGACGTGTACCTCATCGGACCCATCAGGCGAACAGATTGGAGACCAGTGGGAGGCCCACATCCAAACGAACAGAACGAGCTTTCTGTGCTTAGCGAAAGCACAGATGGGGAAACAGAGCCATCTTGCACAGCAAGTTCTTCGTCGGCTGAGCCGGACTTCAGCTCGCTCAGCAGTGAGCAAATCTAAACAAACATTAGGAACAGACCAAGACGAGGAGCGTGAGACGTCAGTCTCACAGATGAGGGATAAAGTTTCTGCTGCTTGTAGCCTACCGAACAGACCCAATGAATATTAGCAATAACATAATTTGGCAACGGCTTTGCATAACATGATCTTGCCATGCATGATGGGCATTAGGAACAGACCAAGACGAAGAGCGTGAAACATCAGTCTCACGGACGAGGGGTGAAGTTTCTGCTGCTTGTAGCCTACCGAACAGACCCAATGAATGTCAAAACATAATTTGGCAACAGCTTTGCATAACATGCACGTTTGTCGTTGCACAACCAGGCCTCAAGCAGCGATTATCATAAAATGACAGCTCTGACAACAAGGCATTGCTGCACAGTCTTCGTGTTTTGAAAGCCACAGATTGACGCGCGCGCAAAAAAAGCAAGCCTCAGTGGTCAACAAACGTGTCAAATAGTATCAATTCCAGAATCATCTATCAAGCTTTGAGAGGTCCCCTACCCTCCCTAGAGCCTCCTTCTTGTGCACGTGACTTTGTGAGCAAACATGTCCTATGTATGATTTCCGACGTCCATTGCTGCCAGGCTCCAGCGCAACGCGAGCCAAAGCAGCGAGAGGCTCCGGCATCATTTTCATGACCTAGCTAATAACCCTAAGTGCCTTAAACCCTATACATAGCTTTTAGGAAACCTAAACCCTATAAGTAATCCTGAAAGGTCCCCCGCCCTCCCTAGAGCCTCCTTCTTGTGCACCCCTGTGACGAAGTGGCGAGAAGCTTTGGCATCGCTTTCGTGACCTAGCTAATCAACCTAAGTGCCTTAAACCCTAAATCATGGTCGGAGACCCTAAACCCTATAGGTACAACTCTGAAGGGTCCCCTACCCCCCCTAGACCCTCAATCTCGGACGCGACCTTGCCCATGAGATTCATGACCTTGCCAATGAGATTCATGACCTTGCCAATGAGATTCATGACCTTGCCAATGAGATTCATGACCTTGCCAATGAGATTCATGACCTTGCCAA
>JAAUXW010065915.1_pt1 | contig 10972 bp, 8 predicted proteins | sample 7278141 | NCBI WGS metagenome assembly JAAUXW01 (sample SAMN14350115, study PRJNA611818) | marine sediment metagenome | isolation source: surface marine sediment (2.1m) | place: French Polynesia: Moorea | collected 2018-08
CCGGCATGTCATGCAGTTACTCCGCTTGTTCCCTGTACCATTGAAGATGTTTTTGTTGTAGAGACTCCGGCATTTGGCCTTCAATCTCTTATCTCAGCTCATAAGGATTTATTTCTAAACCTATCAGATCACCTGTCCAGTTGGTCCCGGCAAGAACCCCATCTCCGCTCATTCCGGGCAGCCAACGATATAAAAAATCAAAAAATTTCATTGATGTTTCTTTATAATCTCCAAAACCCTTATCCCGGACGCGATTTGCATAGGCACTATCTGACCAAAACAATAGGATAGTCGTTACTTCGTCATCGTTTGATACGGAATTGGCGACACCATCTGAATGTTTCAAATACCATACTGTCTCGCTTTCAATGACTCTTCGTACAAAGCGGTCATGATTTTCTTCACATGTTGCTCTGTCTAATAGTCTAACCATTGTTTATTCGCATAACGCGGTGCTCAGGCGCTCAGGGAATCGTGCGCAAAGCGCGCGATTTTGTGATTCGCCATGGAGCAATTTGTTGGATCTGTTAGGTTCTTACGGCAATTTCTTGCCTATATAGAAGACATAGCCGTAATACTGTTTGTATTTGCGGTACAAGTCAGCTTCACGTTGTGCATACGCAACAAATTCACGTGCAAACTCATTGGCTCCATTCTTGTCAAGAAACTCCTTCTGTGCATCTACTTGGGGGGCAAAGAAGTTCTCTGTCCAGCAGTCTTCAGGCAATATAAAGGTCGCAACGGGAAGATAACCAGCTTCCTGCATCTGCATGACCTTTTTGGGTATTGTGTCAATCTCTGGGTAAGCCTCCATCCAGAAGTCGTTAATTTCTGCAGGCCTCTCCTCTGTGAACCATGATCCTTCAGAAACAGCAATATGGCCCCCGGTTTTCAGAAATCTTCTCCACTCATTTATTCCTCGTTCAAAACCAATGTTATAGATAGCTCCTTCTGACCATATGAGGTCGAGTTCTTCATCAGAGAAGGACAAATCATCCATCGATTGGACAACACCTTTCACTCTGTGCTGAAGACCAGCCTTTTCTGCGTTCTGGTTGAACAGGTCGATGAAGACAGGAGAAAGATCGCTTCCGGTAATGCACCCCTGCGCAAGCTGTGCCAAGGACATTGTTTGGCCGCCTGTTCCACAACCGATGTCAGCAATGAGTGAACTGTCGTTAAGATTGTCGATAAAGCTCAGTGCTTTGGCTGTTTGTTCGGGGCTGCCTGGTCCTTGACGTTCCAGATGGGAGAAATACTCATAGATCAATTCCAGATTGAATTCGTGGATTGATTTATTGTCGTTGCTCATGATGTTCCTTTCTTATGTGATCCAACATATTATTATAGAACATTATTTTTGAGGGAATCAGAACTTAAATTGTTCAATATAAATCCCTCCAACCTTTGTCTTTGCTCAGAAATTATTTCATTAGATATCAACTGGATAAGCCTCGTCAATTCAATTATGGAGTTTGAGCCATATAGAACTCAAAATGTTCTATATGGCTCTTAGAAGAAATCTTGACCGGGACATGCGTGGCACACGTCCCAAATTAGCATCACAACTTGCCGGCTGGACTGCAGGAGGGTAATTAGACGCTACCACAGGGTGCGGCCCCTGTAGAACGCTGGCACTGGGATCAGGTCCGCGTGTGGTGATTAAATGGGTCTAGGGTTCCGGGACGGGCGGCACTTCCACCTGCCACGGTTTCCAGGCGGGGGGCGCAGCAGGATCCAATTCCTGGAAACCGTTTTCACGAATCTGAAGCAGGGGGAGGGCCTGCAGGGAATCCCCGTTGTGTTCGAAGCGCATGCGGCCGGTAACGGCGTCTATATTCTCAAGGCTGAGCAGTTGATGCCGGATGCCGGCCCGCAGCCAGGCGTCGCCGTGCAAAACGGTGGTGAGCATCACGCGGGTGGCATCGTAGGCAATCGCCTCCATGAAGCCAGGCTTCCGTCCGTAGATTTGTTCAAAGCGCATCACGAAGGAGCGCACCACCGGATCCTGGCTATCCGGAAAAAAACCCGTCGTCAGGATGGCGCCCTGCACGTACTCTCCGGCCGTATCCAGGAGTTTCGTCGAAAACCACAGGTTGGTGCCCAGCAGCGTGGTGTTGACCACGTCGTGGTAGGCCAGCTGGGGTGCCACCAGCCCGAGCATCTTGGGCGCGTCGGGAATGAAGACGGCTTCAAAATCCACCACCGGCTTTAATTCCTCTTCTTGCGGATCTTTTTGGCGGCGCGTACGTACGGTGGCCGGGGCCTCCTCCTCCGGGTCCGGTGGGGTATAGCCCGGGATAGCTTCCAGCGGCCCCAGCAGATCCAATCCTCGACGCATCGGCATCAGGTCTCCGGGAGGGGGGTAGTGGCGCCCCACGAGTTTCTTGATGGCGGCCGCGAAATCAGTCTGCTGCGGATCGTATGATTCCAGCGCCACCACCCGGCCACCCTCGCGATAGACGGCATCCCAGAAATGGTCCCGGAACTCGCGGCCGTACTTTTCTTCCGGATAGAGAATCGCGAAACGCTCGACCTGGAGCGTTTGCCTTGCAAAGGCGGCCAGCATATTGGCCTGCATGCGGGAAGTGATGAAATAACGGAAGACATAGTCGCCGATATCGGTCAGTCCTTCGCGCTGCGAAAGCACCAGGATCGGAATATGGGCCTCTTGGGCGACTTCGGCCGCGCTCTCGGCCGAGGCAATGGGACCGATAACCCCCGCCACTCGAGCTTCGGAGAGGGCCGTCATGGCCGCGGCGGCCTGTTGGGGATCGGAGGCCGTGTCCTTCACGATCAGGCGCACCGGCAGGCCGGTCTGGATCTGCTGGAGATCGTGGAAAGCCAACTGAATCCCATCCAGGGCCCGGCGGCCGAACGGTTCGTAGGGCCCGGAGAGCGGCAGGAGACAACCGATGGTATAGCGGTCGAAAGCAACCTTGTCGGCCAGTTGGGCCACCAGTTCTTCGGCCAGGGGGGCGTTGGGGTGGGTCCTGAAAAGCTCTTGGAACTTGATCAGGCGCCAGACGGCATCGTCGTAGGCGCCTTCCCCGGCCTTGTTGAGGGCCAATTGGAAATAGAGATAGCCGGCGGCGGGGCTCTCGGTAATCTGGGTCATCAGCAGTTCGATTTCATCGTCCTGTAGAAAGGAGGCGGCATTGCTCATTTTATCCGCCAGGACGGGCTGGTCCTTTTCCGCAGCCAGGGGATAGGCCAGAGTATAGAAATAGAAACTCTCCGACCAGGACTGCAGGCCCGCATGGGCGTCAGCCACGATCAAATAGAGACGGTAGAGCTGTAAGGGATCCTCCACCGGCGCCACCAGTTCAGGGTAGCGTGCCAGTATCTCCGGATAGCGCTCCAGGCGGTAGAGTACGGCCATCATTTCGATCCCGGCCTCCCCGGCCGCTTGTGTCCGGGGATAGGCGGCCAGCAGCTGTGTAAAACTCTCCAGGGCGGCCTCGTCGTCCTCGAGGAGAATTTGAATCCGGCCGATGTTGAGGAAGGCCTGGGGTGCATGGGGGCTGTCCGGAAAATTTTGGACCAACACCTGGTAGTAATTGAGGGCCGTGTGCAGGGCGCCCTGCATGTAGGCCTGCTGGGCTTTGGCATAGACGCCTGCATCGGTAGAGGGCTCGATTGGCTCGGGCTTGCGCGCGGTGGGCGGCACGCAGGCGGTCAACAGCAGAAGGGCGATCAGTCCCGCCGCCGGAATCCAGCGGGAGGGGCGGGTGTATCTCGTTGTGGTTGGGTTGGTTGGCCTAACGTGCATTTTCTCGCCTCTGTATCAAGCGTCGGTCTTTTTTTCAGAACGGTGGTCGCCGGGCGCCCATAAAGCATTGGCCCGGCGCTGCAACATCCATAGCATGATGGTGCGCATCCGGCCAGACCAAGTCGTTGGACCGTCCGGCCCCCTACCGGTGAAAGCGGGATCAGGGCATCTGAAAGCCCGTGAAAGGATCTTGCTCCTTCAGATTATCCGGTGCGCGGTATTCGGTTTCAAAATCCACCGCCCGGACATCCTCACAGATCTCCCGGACATGGGCAATCACTTTCTGGTGCTCCGGATGCACCTGGTAGCGCTGCATGGCCACCAGATTGGCGAAACCCGACACCAGAGCGAAATCGTAGGAGCGATCCGACTGCACGACATCTCTTCCGAACTCGTAGAGTTGGATTTCGACAATATGATCTGGAAGAGCGTCGAGCATTTTCTCGAGGGCGGCAATCTGATCGTCGCCCGTCTCCGGCTTGAATTTGAACAGCACGATATGGTGCAGCATGCGTTTACCTCCCGTTTCCGCCGGTGTCAGGCGCCGGGTTGCGGTTTTCGAAGCAGGCGTCGGGTGATGCCGACGGCCGCGGCCAGTCCAACCCCCCAGACCAGGCTGTTGAAAGCGATGGGCACGTAGATCCAATGCCCCGGGAACCAGTGTCGCGGATAGAGTGCCAGTCCCAGAACAGGGAAATAGAGAATGCGGGTCAACACCGTCAGCAGTCCCACGATACCGAAACCGGCCGCCCCGGCCTTGAGGGTGGCCGGCACGATCAAGATGCAGGCCAGAAAGTGAATAGCCGCCCATTTCAGGACGGCCGTTAGAAGACGGGCGCGCTTCATGCCCCCCCCTGCGGATCGTCAGCAATTGGATGGTCGTCGAGCCAGGATGATATCCAATGGGTGCGTCCCCCGCCCCAAGCCAATTCAAAAGCCATTGATTTTCCTCAAAAAAAATGATCCCCCCCGTAATAGGGGGCATCGGGTGAAGGGAGTATTAATCGGGCCGGCAGGCCTTGTCAAATTATTCCTCCCTTTGGAACGGCCCGAACGCATCCTCGCCGCGATACCCGGCGCCCTTGGCGGTGTCCAAACAAGGAAACGGTGTGGGGTTCTATCGGCGTCGGCGGCAGGACGCGATCGTCGGTCCCCTAACAGCCATCTTGACGATATCTTTATTCGGCAATAAAATGGTAATCATCATTTCGCATTCAAGTCTCGCGCAGTGATCTGAAAGGATTGTTCGCGCCTGTATATCCAACTATTGTGTCGATATATTATTTACGACATTCGTCCTGCCCGATGCGGCGTGCATGACCCGGCATGTCCGCAACGATCGGAGAGCGTCTGCAATCTGAGTTCAACATGTCCCAAACCAAACTCGATATCGCTGTCATAGGCGGGGGCGTGGCCGGCATCGCGGCCGCCTGCCTGCTGCACAACCGCCATGCGGTGAGCCTCTATGAGCGCAATGACTACGTGGGTGGCCACACCCATACCGTTGTTATTCCCGACGGTCCCGACGCCGGAACGCCCGTGGATACGGGATTCATCGTTCTCAACGATCGCACCTATCCTCTTTTCAACCGCCTGCTGCGAAAACTAGCGGTCGACATTCGCCCCAGCGACATGTCCTTCAGCTATTTCAGTGCACGCAGCGGTTTTCAGTACGCCAGCCGCAGCCTGAACGCCCTTTTCGCCCAACGGCGCAATCTGGTCAACCCAATCCACCTGTATATGCTGCTGGAAATCCTGCGGTTCAATCGTGCCGCACGTCGCCACCTGCAGGATGGAACCCTTCGAGATCTGACCCTGGGTCAATTTTTACGACGACTGCGCATGAGCCGCCCCTTTCGCACCCGATATATCGTTCCGATGGCCGCCGCCATCTGGTCGTCTCCCGACGACGACATCATGAACTTTCCCATGGAAACCTTCGCGCGTTTCTTCGAGAATCACGGCCTTCTGAGCGTGAGCGATCAACCTCAGTGGTACTACGTGGCGGGCGGCAGCCACACTTACGTGAAGGCCTTTCGCCGGGGATTTAGCGGTGAAATATACACCCAAACGGCCATCGCTGGCTTGAAGCGCGACGCCACGGGGGTAACCGTGCGCCTCCCGGACGGCAGCACGCACCGCCACGACGTCGCGATCGTGGCCACCCATGCCGACGAGGCTCTGGCCCTGTTGGACGATCCGTCGGCGGATGAGCGGCGCCTTCTGACGCCCTGGCGCTACAGCCGCAACCAGGTGGTGCTGCATACCGACCCCGGCTGGATGCCGCCTGATCAAAAGGCCTGGGCCTCATGGAATTATCGGCGCATGGCCGCCGACGAAGATCATTCCCCGGTCGTTTTGACCTACCACATGAACCGCCTGCAGTGTCTGTCGTCCCGGAATCAGTATTTCGTAACCCTCAATCCGCCCGATCCGATTGCACCGGCGCATACGGTTGCCGCCTTTAAATACCACCACCCGATGTACAACTTCGCAAGTATGGCCACCCAGGCGGAACTGCAGCGCCTGAACGGCAATCGTCGGACCTATTTCTGCGGCAGTTACTGGGGATATGGGTTCCACGAAGATGCAGTGCGCGCCGCCGTGGACACGGCCCTGGCCTTGGGAGGAAGGCTTTGACCACATCTGTTCTGTACAACGGTTTCGTCGAGCACGAGCGTTTTTTTCCAACCCGTCATCGCCTGCTCTACCGCCTGTATGTCTACGCGTTCGACCTGGATGAGCTACCCCGTCTGGACCGCCGTCTGCCCCTCTTCGGCTACAACCGCTTTCGCCCGGTCAGTCTTCACGACCGCGACTACCTGGACGCCGAAACCGGCACGATACGCGATAAACTGCTGCGTCTACTGGCCCCTCAAATCGGCAACCGGGCGGTAAACCGGATCGTCGCGGTCACCTCTCCGCGCTACTTCAACTATGTGTTCAATCCGGTCAGCTTCTACTACTGCTTTGACGGCGACGACCACCTGGTCGGTGCCGTGGCTGAGGTCAACAACACCTTCGGCGAAAAACACGTCTATATACTGCCGACGGACAAAACGAACCCGACCGCTTTTCCCGCCCGTTTCCAGTCCAGCAAACAGTTTCATGTCTCGCCCTTCAACACCATGGGGGGCACCTATCACTTTCATCTGGCCGACATTCGGCACGAATTGGATGTTCGCATCGCGCTTCACCGCGAGGGCCGCGAAATTATGCAGGCCCGGCTATGGGGGCACCCCATTCCGCTTACGCCTTTCCGGCACCTGCGGACCGTCCTGACCCACCCGCTCGTCCCCCACCTGACCGTCCCCCGCATCTACTGGGAGGCCTTCAAGCTGCGCTTTCGCCGCAAGCTGACCTATCACGACAAACCCGTCCCCCTGAGCCCCATGACGATCCGCCGCATCGCCGCATCGCCGCTGCAGCGCCGCTGCCAAACGCTGATTACCAGCGCCCTGAAGAATACGCGACGGGGCCGACTGACGCTGAACCTTCCGGAAGGGCCGTCACGAATTTATGCGGGGGCCACGGACGGTCCCCAGGCGGTCATGAGAATCAATGATGCCAAATTCTTCTCGCGGGTGGTATGGGGTGCGGATATTGGCTTCGGCGAGGCCTTCATGCATGGCGAATGGGACAGCCCGGACCCGGTCGCCGTCGTCCGTTTCTTCATTCGCAACCGCCGCGCTTTTGCCGACGGGCGCTTGCAAACCAACTGGCTGGTAAGGGCCCTGGCACGGGCCCTGGAGCTCGGCCGACGCAATACGATCCTGGGCAGCCGGCGCAACATTCGCCGCCACTACGACCTTTCCAACGATTTTTTCCGCCTCTTTCTAGATAGGAGCATGTCCTATTCCAGCGCGATTTACCCTTCCGACGAGGCAACGCTGGAAGAGGCCCAGCAGCACAAATACGACACCATCATCCGCAAGGCGCGCCTCGCCGCCGGCGACCACCTGCTCGAGATCGGATGCGGATGGGGCGGTTTTGCTATTGCGGCCGCACGGCAGAGCGGCTGCCGCGTGACCGGCATCACGGTCTCACGCGAACAGTACGATCTGGCCCGGGCGCAGGTCGAGGCTGCCGGCCTGCAGGATCGCATCCGGATTGAATTCACCGATTACCGCCAGGTCGAGGGCCGGTTCGACAAAATCGTCTCCATCGAAATGCTGGAGGCGGTCGGCCATGCCTACTACCCTCTCTTTTTCCAGCGGCTGGATGAACTGCTGCGCCCGCGGGGAATTGCCGTTCTGCAGACCATCACCATTCCCGACCAGTACTACGCGCGTTACCGCAAAGAGAGCGACTGGATCCGCAAACATATCTTCCCAGGCGGCCTGCTGCCCTCGCTCGATGTCCTGACGGATAAAATGACCCACCACTCCAGCCTCATGGTCGACCACCTCGAAAATATTGGCAACCATTATGCCCTGACGCTGGCGGACTGGCGCCGGCGCTTCGAGGCCAACCGCGAGGCCGCAGCCGCCATGGGCTTTGACCGCGTGTTTCGCCGCAAGTGGCGCTACTATCTGGCCAGCTGCGAAGCCGCCTTTCGCGAACGGGTGATCGGCGATCTTCAGCTGGTGCTGACGCGGGCCGGTAACCACCGCCTTTAAGAAACCGCTTGTTTAGATCCCAGTTGGGGATCCAGCATCTGCATCTGCAGGGCGGCGCCGGGATGAGCGAAATTTATTGGGTGACAAGCCGTGCCAACGCCAACCGGCCCGTCAAATGCCTTCCCGAGCGCCCCAAGGATCCCCCGCCGCTGTCCCGGTCCTCGTCGGCTCAAAGATACGGCTCAACCAGACGTTCGATAGCGGCCAGGAAACGCCGGCGCTCGGCGCGGGACTCCCGCGTGCCGGGCATCACGTGGGTGGCACGCGGTTTACGGTCCAGCCAGAACAGGCCGCTGGTGCGGCCGGCCACCGGCGAGGCCGCCAGCCAGGTGATCGTGTCCGCCCCCTGGGCCGGCGAGCGCAGTAGCGGCCGCACCTGGCGGTAGAAGGCCGGCAGGGATGCCTCCAGGCCGGGTGTGTCCACCCAGCCGGGGTGCATGGCCTGCACCCGGATACCCCAGGGGGCCAGTTCCGCCGCCCATTCCTCGCTCAGAATCACAAGTCCCCGTTTGGCCCGTGCATAGGCCGTGGGGCCATCATATTCCCCTTGCCCGCAAGACAGATCATCCGGGTGTATTCCCTGGGTGTACATGCCACCGGAGGATACATTGATCACCCGGGCGTTGCCGGCCGATTTAAGCCGTGGCAGAAGCAGGCGGGTCAGGAGACAGGGACTCAGGAGATCGGTGGCCAGCGTGTACTCGAAGCCCTCGGGCGTCGCCCTCCGCCGGTTGAACAGGGCACCGGCGTTGTTGATCAGGACGTGGATGGCCGCGTAGCGCGCCCGCAGGCGAAGGGCCAGATCACGGACCGCCGACAGGCGGCTGAGATCGGCAATTTCTAAATCGACGACCGCCCCCGGCAGGTCGGATCGAAGGCGACGACGAACAGCAGCCGTTTTGTCCGGATCACGCCCCACCAAGGTCAGCTCGGCCCCGAACATCAGGAGCTGCTCGGCGGCGGCCAGCCCAATACCCGAAGTGCCGCCGGTCAGAACCACGCGCCGGCCCGCCAGCGGCTGCGGCGGAAGGGGCCAGCGGCGGTGCCCCATACGATAACCCCAGCGGGTAAACCCCAGCAGGCCAGGCAGAATCAGTTGATCCGCCAGGCGGGTGGCGGCTTTCAAACGGGGCAGTTCGCCACCTTCCCCCCCGAGGATCGTCTGCAGGCGTCTTACGGCCCGGCGGGCGTTAAAACGCACCAGCGGGGCGGCCAGGCTTCCCAGACGCCGGCCGGCGGCATGATCGAATTGGATGCCGACCCTGTAGTCGAGCCGGTAGCCTTGCGGCGTCGGGTCGATGGTAATTTCGTCCAGCGCCCGGAATGAAGCCCCCCGACCGAAGAAGAGAAGTTGGCGGGGCGGGCGCATTGCCACCAAGTGGTAGGTCATGGGCACGGGACGCAGCCCGAACTGCATGAGAATACCGAAACGCGTTCCCGTACGAATGGGGCCGGGGGTCAGCGTCCGGGCCGTCAGCACGGTCGGGTCCCAGGCCTGAATGTTGGCGAAGTTCGCCAGAAAGTCAAAAACCGCCTGGGGCGAGCTGCGGCCGGCGATTGTTTCCGCGACATAGATCAAAGCCGCGACCCCACCGATTTTTCACAGGTAATACCTATCATAGACCCCGCAAACAACCCCTTTTAGAAACACTTGTTATCAGCGCGTTTTGGTTTATTTTACTACTATAAATAAGGAGGAAAGCGCCATGATACAAGTTACCGCTGTATTTATTGGAATCTTGACACTGATTGCCGCACCTCATCCGGTCAATGCCACTGGCACGGTTGAAGTGGCCGGTTTTGAATTTTCGGACCGGCATCTAACGCCCGAGACCGAACTCCCATTGCGGGGCCAGGCCCTGCTGCGCTACATGATTTTCATAAAAGCCTATGCCGGCGCGCTCTATATGCCGGCCGAGGTTAAACACCAGCGCGTGCTCGGACCAGTGCCACGTCGTTTGGAACTGGCTTATTTTCATGCCATCAGCGCTGAAGACTTTGCCGAAGCGACCCGCAAGAAGGTGGCGGATAATGTAGCGCCCCACGAAATGACCGCGCTGCAGGATCGTCTCGCACGCTTCAACAGCCTTTATCGCGACGTCGCGCCTGGGGATCGCTACGCCTTAACCTACCTGCCCGGCCAGGGTACCGAGCTGTCGCTCAACAACCAGCCTCTGGGAGTTATTGAGGGGGAAGATTTCGCAGCCGCCATCTTTGCCATCTGGTTGGGACCACAGCCGATCGACCGCGATTTCAAAAGAGGCCTTTTGGGGGAGACGTGACCTCTCTCCCGGTGACATGGACCAAACGAATCGCTTACGGGCTGCCGGCTTTCGCGCTGGCAGTCGTAGGCATACCGGTTTACGTCTATCTTCCCAAGTTCTACAGCGATGTGGTCGGCATCGACATCGCACTCATGGGGGGCATCCTTCTAGCGGTGAGGCTGTTTGACGCCGTATCCGATCCCGTTATCGGTCTGGCCTCGGACCGCACCCGCAGCCGCTTCGGCCGCCGACGCCCTTACATCCTGTTGGGCGGTATCGGAGTAGCGCTGGCCATGTTCTTCCTGTTTACGCCACCC
>JAAUXW010161668.1_pt1 | contig 10969 bp, 14 predicted proteins | sample 7278141 | NCBI WGS metagenome assembly JAAUXW01 (sample SAMN14350115, study PRJNA611818) | marine sediment metagenome | isolation source: surface marine sediment (2.1m) | place: French Polynesia: Moorea | collected 2018-08
CTCCGATGCATGGAGCTGGCGCGGAGAGAGTTCAAGAGACATGAGGAGGAAAAAAAACAAGGAGAGAGCTCAAGCACAGCCCCCACAGAATAGACAAGGATTGCAGGACTATGTAAACCCCCCTCGTCCAAACTGGCCCCAAGCCTCTGGTGCAAATCGCAACCAGGGTGTCGCCGACAACGTCTGCAGGAAATGTGGTCTCGTAGGACACTTCCAGAGAGAGTGCCCCTGAACCAGAATCCTCATCGAAACGTCTCTGAGATAGCTTCTCAGCAACAAGCAACTGTTCTTGACCCCCACAGTCCTTTGCCCCCAGAGGCCCCTAGGAGACCTGGAATCATAAACTACCAGGATCCCTCCAATGAAGATCCTGAATTCCCCAGGGGCAGACGATGAACTCCTTGACTCACTTGGCGTCCTGTCACTGGATAGTGAAATCTATCAAGTGGAAGTTTGGCGTGGGTGTTCAGAATCTATCAAGACATACGTCAGTGTGCCAGCCAACTCATCTCGACTTCAAGAGTTGCCTAAAGCGATGTGACCGCTGGGCTCCTGACTCCATATAGAAGACGATGTTGACAAACTGACTAAAAATGGACTCCCGTTTACAACCAAGGCGAAACTTACTGGTGCCATGGAATGTTCTCGGTCCTCATGAATGTGGACGGTGTGAAAACTCAACAGAGAGCCACTGTCACCTATCAAGAGATCCCCAATCAGGACTTTGTCCTGGGTAGAGGCTTCTTGGAATCTACTGGACTCCGGCGTGCGATTGACTCTTATGGAAAGGTGATAATTGATTCCAATGCCTCCACTACCGTGCGCCTCATCATGAACTCATCATGGAGTTGAAGTCAAGGCCAAAGCTCTGCTCGACACAGGGGCGGGCCCCAACATAAGGAATGAGGACCTTTGGCGCAAGCTGAAAAGCGACTACTTGCTGGAGGCCGCCCCCCCCCACCTCTGCTCTGCCGACCGTTCAACCATAAAAGTGCATGTTAAAACGCCCCCTGTTCAAGTACACCTCGGTGAGGGTGACGCGATGCCTGTTCAATTTCATGTGATCTGAAGCAAGAGCCAAGACCACTTAATACAAGGCCGTGAATTCATGACTGAGTATCAGGTGTTAGTAGACCTCATCATGGGGGAAGCTCGAATATGTAAACCAGGACGGGACATACAGCTCACAGTCTTAATGGTGGACGGGGATGGCAAGGCTCAACCCCTGCCTCTCCCCGCCACTTCCCACGAGCTTTGTATTCCAGAAGTGATATTGGTTGATCTGAACCAAGTCGATGATGATCGAGTATACTCCTTCGGCTCTGATGAACCGACAGCCCAAGGGTTGAACCAAAGGAGTACCTCTTCCAGGTTTTCCTTCCTGTCCCAGAGGAAGCTGAAATCTGGGCCACGCTGGCGGGTCACCGAGAACTCCCCCCCCATCAGCGAACTTGAAGAGTTCCTCTCTCCTACCCAGTGCGAGGTCTCATTCTAGCGAACGTTGAGGCTTTTGCGCGCAACAAGTACGACATAGGATGCAGCACGATGATCCAACACTCGATTGATCTTGTTGAAGGCTCCAAAGCCCACAAAGAGCCTCTACAAAGACTCAATCCAGCCAAGCAGCAAGCTGCAGATGAGCAAGTGGCAGCTCCTCGAGCTGTGTGTCATTGAACCAGCTTACTCCCCCTGGGCCTCTGGAATTGTCATGGTAAAGGAGAAGGACGATTCCTTCATGCATTGAATTCCGCATGTTGAACGACAATACTGTGGGAGATGCATTCCCCCTTCCACGGATTGATGACACCATCAATAGTCTGGGCTCAGCACGCTGCTTCACCACGTTGGCTCCGCATTTTGGCAGATCTTTCTGAGAGAGGCGGATCGCTATAGAACTGCCTTTGCGACGAAGACTGGACTCTTTCAGTGGACTAGGATGCCCTTCGAACTATGCAATGCCACTGCCACCTTCCAACGCCTCATGAATAGAGTCTTGGAAGGCGTTCCTCAGTCCTATGGCAATGTAGTCTTATGCTATGTTGATGACATCCTAATTGCTACGACCACCATTGAACAGCTTATTGAGAAACTCAATCGAGTGTTCCAGCGCCTCCATCAGGCTGGACTGAAGTGCAAGTGCTCGTTCATGCAGTGGAAGGTAACGTTCCTCGGACGAGTCATCGGCGAAGGAACAATTACCCCAGACGTTGAAATGTACAACACCCTCAGCGAGTGGCAGGTCCCCAGAAACAAGAAGGAACTACAAAGTTTTCTTGGTTTCATTAAATACTATAGGGACTTCATCCCAAACCTCTCAGAGATCAACTTCCCCCTCAAGGAGTTGACGAAGCCAAACCGCACGTACGGATGGAAAGAACAGCATGATGCCTCCTTCAAAGAAGTTAAACAGGCCCTGTTGGGTTCCCCCTTCATCCATCAACCCACGGAAGAAGGGAAAAATATCCTCGACACGGATGCCTCCGATGTAGCCCTTGCAGGGATCCTCTACCAAGTGCAAGAGCATGATAGTGTCTCCAAGGAATGCCCATCGCCTTTGGGAGTAAAGCTCTCAGCGAAACCGAGATGAGATACAGTGCCCCCAAGTCAGAGATGCTTGCCGCCATTTACTTCATTGAGAAGTACCGCCCCTATTTGACTCGAGGAGTCTTCACTCTTCGAGCGGACAATCAAGCTCTGTCTTGGCTCAAACGCTACAGTATGACTCGCGGAATGGCAGCCCGTTGGATTCAGCGCCTCGATCAATACAAGTTTCATGTTGAGCATCGCAAGAGAGAAAAGCACCAAAATGTAGACTCCCTGTCGAAGAAGACGGAGTTCTACACCAAGCGTGAAGAGAAAGATGCCTCACTTCCACCTGAGATGGAAAACTTTAAATTTCTGGCTGACCCCGATTTGTACCGTCGACTGCCCGCGGTTGAAGAGAAGGTGGACGTGTTGGAACTAGAAGAAGTTGACCCCCACACGAAACACCCATCGCATTGCAGGTTCAGTGAAACCCCACTTGATCCTGCCCCACCAGAGGAATGGATCTTCGCGGTGTCGGGCATGGTCCCAGAGTATACACAGCAGGGAGTGTTCGCCGTAGTGAAAGAACATGCAGCCCATCGCTACCGAATGTCAGATCTCATAAGGGCACAGAACGATGATCACGCTGTGAAATGCCTTAAGCTGTTGGTTGCTGGCTGGCAAGGCCTACTCCCCAAATGTGATGGTCGACTCGCCACGAAGGTGAAGAGCTATTACTTCAAGTATAAAGGCCTCTTCGTGGAGAACAATGAAGGAATAATATTACGGAGACGCAAGCCGACAGAGCTAACCACCCACGTGAATGACTTGGTGATCCTACCAGCCCTCTTTCAGATGGAGGCGCTCCACCTGGCGCATGATGCCCAACGTCATGTCGGACAGACCAAGGTTATTCAAATGATTCTGCAGTAGTTTGATTGGCCGGGAATGCAGAGGGATGTAGCACGTTACGTGAATAGTTGCCTCACCTGTAAATCCTCCAAACCTCCCAAGAAGAAGAAGAAGAAGTTCCCTCTTCGGTGCCTGGAGAGTGGGTCCCCCAATGAGCTACTGCAGATCGACCACTTAAAGTTGACCACCACAAAGAATGGATACCAAGGAGTCCTCATGATGATAGATCACTTCACGAAGTTCGCCCAAGCGATCCCCTATGTGGACTTTGATTCTAGGGAAACTTGCCAAATCCTCATGGACCATTGGATTGAACCATATGGAGCCCCGCGGGCAATACAGTCGTCGGACAATTGCGGTGGACCGCAATTCGTCTCCGAGCTGACCACTGAGATGATGAAGCATCTTGATATACTCCAGATTCATTCCTCCCCGTACCACCCGCAAACTAATGGGCTGGTAGAAAGACAGAATAGAACTCTGATTCTGCTCCTCCGAACAGTCTGTAGCCGGAGGCAGGATGATTGGGATGCCCTCCTCGTCAGTGCTATGTCAGCTTTCAACTCCACTCGGCATTCCTCTACTGGTTTCTCCCCACACCTGCTCTGGTTTGGTAGAGAAAGACGCACCCCACTAATGCGCCTTTTTCCCAAGAGAGAAAAGGGCTTTATGAGCTGTAAGCAGTACTTAAAGAAGATGTTCCGACGTTCAGCCAAAATACAACAGATGACTAGGGTTACCCTAAAAGAGGTTCAGTTGCGACAAAAGAAGAACTTCGACAAAGATGCCGCTCATCTGCATCCCTACAGACCTGGAGAGCGTGTCCTTGTGAGCGTTAAGGTCATTCCCCGTGGAGGAGTGGGTAAACTCTTGCGCAACTGGCGTGGCCCCTTTGAAGTTAAGGAAGCCAAACAATGCGGGCGCTGGTACATCCTGGAAAGTGGCATGATAACTCACTATGAGCACCTCAAGCCATGCATCCCCCGAGTCACGGATATGGAGGTTCAACCCCCATCACCAGAAGGGGAAAAAGAGAATAATGACCCCCACGAATGTGCGGATCAGGAAGTTATTCCCCCAGAGCAGGAAATATCGGATCAAGGGACATTCGACGGTAAAACCGACTCGGAGATGTCCTTCGAGCTTCCAGATCCAGCATTAATTCCCCCAACTGACAGAGAACTGCCCCCACGAAAGAAGGTTGACTACTACAAAGCAGCCAATCCTGACGAGTTCCAGCTATTCTCTATAGCCCCCTCCAACGTCCTTAGGGGAGTACCCATCATGAACACCAATGCACTGCAGGAGATGGACTAAGCCGAGCGACAGTACTTGCAGAGCAAAAGAGACGACAAGGTAGTTTCCTGCATAGAATCCTGTGAAAGGACGCCAGGAAGCTGGGAGAGTGGAAAAGGACAGCCCGTCGACGTCAAGTGATGAAGAGAGGGAAGGCAGCCCCCCGCCAGAAGCCGAGATTATGGAACTGCAAGATTACTGCCGCAAGGTACAAGCCCCGCCCCACCTACATCGCCCTATTTACTCGAGAGTGCTGAAATACTTGGAGATGGACTTCCTGAACTGCAGCCTCCCAATGGTCATTGCTGCCACAGCTGACTTCCGCATTAGACCGGGGTTGTCGGCCGCCATGAACTTAGAGCTGCAGAATCATGAATTCCTCTTCTCTCAACGATGCCAGGTAGGAGAGGTTGCCTCCATGCCACGATTTAGCAGCCGAACCCATCGCAGAGTCTATTACCTCGTGTTGCGTACCTCCGAGCAGGCCACGATAACGGTGAACGATGCAGAGAACTGTGTCTATGACTTATTCTGTCGAACCAAGACCAATGGTGAAACATGCTTGGCCGTCTCCCTTGTTGACAAATGGAGAGACCCCATACGATAGGATACATGGTATCGTTTACTTCCTGACAATTTCCTCTACTCGGGGATCCAAATACTGGTCCTGAGCCACTATTACTTGACCGTGACTTAACAAAGCTGCTGAAAACAGCTGGAGCTCGACTGACGTACTCTGAACGTTGACGTGTGCTTATTGAAAAGTGAACTTGTGTTTGGCCCTAGTGTAAATAGCTTGATTCTTATGTCTGTCTCTATCAATCTAGTGTCTCCCCAAATTTAAACTTCTAAACAATCCTTGATTTTCGGCCTTGAGACTTTAGCATGCTTGTTTGAGTGTCTAGCGTGTGTGAACCGATTGAAATTGATCAGTGTTGCATGTGTTTCAGTGAGTGTTGCACCCAAGTCTAACATTGTTGTAACCTTGTAGTATCAGTCGAAGCCTCGCCCGTCCACTAGCCACTCATCACGAAGCTACCGCGGACTTATTCTAACGAATTTTCGAAAACTTTTAGCGATGGAGTACCATGATGAAGAACCCCCCCCCCGCAGACTGAGACCAGGAGATGTGGCCAACCACCCTCCTCCCCCCGCTCAAACTTCGCAGACTCGAGCGATGCCACAGGAGCCGATTGCTCGGCTTCAAGCTTCAAGAGTGAGGTTCCCCGTAAATTTCCCGATTTCATCCTCAAGCCCCCATGAGACGCCTTGAGGAACTCCAGCATCAGCCGTCCCGCAGAGGTGTTCTCCCCCAAGCTCGGAGAGAAGAGCTGACAGTGCCCCGGAGAACGGATGTCACCTGGCCTCGGGTCGACCCCGCAACAATTGTGAGACCAGCGAGCCCACGGCAATTCGACCAACTACCTCGACTGAATGTGGGGCCAACTCCCATTCTGCCACCACTCACACAGAATGAACCGAAAGCGACCCTGACGATGTCCCAACTGGAAGCCATCCATCAGATTCTGGCGCACCCTGGCGAACTGCCTGCCCGAGCCTCAAATCAGCTACAACGAGCCATCCAGAGCAAGAGTCCCAACGATGCGATCCAATTTAATCACTACAACGAACAAGAAGACGAACTCGATTGTGATAAGGCTCCTCCCCCGTTTGGCAAAAGCAACGTCGATATGAAGTTGCAGGCCATTCAGAGCGATCGAATTTACGCCAATTCTGATTATGAGAAGCGTAAGGAGAAAGGTGCCATTGGTCGAGATGGCAACAGGGAAGTGCAATTCTTGGGGAAAGGATCCGCTCAACCGATGTACTACAATCTTCTGAGAAGGAAACTAGTCTCCTTTGATAGGCAATCACAACCACGCACCTATCAACCCCAACTTGCAGTGACAGGAGTTATTGCCGGGAGTCTGGAGATCGCCAAGCGACTGTTGGCCAGAGGAGATCCTGCCCGTGCTATCGAGCAGGGGGCACAAACTCGATTAGTGGACCCGCTACCCTTACCCAGGAAAGAGAAAGGAACCAGTACCTTCCTGGACGAAATTGAGGATGAAGTGGAGCGAGAGGGCCTAATGCCCCCCCACGCATGCGACGCCGAAGTGCTGATGACATCCAATCTTTTGGCCCGTTTGATCCAGGGGCACCACATGATGCCTCCTTCATGACTCAGGAGGATTTGAATAACCGCCAGCTGCCTCCTTATGCTCATGAGGAAGCGAAGAAGGACATTCGCAAGTGGTACAGGCCGAAACACGGACAAACCATGGTCGATATGGGAGGAATAACAAGTATGAATGAAGATGAAGAGATGACCAGTGATGAAGGAGATGACATGGACGTTAATGCTCCCAAGTCGCTGAATCCACAACCAATTGAAGTCACTTCCACTGTACCAGTGACTGTGACAGCGGCTCTCCCCGGCTCTGGCGTATGAGCGAGCCTCCTCCCTTCATGAGGGACAGAGCCCTCCCGAATGAGAATTGTCTCCATTCCACCAACGATGAACTCACCACATCCAGGCCCCTCTGACAGTTTCGCTCGAACCGACCTGACGTTTGCAGAGCAGCCTCCAGTCCCTTCTTCGGGGAGCCCAGGGACCAGAAGATCGCCACAAAAAAGCACTTCTTCTCGAGCTTCCTCGCGGAGATCTTCGATAAAGTCCCCGCGAAAAGCCCGCAAGGAACCCGAGTTAGTTGTGACCATTGCTCCTCCTCCACCTGCTCGCCCACCAGATCCTTTCGCCGAGGCGGCAGACGAGAATGAGCCCCCTCTTGATGTGGACACGGCATCGCAGACTTCTCAGGATAGTCAAGCCTCCCACAGGAGTCGCCCGTCCGTTCGCCAAAGTCTGGTGCCGACGGGAATGATGCTGCCTCATTCCGCGATTTGATTACCATGGACCAGCACTCCGCGGAGACGCCCATGGAACAGGTTGAGAAGCCAGGCACCCCCACCTTAGAGGAAGCAGAAGACCAAGTTGAACTACCAACGATGTGGGCTGATAATTCAGCTGATCCCACTGCTCCAGGAACGGAATACACCGCAACTGGCCCCGACTGGACACGCTCCCCCAAGAAGACCCTCAGCTCCGTAGTAGTGGCGGTGTCACCAAAGAGCGTGGCTCCCGCGACCCAATCCATGGGATTAATAAGCCAGATAGTGGACAACTATCAACAAAATATGACAGCTGAGACGGAGGCTCATCGAACGGGAATCGACAAAATGGCGTGGGAGGTGAAGGCCCAGACTCCGATGAAGGCCTTAGAAAGTACAGACATTGTCTTCTCCTCCTGTCCAGATGAACTCTCCGACACGACTCAGTCTACAGTCTCAGAGACGACCCACTATGGAGAGAGCCCCGACATAGCTCATGCAGGTCCCCCTCAGCAATGGCTTCGTCAGTCAATCACGACTTATGAGCACCCCACTTGCGAAGAATATCCCGAGCTAGAGGAACTCGAAGCGATGAACCTCAATTCGGAAATACCATATCCCCCTTCTCGATCTGATCACGTTGACCTGAATGTGTTTTATGGAATGCCCAAGCACCAAAAACTGAAGTCCACGGAATATGGATTCGAAAAGAAATTCCCCACTGTCACGAAAAAGGCCGTCGAAAGATGCCGTGTCTTTCTCATCCACGACAGCTGCCTACCAACTCACTCCGTGACTCCCCTGGTCTTCAAGGACGTCTTGGCAGTATCGGCCCCACTGGCTACTTTTGCTGAGATGGCGGTCATACCGGCCAACATTGCAAAGCTCGCTCCCAATAAGATCTCCTTGTCGCTCATCATAGAAGGACCCGACTACATCCGTCGCACGTGCTCTGACTTCGACTATGCGATGGATAAGCGCTCCAAATTTAACAAGGAACGAATCTATGGAAGTTTCATGAAAGAGCTCAACTTCATGAAACAACTAAAGAATAGAGGCCGCCTCCCTATGAAGGTGTCTCTAGTGTCCCCCCTTTCTCTCCGACTACGCAGAAGAACATCAGACGATGATCCACTGTATGGCCGGCATAACGAGGCTGCATGGTTTTCCCTACATCCTGACCGGAACGGATATCTTGGCCACGAAAACTCTATCTCCCTCTGGACTTTCGAGACCTGCTCTCTGGAGGTTCCTGGTGTCTGTGGGACAAGCTCTCTACAGCATCGGTGTCAGCCAATTCATCACTCTGACGAAGTCAGATCTACTCGGCCATGACCTCCACGAGTGGTGGTTCCGACTGGTGTCCACACAATCCCTGAAGTATCAGCACAACTTCTTGGAAGACCCAGATGCTTACGGGCTATACGTTGAGAACTGGACAATGGATTGCGAACTCTGAGAGTATGTGGGATTCCAGCATAATGAAGGAGGCGTCAAAGGATTCAAAGCTGGCCTCCAAGGCTTATCAGAAACAGGTTGTGGAGCCTGCTTTACTCAACTATCAACCTAATGAGTTGAAGAGAGCCCCCGGCGTGCTGCCAGAGCCCCCCGTCTTTGCGGATCCAGAAGATCGGCCCCGAGCAGACAAACCGGCAGTGGAAAGCAACCAAGGCATTGGTCTCCTGAGAACCTATGCGCAGCAAGTGATCAACGCCAACGTGAGCTCCTATGATAGAGCAGTCCGTACCCTCTTGGAGATGATCATTGACTCTCAGCATAGAGGTGAGCGGCCAAGCGTTGAGTTTGATGAGTGGCCTTGCATTGATTGGCGACAGATGGACGATGGAGGGAGTTCGGCAATCACACCCCTCCTTTCCAGAAGCAAGCGCTAAACTCATGTTCGAAACTATTGGCAACCTGAGTTTTATCCAGTTCCACGCGCATCTCATGGCCGTGGGAGAAATGAAGTTCATTCATTTGAGACCGGTGGAGGTCTTTGGCCACTTCATGGCTCAATTGAAGATTTATGAAGCCTTCTTCCTCAACCTGCGGTGGTTTGGACAGACAGAAGTCCTGACTCAAGTTGCCTCGACCATCATGGGGCCAGCAGCCTCGAAGGTACAAAAATTCCGCTTGGAGAGGGGCATGGAGATGATGGGCGCCCAGGAAAGGGGCGAGCTTGGACTTCTCATCAACCTCAAGGCGTTGATGAGTGAAGGCAAACCCCAAACGCATCAAGAGGGATGATGCGTTTAAGTTCTGTTTAAGTTTAAGTTTAAGGTGTTAAAGTTCTGTGTCCCCTGGGCAGATCTGAAGAGAGCTCTGCCGCAGTACATGACCCAGCGATTCGGGTTGGCCTATGTGGCCATGTTCCCGGACCTCCCGGCATATGCCGTCCTCAATGACGCCATGATCTACAACGTGCTTAGCGTGGCGTAATACGCATCCTGCAGACACCCATACGAGGCTCACGAAACTTGGGCTGCAGAACTTGTTCAATCCCCCCTCTGCCGATCGGATTGGCTATAAAACGCACCGGGGAGCAATGGCTCTCGAGAAGTCACTCCCGATACATGGTACCACGAACCCAGGATTCCTTCCCCGAGCTACAATTGCGAAGACACCCTAAAGGAAAGTTGCCAGCCAAGTGTGACCTGGAAACTCTTGCCTATGTTACCACCCTCATGCAACCTAAGAAGGATGACAACCCCCAGCTGACCCCGCAGCGCACTCTGGAGAGTCTCTCTAACAACTGGAGCCTCTGGAAAAGCAGAAGGGACACTAGAAAGGGAACGATGCTCCCGTATATAGATGCGACGAACTTGAATCCATGCTCCATACGGTATCAACTGTTGGGCCGTCCCCGCTTTGCAACCGCCTCCCGACAGGTGGAGATGCGAGACCGCCCTGCCTTAATCCAGGCTCTGGGTAATGGATTAAAAATCCTTCCTGGACCATCCCCAGCGCTCAACCTCCACAAACATCTTTGCCGTCAATGGGATCTCCCTCCCAGCTCCAGCACCGTGCCCCGTGGAGTTGTGAAGAGCGAACTTGCGAACCAGGACGCAAGACACGACCTTCAGACTGTGCCAACCCTGAATCCGAAGCCAAAGGCCATCATTATTCGATTCGAGGGGGAAGTTTATGAGACTGACATTTCCAAATGCCCAGTGTTTCTCCAACTGGCCAGGATTCAGCAACTTCCCAATCTGCAGATCATTATGTGTGTGGATGCCACGAAAAACTACTTAAAAACCTCCCTTCGTCAGGAACGCCTCCGCGAGGTCCACCCTGAACTTGCCATTGACACTCCGAGTAATCCAAATCAGACAATTCTTCTGAC
>JAAUXW010100715.1_pt1 | contig 10931 bp, 10 predicted proteins | sample 7278141 | NCBI WGS metagenome assembly JAAUXW01 (sample SAMN14350115, study PRJNA611818) | marine sediment metagenome | isolation source: surface marine sediment (2.1m) | place: French Polynesia: Moorea | collected 2018-08
CTCACTATTTCTGGAAACGTTTTAGCCCTGCGAAAGCAGTCGCCTCGTTAAACTTAACCTTGAACATGGGGTCTGGAGCTATTGTAGATGACATTAAGGTGGTTATGTCTACGGGGACATGTTTTGCTTTTTGCTTTGAATTTTATCTTTGCCTTGAATCTGTCGATTATTCATTCATGCAAAAGCGAAGGAAGTTTACCAAAGAACAAGTTAAAATTGCTAATCATCATTTTTGTTTTTAAGAATTACATTCAACTGTCCTACCTAACCTTCTCACTTATTGGATTGCGTATTAATCTTAGCTCTGTTTCAGAAGTGGACCTTGTGGTGACCTTCCAATGTGCAGATAGAGAAGAGTGCATCGCGTACAGTCTGATTTGTGACGGGAACTCTGACTGTCAAGATGCGAGTGACGAGGACTCCATCATGTGTTCCACACCGCCTTGTGACTCAAAACACTCAAGAGGCCACTGTATACCCAAAATCACCGAGTGCATTCTGGGAGAAACGTGCAATCAAAGACAATTTGACCAATTTTGTTCGAGTTCGGCCCAATTTGGGTTTCTTTCCATTTTTTTGGATTCTTTGAAGGAATTTTTTTCAACAGCTTCCCACACCAGACTGCTTACCGCCAAAAACTTACCAACGCCAACGTTTTTTTCAACAAACTCATATATCAAAAAACAACCTCTTCAAGTTAAACTTATCTTGGTCGCTCGCCAATGGACTCAAAATTACAAAACTATACGACTATTTGTTGCGCAATTTTGTTTTTTCCGCATGATTTTCTGTCAGTTTCTGAACACAATTCCACCTGATGGTCGACAATTATAGCAGCCGACCTACCGCAACCGTCAAGTTTTGCCTGGTTTTTCGACCATAGCCCTTTGAGGTACTACACTGCGGGAAATTAGCCTTGCCAAAAACAGTGATTGAGAAATAGATCTAGAGACGGATTCCAACGGGTGAGTTAAAGGTTGCCAAGCCGGAAACTTCGTCTGTACAAACGGCAAGTGCATCTACCAAGACTACATGTGGGATGGCGTTGATGACTGTGGGGACAAGAGCGACGAAATATCGGAGAAATGCGAATCAATATAGTGGTAAATATAGTCTCAGAACCTCGCCTAATCTCTATGTTACTATTCAAGTAATTTTTGTAAGGTCCTTCCAGTAGCCTGCGTAGTATTATAGTTTCCTCAAAGATATTCTGAAGAGTTGGCGGCAAGTTTTAAGGAATCTACTCTTAGAGCCTCCTTTCAAAACTTTTGAGAGATGCACTGTATGATCAAGATTCTGAACGCACTAAGAGAAATAAAAGTATAGACGTTAATCAAAAAAAATTAAAACTAAAAAACTTAAAAGTAAAATAAATAAAACTGAATTTAAAAATATAAAATTTGAAAAAATTTAAAAGCCATGAATTAGTATTGAGTGGAATATCCCCCTTTTTATCCAGCAGGCTTCGACTCATTTGGGCATCGTTGCAATGAGGGATTTTGCTCCAGATTCCAGCTGTGAGTTTGGTAAATCATTCGTTGTCTACTTAGATGTCTGATAACCTTGACATTGACCTATTTGATCTATGAGAGCACACATATGTAGACAATCATTAATTCAAATGTTCAACTAAGAATCAACCTTTCTTGATAAACAATGGTAGCAGGAGGTAGTTGAGACAAAGAAACGGTTGAAATGAGCAACAGTGAGAGTGAACAAACTTCTGGCAGATTTGAAACACAGACAAAAACACTTGATGGAACATCTGTTACATCGGTGAGCCATTCAATTGAGAAGGACCCACCAAAATTGAAGACAACTGATGGGGAAGAATACGAGATCTGGAGGAAAAATTTCCAAAGGTGGTCAAGATTGACAAAGATGCCAAAGACAAAACAAGCGCCACATATTATCAAGAATTGCCTGCATCATAGAGACGGAACACGGATTGCAATTAGTCTTTCAGAAGCTGGACAAACATTTCTTACCAAATACATTCATACGGAAACTGGAAACATGGAGAAACTTTAGAGATATGAGAAAGACGGATGACAAAAGTTGGAGGGCATATGTGAAAGGCATGAGCAACTTTCGAGTGGACATCGAAAGTCAAAAGATGCCAACCAATGATGAAAATTATTGCCACGCCCTTCTGGAAACAGCTAATCTAAGCACTTCCATGAGATTGAATGTTGAAGGAATCGCTCGAAACATAGATCCAAACCAAGAAATTACGGTGCTTTTTATGGAAGACGCGCTATTGAAACTGAAAAAAGAAGAAATTGCTTCAAATCAGAAATTCATGCAGTGAAACCAACAAAGAAAGACGATGCAGAAGATGAAGCGTCAAATGAAGATGTGAACTGGATGAGGAATGGCAGAGGTCGCCGCAGAGGAAGTCTCCGACGCAAGGGATTTTCCAATCAGCCCATGAGAAAATGAAACTGTTATATATGTGATGAGTCAATTTTGCGAGATTCTGTCTTTCGAATCCAAAACAAGCTAAATCAGATAAGGAAACCCAGTGACTGGATTTGTTGAAGAAAAGAAGAACAATTTATCTGATTCAAGCGATGAAATTTTCTTTGTTCAGAATACCAGAAAGAAGAAGACGAAACTCCGATCAGAAGAGATGATAATTGACACAGTGGCTTCAAAGTCAATCATATCTGAGGAAACTCTTGACAACTTGCTGTTTGACTGTGAGGAATCTGTAAAGAATTGGATTAAGCAAGACAGAGAACAAACAAAGAACAGTTTCAAATTCGAAAGTGGCAATACCGTGCTTGCTGAGAAAATTGTCCCTGTACCTGTTACTTGGAAAAATGTTCAGATGACATTGAGCAAGACAGAGAACAAACAAAGAACAATTTCAAATTCGGAAGTGGCAATACCGTGCAAGCTGAGAAAATTGTCCGTGTACCTGTTACTTGGAAAAATGTTCAGATGACATTGAGATTGAACGTCATCAAAGAGAAGGTGCCATTTCTGCTTGGAATGCAAGCTTTGACAAAATCGGGCGTGTCAGAACAGACAATGGTGATTAAAGGACAGAAGGGACCTATTTAAAGAAATGATATTGGTCATATTGTGTGCAGTGGAATGAAAATTTACTTGAAAAAACTCAGAAGCAAGTGCAGAAGATTTACACAGCACATGGGACAACGGAGGTGTCTGAGTCAATCAAGAAGCTGCATAAGAGTCTTGGTCATGCTTCGGCAGGAAAACTGAAATTGAAGCTTGAAAATTCTTCCTTGCGGAAAACGATGTGACAGTCTAATATCATGAAGAAAATCAGTGAAGTTATAGAGAAGTGTGCAGCCTGCAGAGAGACTGAAAAACCCACAAGAAAGAACAAGAGCACTCAAAACAAAGGAGCACAACATTCATTGACAGCATTGCTATCGACCTCACGGAGTCGTTTGACAGGAGAAAGCAGAGGAAGTTGATCATATGCCATATCATGAATTCTCCAAACTGTCATCGGGGGCATATGTGAGTGACAAAACACCACAAACAATCAAAAGAGCCTTGTTTACTGTGTGGTTCTCCAAATTTGGCGTCCCTAAACGAAAAATACTTGATCTGGGTGGGGAATTTACAAACGAAACTTGGTATGAAATGCTGGACTTGCTGAATATCAAGGACAAAACAGCAGCAGCGTATTCACCATTCAGCAATGGAACAGTTGAATGACATAATGCCGTCCTGAAAGAAGCAATGACCAAAGTGAACGCTGACATTGAGTTGATTGAACTGCGAAATTAGGCAGTATCGGACTATGCTCTCATGACAAAGAAAACATTGTTGAATAGAAAAGAATATTCAACATTCCAAATCGTTTTTGGAACCAGTGCTTGGAAAGATAACATAGAGAATGAAGTTGCATGCAGAAGTCCAAAAGACAAAACTGTTAAAGTTCGGCAGTCATTGATGGTATCAGTCAGAAAAAGAGACATAGAAGCAGAAACTGATGCAAGACTGAGAACAATTGAAGAGAAGAAAGGAAACATGAAACTGTGCGAGAAGTTCAAACAAATACAACGTGGAGACACTCTGCAATATAACCGAAGGGGAAATAAAAGCGAAGAACAATGGAGAGGGCCTGTATCAGTATTGGGAATTGACGGTACCGTGGTGATTGTGAGACATGGAAATAGAATCGTGAACGCTCACATGCGCCATGTCCGAAAATTTCTAATAGACGATGAGGAGAAATCAGAAAACAGTTGGACAAACACAGAAACGCCCAAACCTTTGATGACAAACGATGAAATAAACAACGAGTACAATTGAAATTACAAAAATTTTGTCAAAGTGTTCACGGAAAAAGAAATAAGAAGAATCAATTGAGAGGATTTTGACATGTGTCCAAATTGTAACAAACGAAGTGGAAACGTGTCAGTCCAAATACTGAGATCCAAATACAGAGAATTTCTCGAGACTGTCTTGACAAAACACAGCAAGTTATCACTCGCCGGTTTTGTTTCTTTATGTTTAAGCGGTAGTTATTACAGATCAATTTGTGATCGCCGCCGGATGGACATTGCGGAAGAGCAGTTATTCAGAGAACTGGATGAAACCTCTTCGTCAGATGAGGAAAGAGATATGCTGATGACAGCCCAACGATATTCCATCAAACTGAAGATAGGAATGATAACAGATTGCCAAAAAACAGAGCTGATTACTGCGATGACAAAAGTGGGCGGTAAGTTGGAATTTGCTGCAATTCCAAACTCAAATTGTTCACGAAAGAGTGAGACAAATACGGAAGATAACACTTTTCAGAGCAACAACTCAAGTCAACTTCCCAAACGGCCCAACAAGAATTTCAACAGCAAGCAGCGGACGAAGACGATCAAACTGTCATCACCGAGATTCAGACACAAGTCAAGGGTGAAGTGGTCGAAACATACATTGACAGCTTCAGAAATAAAAGACCTCTTGATGAACTAGAAGAGCTGATTGAACAAGAGAAAGATCTTAAAGACTTGTTGGAGTCACTTCGCAGTCCTCCAGCTGTAGAACAACAACAGGACGATTCGAGTGGTGTTAGTAGTTCAGAAAATCAGCAAGCGTTGAACGATGGCAATACGGAAACGGCCCAATCTGACTCTGACAGTGAGAGGGAGGGCCAGCAGTAGAGATTCTCAGACCTGAGATTCTTCGATATATACTCGCGGCGTGTCAAAGAGTGGGAGAGAATTGAAGCAAGTGCAATTTTATGGGAATCCGCTACCAACTTCTTTGTCGCGATTATCATATTCTGAACATGATGCAAATGACTTCAGAAACGCTTCAATCGAGCGCCAAGAAGCCATAATTTATCCAGAGATGTTGGATCAGAGCAGGAAGAGTGAAATAGAAGTCTGGCGTGAGTATGGTGTGTATCAAGAAGTCGAAAACAGTGTGCCGGAAACAGTTGACGTCAAGAAAGCAGTCCCTCAATCTGAGAACATGGAAAGAGACGTTTATGTCGAACCTCCCATTGAAGCTGACATGCCAAACGAAATTGTGTTTGGACTCAGTAAAACTGCTTATGGTCTTGGAGACGCTGCGCGAGAGTGGTATAAAAAGCTGGACAGAACATTGAAATGGCTGGGACTTACACCATCTCGCAATGAACCTGCATTGTATTACATGAGAAGAAATCATCAAGTCAAAGGAATTTTGGTGACACATGTTGATGATTCACTGTACGCTGGGGACAGTGACTTTGAGAGGGCAATCGGGAGACTGGACCAGTATATTCAGATCGGGAAGAAAGCTCAGAAGACATTCAAGTTCTGTGGTTTTTCTATCTGCACATGCAACAACTCTGACATCCACATTGGTGTCCCACAGAGATATTGGCTCCAGCAGGAGGAAGACGAATGCTTGAAAGTGAAGACGAAAAGGCAAGGTCGAAGATCGGCACACTCCAATGGTATGCAGCGCTCACAAGGCCCGACTTAAGTTACGATTTGGCAGAAATTTTGTCGGAACTAAACAAAGGAAAAAACACTGAGGTGTTCAAGAAGATCAAAAAAACAATTGTCAAGTTAGGAAGCATCGGGAAAACGTCCACACGATCAAACCCATTGGAAGAGCTATCGAGATCGAGATATATAGGGAGCCTAGAAGAGTAACTCAAGTCAGCAAGGAGTCGCAGTTGTTCTGAGAGAAGCTCAAAGTGAAAAAGCAAATCGAATCTCTTGGACATCAGCGGCAACGGACCGAAAACCTTGGTCTAGTATAGCAGCTGAAACCCACGTGACTCAAGTGGCTATGGACAAAGCAATACACATCCAAAACATATGTGAAGAAATTGGATGTTTTGTATTAAGAACAGTGGTTCTCACAGATAATCTCTCATGAAGGCGAGTGGTGTACAGTGAACGAACAAAAGAGATGAGGCTAAGACGTGAAATAAGCTCCATAAGAAACATGATTGTTCGTGATGGAATCCAGTTGAGACATGTTCCATCAGAAGAGATGTTAGCGGATCCTCTGACAAAATCCATGAATGGCTGCAAGTTGCTGAAGATTGGTGGCCAGAACAAGCTCAACCGTATTGAGATGCACGACAGCGGAAAGACGACAGAGAAAGATTTGGTTGAAGCAAACAGAGTTATCGAGATGGAGACATTGTCAGAGCAGTCAAGCAGTCGGGGTCGGTGGAAACATCAGAGAGTACAAAACAAGTGAGACGAGGGAGAAAAAGAACAAAAAGTCGTCAGCAGCAGCAACCGCCGTCGAGTTCCCAGCAGTGAGCATGGTGATATGAACATTGAACTGATTCAGTTTTAATTTTGGGTTGGTGATTTTAATCTCTTAACATTGAACTTAGAGCCCCACCCATCGTGCACATATAAAAATGAGATAATTTTTCGTGATGACTTAGACTTGACTTGATGTAACAGTGATTGATTCATTAATTGATTTGTCTCCCAAAGAGGGGGAATTTGTGAGTTTGATAAATCATTCGTTCTCTCCTTAGATGTCTGATAACCTTGACCTTGACCTATTTGACCTATGAGAGCACACATATGTAGACAATCATGAATTCAAATGTTCAACTGAGAATCAACCGTTCTTGATAAACACTAGCAACTGCCTGTTCCAAATCTTCAAAACTGTATTTGCATGGCCCCAAATTATTTTCATAAAGACAAAGTTTGTTAAGGTTTTTTCTGGTTCAGTTTTTCTAAATCTGGATGAGATCTGGATCAGTCCAAACAGTAGATTAAATTTTTCCAGGTCTAGAGTTTCAACATGGGTATTCCCTTTAATTTGCATTGAAAAGTGTCGAGTAATAACTTGAAGACGTTGCAGTTAAGCTTATAATTGTCCACTTTATGTACCTTATTATTGCCATTTTTGGTCTGCAACGCGTTGGTTTGCACGTTCTCTGTTTTTCCACGCGCTACAAAAAGATCTCAAACTTCGATAGTCTTTCGAAAACTTCATTGAAAAATTTGGATATTTTTTTGAAAATTTTGGGATGTTCCATTGAAAGGTTTGCATATATGTTGAGAAGCTTTTCGAAAGTCTTTTAGTTTCAACTGGGGCAATTCAAATGTCAATGCTGAAATCACTCGCTTTTTAATTTTGGACTTTCTTCAAGTCCTTAAATCTTTTTTCAAAGTGCTTCGACTAAATCTGACACTTTTGTAATTTCCTATGGTCAAGAGTAAAGCCAGCAACTAGTTGTAAAAGTTGTCTTGGTTTCTCATTTCTTATCATAAATTTGAACAGCATCTTCCGATTGCTTAATACCATTTGCTTCCACACTGTCTATCTCAAATGACTCCGTCTGGCTCGAAACCTTAGCCTCAAGCGCCGGTGACCTTTGACCTTGGCGTTCAGTGACGTCTTCGTTTTTCTCATCAATTGTGGCAATGGAGTTGGCAGCCTGAGAGGATCTTTTAGAACTTTGGTGCGACACTTTACCGTCTGTTTCAATTTCGGTCGTCTGCGATTGCTGCGACGTACTTTGAGTTCTGCTCTGAACACTTGAGAACTCCAGTGGTCCGTAAGGCGCCGAAACCGAGTCTTCTAGTATACGTGGCACCTGGTGGTTGGATCCTTCCAGTTGTCTGTTGGGCGCCAATTCAAATATTGGGTTCTCGTATGTTTTCACAGATTGGCGTTTGAACTTCACAAAGGTCACGATAAATGGCGATTGGTTGGCCACGTCGTACTCGGATGAACCCCGCATGCCCTGAGCTTGACCTTTATCACTGGCTTCAACTCCCGTGTCAGTAACGCCTTCTTTGAGGTGCCCCAATTTCGAGGTCGACTCATTTGCGCGATGTCCGGTCAAGTCTTGACTCTTCAGACCACTCTTCTCTGCTGCTTTCGATTGTGAGTTGTGAGTGCTCGATGTAGTGTCTGAAGGCTTCTCAAAAGGCCACATCTCCTCGCCGCTCTGCAGTCTGAGAAGGCCCGACACTCCGATACAACCAGTCCTTGAGTTGCCGCCACTTTCAGCTGGGAAACCTCCTGCGGGAGACACGACCGACTGCATTGACTGGATGCCGAGAGCTCGGGATCGAGAGACCAACTCATTTCCCGGAGATTCGAACCGACACGAATCCACGGCAACGGATGCCTCGGCATTGTCGCAGCGTCCATGTGTAATTTCGCCCGGCTCGGTGGCTGCTGAGGCTTCGCTAAGTGCAGCTGAACCGGCAACTGGCCCTGATTTTGAAGTGCCCGTCTGAGATCCGACCAGAACTGCCTTGGAGCCCCCTTCCAAGCCACTTTGACACTCGTCGTCTAGCGATCTGACGATCAGAGCGCTACCATCACCTTCATGGATTGCACTCGCTTTTTGAGACCCATAAAGTTTTGTCTCTGAAACAACATCTGCTGATTTTTCAGAAAGTCTTTCCGCGGTTGGCAAGGCGGATCGCGAAGCAACGACAAGTTCTGATTGACAACAAAGATCTTGTAATTCATTCATGACAATGTCAGACCCCAAAACTCTCGAGGTCATCAACTTCTGTGATGCATCAGATATGCTGAGCTCTGTGCCAATGTCGGCATCTTTTGCCGGAGAAAGAAGTCTGTCGCTTTGTAGAAGCCTGGGAGACTCGTTTGGCCCTTTTTGAACTTCGAAGCTCCTCAATCGAGCATCAAGACGCACCTCAGCGCTTTCAGAGCCCGACATCCTCGAATGGACCCTGGAAACGTCGGGTGGATCCAACGCACTCTGGTTTCGGGTGAAGTCGTCATCGAAGGTGTTTGACTTGGACGGACACAGACTGTCAATAACCGTGACACTGACTGGACTCTGACAAAGCAAGTTAGTGTTGTCGGTGCGAACTCCTTCGCTGGCTTTGGCAATTTCTTCGGAGCGGCGGCGGATGTTGGTCGCGTCTTGGTTAGGCGCCAGTGGCTGGGAGGCGGTTGACTTGACAGTCACAGTGGCAGAGTTGCAGGACACGATGTCCCAGTAATGCGGGTCTCCTTCTGGGATTATGTTGCTGATGTTGAATGCAGAGGACTCTGTCGCAACCGAGCTCACGTTCGAGATCTCCTCCCACTGTTTTTCGAAGTTTTGGTCCAGCAGCGTGTGTTTAGAGGCTGATTCCGTTTTCTTGAGAGACCCGGTTTTGTACCCCGAAGACGCGATGTCGTTTTCTTTCCCGGCCACGTTGTCCAAGTCTTTGTTCGTCGTGCTGTAGATGTACTGCAGTTTCACTACCCCTCCCTCTTTGGCAACGACCGCCATATTTTCGAGGCTTTTAGCAGTAGCCGCGTCTGAAAAAAATAACGACTTTTTGGGTGTAAGAAGGCAAAATAATAACCAAGTACCGGTATTCTTCAAGACGTCCACAATTTTCTGCATCGTGACAACAGCCTCGACCGGAACGCTATGCCATTCGCTCTTAGTTGGTCGTTGCTGCTGCTGAGCACGTGCTGATTATGACTTTGTGATGGATTTTCAACTTTGGCTTTTGTCAACCTTGTGAAACTTTTGAAAGTGACGTTTCAGACGTTCTTATGAAAAACTAGCAGAACCTGTATATTTGAGATTCGCGCAATTCATCTCGAAGCTTTGATGATGACGTTATTAGATTAGTGTATACAAACCAGAGTTGGTATATATGTTGTGTGCTTCAGCTGAGAACTTGAGTGAGCCTCGCGCAGTTAACTAGGGTTCAAAAATTCCGCTAATCTTACAAGACCATCTTGCAAGAGCTTTCAAGAATCTTCCACGACATCTTTCAAGACAGCTTACAAGATTCTTGTCAAGACGTCGGCCAAGATTTTTTGCCAAGATTCTTACCAAGGCGCCTAACCAGATTCTTACCAAGATTCTTACAAGATCTTACAAAATTAACAATATTTTGAACCCAATATTCAGAGCCAAGATCTTGCAAGATTAACAAACTCCTGAGTCCAGGGATTTTTTGCATTTGAGCTTCAAAAGCAAATTGTTCGAGCCCAAACGTTGCCGCTTTGTTTTTCACGCGGAGCCATTTTTCAACGTCGCAGGAGTCCTGAAAAAGTTTTTGCCCCGTTATGCTTTTCATTTAATTCGCGACTGTGCTTCCGGTATAAAAAACTGCGCATCGTTTTTCAACATTGAATTTTTTGCATTTTTGCTTTGTTATTTCTCAAAATATATGTTAAGCATGTTAGTCGCTTAGATATTGCGTGATTTTCTACTTTTTTTACCGCTGTCAAATCAACCGGGCAGTTCATACCACGGAAACCATGAGTACACCCATAACGCTATAAAACATCCCTATTTTCACAACAACCGTTGTTATCGACAAGCATCCCCGGTTGAGCGGCCCCGAAAATCTTGAAGATTCTTGAAGAATCTTTAAGATCCACAGAAAATCTTGAAGAAATCCTGAGTTCCACTGAAAACCTCTAAGAATCTTCAAGATTCCTGGAAAATCTAAAAGACTTCTTAAGCAGGATCCATTCAACAA
>JAAUXW010085004.1_pt1 | contig 10906 bp, 10 predicted proteins | sample 7278141 | NCBI WGS metagenome assembly JAAUXW01 (sample SAMN14350115, study PRJNA611818) | marine sediment metagenome | isolation source: surface marine sediment (2.1m) | place: French Polynesia: Moorea | collected 2018-08
CACGACAGCCGTCAGACCGATGTGACATTCAGACTCTTCGAGCTCATCACCGATATGGACTTCGAGGAGCAGATGAGTCTGCTCGAAGAACTCGAAAAGAAACAAACCCGCAAAACCCGCAAGCACAAACGGCGCAATACGCACCTGACTGTCTATTATGCCACCCATGACCGCGCTTACCGGGACATCATTCAGAATATCAGCCCCACCGGTGTGTTCATCGAAACAAGCGAGCCGTTTAACGTCGGCCAGGAAATTCTTTTAAATTTTACCCCCACGCGTCACGCCGAACCGGTGAAGGTCCGGGGGCAAGTGGTGCGCATCACAGATGAAGGTATTGGGGTTAAATTTATCCGGCAGGCACCCCGGGACTGACGCCGGGCCTTCCGCCTCCCCCGACACGCCACCCCTCCCTCCCCGTCCGGGAGGATCTGAATTTCATCCCCCAAGTCCAGCCATGTCGTTGCTGTTATTTTAGGGCAGGGTTGTTGAGACCTGAAAATAGAAGGTTTGATTCGTTGAAATACGCGGCCGGCTGAAGATCGATTTCAAGTCTGGTTGGTCAGCGCCGGAAGGTTCCCGGTTCGGGTATGGCAGGACAAGCCGCTCCGGCCCCTACCGGCGGCGGAAGCTTCGCGCAACCGTTGTCAAGAAGGGAGGAGAACGGAGAAGGTACTGCCTCGGCCCAGCTTGCTGTCGACCGTCACCTGTCCCCCATGGGCCTGAACGATGTGCTTCACGATGGCCAGCCCCAGACCGGTACCGCCCATCTGCCGGCTGCGGGCCTTGTCCACGCGATAGAACCGTTCAAAAAGCCGCGCCAGGTGGTTTTTGGCGATGCCGCAGCCTTGATCGGAGATATGGATGCCGGTGACGCCGTTGCGGCGTTTCACGTCGATGGCCACCACACTGTCGCTGTCGCTGAATTTGATGGCGTTATCGAGCAGGTTGAGAATCGCCTGTTCGAGAAGCGTAGCGTCGACGCGGGCCTTCAAGTCAAGCTCCCCCCCCCGGTCGATGGTTATGTTTTTTTCATCGGCCTGGTTCTGACAGACCTGAACCGCGGTCTGGATGACGTCACCCAGGCGTGTTTCGGTAAATTCGAGCGGCGATTCGGAATCGTCGACCGCGCGCTCGATGCGTGAAAGGGAAAGCAGGTCTTCGACGATGGAATTCAGGCGGTTGACGTGCTTGACGGTGATCCCTAAAAACCTTTCGGTGTCTTCTTTGGAGTCAACTTCCTTGTTGAACAAAGTTTCCACATAGCCCTTGATGGCGGTCAAGGGGGTTTTGATTTCATGGGAGACATTGGCAACGAAATCGCGCCGCATATTTTCGAGCCGGCGTAGCTTGGTGACGTCGGCCATGACCAGCAGCGTCCCGATACGCGCCCCGTCGGTATGCAGAATCGGAGAACTGCGGATGTACAGGATGGTTTCACCGGGCGTGAAGAGGGTAACGTCGCTTTCCTGTTCGTCGTCCGTGGCCAGGGCCTGCCGCACAAAGGTTTGCAGTTCGATATTGCGGACAACTTCCTGAACACTGCGACCCGTCGCCTTTTCACGTTCGTTCTCGAACATCCCGGCCGCCGCGCGGTTCATGCTGATGATGGCTTCGTTGGTATCGATGGCCACGACACCCTCATGCATGCTGGCCAGGACGGTTTCCAACTCGTTGCGCTGATCGATGACGGTTTTGATCCGGCGATCGAGTTGATCGGCCATTTGGTTCATGGCCTCGGCCAGGCTGGCCAGTTCCTCAGTGTCAGGAATGGCCAGCTTGTGCTCCAGATTGCCACTTGAAAAGACATCGGCGCCGATGCGCAGTTCTTCGATGGGGCGGCTGATTTTGCGGGATGCCAGAAGGCTGATCAGCCCCACCAATACGGCAATCACCAGGCCGCCGCTCGCCATGCGCCACTGGATGGCCCGCTTTTGCTCGTCCAGAAAGACCACCGGCAGGGCCGCCCGGGTCACGGCAATCAGGCGTTCCCCCTCACGCATCGCGGTGGCGACATACATCAGGTTGCGATCGAGGGTATTGCTGTAGCGTATGGATTGGCCGTAGCCCTCGCGCATGGCCGTAAGGATTTCGGGACGGTCGGCATGGTTGTCCATATGGGTCGGGTTTTCGCGCGAATCCCCCACAACCTTGCCGTCCGGGAGAATGACGGTGAAGCGGGTGTCGGTCAACTGTCCGGCATCACTGCAGATTTGCTCAATCCGTTCGAACTGCTGGGTCTGAAAATAAAGTTTGATCTGGTTCTGGAGCAGGGCGAGGTGATCCTGGAGGTCAAAAGCCGTCTGCTTTAGAAAAAAATAGTTCAGGGCATTGGAGGCAAACCAGATCGCAACGGCCAGGGAGGCCAGGGTAATCAGAAAGAAGGAAGGAAATATCTGCCAGGCAAGCTTTTTTTTCTTCTTCATGGAGTGTCTTTGAAGCGGTAGCCGACGCCGCGAACAGTTTCGATGTATGCTCCGCATTCACCGAGTTTTTTTCGCAGGCCCACGATCTGGACGTCGACAGAGCGATCCGTGACCGGATAATCATCTCCCCGCACCATATCCACGATCTGCGATCGCGTAAAGACCCAACCGGGCCGTCGTGCCAGAATGCTCAAAACCTGGAATTCGGTGTAGGTGAGATTGACGGGGGCGCCGTTGATATGAACTGTGCGCCGGCCCGGATGAATTTCGATCTCGTTGACCTGGATCACGGCCGTCTCGTCGGGCGGCTCCTTGAGCTGGCGACGTATGCTGGCGCGGGCGCGGGCGATGAGGATACGCGGGCTGAAGGGTTTGGTGACATAGTCGTCGGCACCCAGTTCCAGACCGGTAACCACGTCGGATTCTTCACCCTTGGCGGTCAGCATGAGGATGGGGATGTGTTGGGTCCGGGGGTCGCTTTTCAAACGACGGGTCACCTCGAGTCCGTCGATACCGGGCAGCATCAAATCCAAAATCATCAGATCCACCGATTCCGCCTTGGCGGTCTGGAGGGCTTCTTCACCGCTTTCGGCGCAACGAACATCGTAACCTTCACGGTTCAGATGGTGCCGAACCAATTCCAGAATGTCCTCTTCATCATCGACAACCAGAATTTTTTCTTTGCTCATTGGTGTCCTTATAGATAGGGGGTCGCGACCATCATGCTATCCGCGTTTATGGCCCTCATGTTAGCATAGCGTTAGGCTGCCACTAAATGGGCGTTAAGCTTGTGTTAGCCTTCCTCATAATTCGCCACCACAAGGCAACCTTGCCCAACTGCCCGGTTCGATCGCGGTCGTTTGGAAACCTGCTGCCGAAGCCGCGGGAAATCTATGTCGCCGGTTACGGCGCCATAGCGTTGTCTGGCCTTCAGACGATGGTTAGGTAACCAGCCAAAGGGCCATGTTTTCAGTCCGGTTGATGACATAGCGCGATACACTGCCGGTAAAGAAGGATCGATTGATGCCGCGTCGCCCGACGACCAGGGTGCCAAATTGCCCTTCGATGGCGGTTTGGATGATGGCTTTGCCGGGGTTGAGTTTTTTTTCGATAATCTGGGTTTCGATCTGGCGCGCCTCGATACCGGCCTTTTCAAATCGGGCGAGGGTTTTGGTGTAGAAATGATCGATGCAGTGATGCGCCCCGCGGCGCCCGACCATTTCGAGGCGCTTGCGACCGTCGCCAAAGTCGATACCGCAGGATTCCACCATCCGAGGGATCACGTGCAGGAGGTGGAATTTGACCTTTTGGTTGCCATGAAAAATGTAACAGAGGTGATCGATGGCCCGCATCGAACTCTCGGATCCGTCAACGGCCACCATCAGGCGCGGGGAGCGCACCTCGCCGTCCACGATCCATATGGGCAAAAAGGTGGAATTTTCGACCAGATCGGTGGTTACCCGTCCCATGAAGGGCTTCTGCAGGGACGACAGGTCGCGACGGCCGGTTACGATGGTATCGATTTTGTGAGCTTGCCCGTAGTCCAATAGCGATTTGGCCAAACCCTCCTGGCCGGCCAGACTGACCGTTTCGATGCTTGGTGCGTGAAACCCCAACGCTTTGAGGTCTTGGTGGTGTCGGCTTAAGATCAGCTGGGAGGCCTCGGCGTGGGCCTCGCGTAGATGCTCCAGAGCCTGCTGTGACTGGGGGTCTTTGGGCGCTTCGGCAATCAGAAAAGGCGAAATGGTGGGCTGGATGTGAACCAGTCGGCATCTCAGCCGGCCCATGGATTCGGCCAGCCCGGCCACGTAATGCACGGCCAGCCGCGAAGGCGGGGAATCATCGACCGCGACCATGATTTCTTTTTGCATGCCGATCTCCTGTTTGAGGACCTTACGCGATGGCGCTTCGTTTCGCGCTCTGACAATAAACTAAGACCATACGAGGATGCGACAACGAATCAGGGTTCGAATCAATCGCTGCGGGGCCCGGCCTGCTGTTCGAGGCCAGGGCTTCCCATCGTCCTCGATAGAAGGTTAGAAGGCGCGGCGCGTGGCGCTATCCGTCTGGCGGCGCTGGGCTTCGGATGCATTGCGCTCCCGCTCGACCAGTTGGCCGATGTTGGATAGGAAGTAGAACCGCACCTGCCGCTCGATCCTCCCGCCTCTCCGCCGGATCGATATGCCGGCCAGGATTTCCGTCGGCTTGCGCCAGATCAGGGCATGGTCGCCTTCCTGGGAACCGTTGATTCGGGCAGGTAGCCCCCATTTGGATTGCAGGGTCACAAACAGATCCGGATCGTTGTCGGAGGGTTCCACGATAAAATATAGGGGTTTGCCCGTGTGCTGGTCAAAAACGAGCCGAACCAACCGGAACGGCACGTCCTTTAATTGAGCGCGACGATAGGTCAGCGTTGTGATGGCATGTTCCCGGCGCCCGCCGAAGGCTGGGTTCAGGGCACGGTGGTAGCGTTCGATCTGCGGCAGATAGGTTTGGGTAAAGGCCGGATCGATGACGATCAGATCGATAAGGCCGCGCTGGGCGATGGCATCCTTTCCAAGCTGGGCCTCGAGTGTTTGGCGCAGGTTGCGGTCGAGAACCGTATCGCGGTGGATGCCGAAAAAGCTGAAACCCGGGCGGCCAGTCTCGGCCGGAGCGCCTTCGCGGCGGCCGATGTCGCGCTGCGAGCGGGTGAGGGCATAGATGCTGATCAGCACCAGCACGAGCAGCCCGGAGAGCATACAACCAATGAGCAATTTCCGTTGATGCGACGCCAGCATGTCGGGCTCCCCAAATTATTGGCCTATCCGATGGAGGATGACCGGGTCTTTTATGGCCTTGGCCGTGAGTGCGATGAGATTCGCGTGCATTTCCAGCCCCTTAAAATAACAGAGCTTGATATGTTTGTCAGCGTTTAGTTTGGTTTTTTTATGGCACCGACGCTGCATCCGCCGTATCCGGGGACGCAATGGCACCTCGAACGGATCACCCGGACACAAGGGCAAGCCAACGCAGCCGAAGTGGCCGAGGAAAGGGGCGGTCTGATTCAGGTCGTGAGGTCGGGCGTGGGACCAGCCCCGCGGGGGAGTGGTGCTTTTGGAGCCCATAGGCCGAAAAAAAACCTGTAACGGGGCAAGACCTTTTTTCGGCCTTCGCCCCGTTCCAGGTGTGTATCGATCCTCGGGGGTTATTGATGCCGGCGCGACCGTCATCACCCCGATATCATTCGTCATCCCGATTTTATGCTGGCTGAAGTCAGGCGGCCCTCGCTGACGGGCACCCCTTCGTGCGGGGTCCAGCGCTTTTCACCCAGGGCCCGATGATCTTGTCTGGATTTAAGAATTTCAATACTGCTCTTCAAGCCTTTGTAAAGTCGAGCCATTTCAATGGCCATGCCCGTGATCTGAGCGACGGCTTGCACCAGGTTGACGTCCTCGATGTTGAATTCCCACTTTTCGGCCGTATAGATACGGACGGCCCCGATGGGGTTGCCGCGGGCCATGATCGGAACCGCAAGAATCGACGCGATGCCTTCGCGTTTGGCCTCCTGGGGGTACTGGATGCGAGGGTCGTCGAGAACATCGTAAATCGCCACCGGCCCCTCCTTGAGTGAGTCGGCAATCGACTTGAGGGCGCTGATGGGCCCTTTGTTGAGGTATTCGTCGCTGAGGCCTGCGGACGCGGCGACTTCCAGTTCATGCGTCTTGGGATTGATCAGGAAAAGGGCGCAGCCCTTGGTCTTGAGAGAGTCCCGAATGCCAGTGACTGCCAGCAGGGAAACTTCGTTGAAATCGCGTGACATGGAAATGCGTTCAGTGATCTTCAATAGCGTTTCATAATTCAGCAGGTTCTTTTCCATGAACTCCTCCTTTCGTCCATCTCCGGAAATGTGTAGCGGCGGTCTGGGATTCCGCCGTTTGTACCCCGAAGGCGTTCAGGCAGCCCAGACCTCTTGCGGTGCCGTGATGCGTGCCTTTCATACGGTCTTCAAGCCCGGAGTTCCTTCGCAGAACGGAACAAAAGGGATGAATACCGGTTAGATAGGATGGAGATCGAACGATCGGAATCCGGTACGGTGTAAGTCGCGCTGTGTAATCGCATCAGCTGCGGTGGGTAGGGTGCGCCGCGTTAAACCCAGACCTGGACTGTGGTAGCAGGAGATCGAAATGACAGTCGCGTGGTAAGTGCTTGATCAAGGGCAACGGTCGTCATCAGTAGTAAAAAAGTAATGAGGACCCGCCGGACTGTCAAGCGTGGGGCCCTGGGTCCAGACCGCCTGCCCGGCGTTTTGGTACGCTCTATTAAAAACCGCGAATTAGAAAATCGGCATCGTCATGGTCGAGGGGGGTCATTCCGCCGTGACCGGGGATTTCAGGTAGAATGACCAGGTGCGCCAATGATGTCATTTTTTTAAGCTGGGCCGGAATTCCGCCCTTACGAGCATGGCCGGATCCGGTGATGAGCACGATGGTGTAGTCGGGATTGTCTTTCAGAAAACGCAGCGTGTGGAAGGCCATGGATTTGTCCCACACGAGTTGGGCCTCGCAGAAATGGTTGAAGTTCATCTGACCGTGTCCGTGTGCGCCATAAGCCTGGCGGATGTAGGCCATGTAGTCCTCGTCCACATCGCAGGTTACAATGGGTAGATTCTGTCGTTCCTGCTTGGAGAGGGAATCGAAACCCTGATAGGCAACCTGGCGTGTGATGCCCCGGGGGACGTTGAGTCCGACCACCGGCAGTTGATGCTGGCGAGCAAAATCCAGAATGGGCTGATAGAGGGGCCAGGGATAGTTCCAGTTATCCCAGTAGACGGCTTCAAACTTAGACGGCTCGAGTTTACCTGCGACCCAGGCGTCCAGCGACGGCTGGCTGTCGCTGCGAAACATCTCCATCCCCACGGCGACCTTGCGGCCGGCGTCCACGAGGCTCTGGATGACAGCCAGCTGGGCCCGATGATGGCCGGCATTGGTGTGATGCTCGCCCACCAGGATGATGCGGTGGTCCGGGAAGGCATCGGGCAGTTCGTTTAGCGGCGTTGCGGCACCGTTGTGGAGATTGCGTAACGTTAAGCCCTGGGGGTTATCCGCCAACAGGGTTGGCGGGATGAACAGCAGGGTCAGCATAAGGGCGTATATGGTGCGTGCCATAGATATACCTCTTTTTGTATGTTGGCGTCGTGGTCGGATGCGCTCAAGGGGGGTGATCGATCGTCACCCTCTGCGGGGCCCATCCGGCCAGGCGTAGATCAGGGGTGAACGATCCACCGGCCAGGTGCCTTTAGCCACATTGCGGGCGTTCTCGAACACAAGATAACTGTAGCGGCCATAATGCGGCACTTTGGTGGCGATCCGTAGACGGTCCTCATCCCGGCCGAAGAGATAGACGGCCACAAATCCATCCTCCCGTTCAGGGTGCGGCAGCACCCCGACGTAGGTATGGCGGCGGCGGTCGAAGGACGTCGCACTAAAGCTGAAATCATGCGGCGTGACGGTTATTCCTCGCTGCCCAAGGTCCGCCAGGCCGGTAAGTCCCTCCATCTGCATGACCATAATGTTGTGCGCCCGGCCGCGTTGGGGAGACCATGCGGCGGCTGCCACCATTTCCACGTTATCGATGCCCAGGGCGCGCACGAGTCGGTCGGCAGCCCGGCGCGCCGACTTTGCGGTGCGGCCCTCCGGCAGGATCACGAGCAGATCCCGGGCCGATTTGAGGCGGTTGATGGTCGGGGGCATCTCTTCCGGTTCGAGACGCCGGAAAATATCGAAATGAGGATCCACTTCGAGTCGTTCGGGTACAAACGGCATCTGGAAATCAAAGCGGGTTTGGCTTCGGCTTATAACGATTTTCTCCGTCTGCCCCCTACCGTTAGCGCTCAGCCGGATCGGGAGTTCAAGTTCGAAGACCGGTGCGCTTTGCTGCACGATACCTGTTACCCGGGTTCCGGTAGCGGTGGTCGTGCGTTCGACCTGCGTCAGCGCCAGCTGCGGTGCGCCGGGCTGGCGGACCCACTGCGCGAAGAAATTTTCGAGCGAACACTGGCAGCCGGCTTCGAACGCGGCCTGGATATCCTTCCAGGCCGTGGGCTGAAACATGCGATCGACCGCGATTTGCTTGAGGGTTGCCCAAAACACCTTATCGCCGACCCGCTGACGCAGCATGTGAAACACCATGGCGGATTTGTCGTAGCCGACGGCCTTGGTGAGCGGATCGTAACGGCCGGCAAATCGCGTCAGGGGGAAATCACCAGCCGGCGGGACCAGTTCGGAGAAGTTGCGCAGTAACTGCCGCCGATAATCCCTGGCCGCCTGCGGCCCGGTCGACTCCCGGAACCGGTAGTCGGAAACATAGGTGGTCAATCCCTCGCTCCAATTACCGCCGCTATAGTCGACCAGGACCCCATTGCCCCACCAGCAATGCGCAATTTCGTGTTTCAGACTGGTGTGGATAATGAACGGCAAACGCAGCACGCGGCCGCCGATGAGGGTGAAAGACGGAAAACCGTATCCGGTGGGAAAAAAATTCTCGACCACGGCAAATTTAGCGAAAGGATAGGGCCCGAAAAGCGCCTCATAATCCGCCAAGTACTCCAACGAGGCGGTCAGGTATTGTTCTGCCAGGGCCGCATCGTCATTCAGGAAAAAGGTCATGGCGTACAGATGGCCCTTTTCTCGGGTGCGCACCTTGAAGTTGCCGGCCACCAAGGACAATCGTTCGAGAGGTTTATCGATTTGCCAGGCGGACACGCTATGGCCGGGTCGCGGGGGGGCCGCAACCATGCGTCCGGCCGTGACAGCCCGCATCCCGACCGGACCGATCACTTCAAGTCGGAAACGCTCCTCCGCGGCGGCCAGGGACGGGTACCACCCCGCCCCAGCCAGTAAAAGCGTTCCGCGGGTTGAAATTGTGCCCGAGACGCCGAAGCTAGGGTTGTCCGTATTGACCGGATCCACCGGGGCTGAATCGTCGAACCGGCCATGGTAGCGAATCTCCAGCGACAATGGTTCAGAACCAATGGAAGGCGAAGGGTCGACGATAATCCAACGGCCGTCGCGACGGTAGTCGGTGGGCTTGCCGTTGACCGCCAAGTGATCGATGCGGACGGCGGCCCCCAGGTGAAGCCTAAGGGGCGCCTTATGGTTCTTGATTTCGATCCGATCGCTACCCGTAAGTAATGAACGTTCCGGAGCCAACTGCACCTCGAGGTTATGTACGGCTTCCAAGGCGCTGACGCCGGCCGCCCCGACCAGAACGAAAATCATGGCGACGGGCAGGCAAAGCAGTTTGACGGGCCGAATGAACTTCTTGCCGGCAGGCAACATTCTTTTACTTTTATTCAAGACAGGCCTTTCATTCTGAACTATTGATCTTTAGCCCAATTTGGTTATCCTATCCTAACGATGATCCCGGTGATGTCAAAAAGGTGTATGGTCCGATAGCGTTACGGCGCAAGCCGCCTCCCCCGGATGGTTTGACCTCCGGCTTTAATTAGGATACATAAAATAATCAGCGGGTTCGATGATCGAGACCGTTAGAATCACAGGCCGGGGCGCGGGGTCCGCACGCGGCAGAGGGACTGGGCCTGATGGGTGCCATTGCCAAACTGAAGGTGGATCACCTGATTGGAACCGAGGTGGGGACATCCACCATCCTCAAAGAGCTGGCCCGGGGTGGGATGGCGATTGTCTTTATTGCCTACCAGCGGACCCTGAAACGGCAGATCGCCCTCAAGGTGCTACCCAAGAAACTTCTAACGCCTAAGACGGCCGAGCGTTTTCAGTCCGAGGCCGAGTCGGCGGCCATTCTGTCTCACCCCAATATCATACCGGTTTACGAAGTGGGAGAGACGGATGAATTTCTGTTTTTCACTATGCAACTCGTGGAAGGTAAATCTCTGGCACGGATGATCAACCTGGCCAAGAAGAACTTGCTGCCTTCCCGCCGTACGATACCGGTCGGCGAGGCGGTCCGCATCTGTCGCCTCGTATTAGAGGCCATGGACTACGCGCACCAGATGGAAATCATCCACCGTGATATCAAACCCGACAATGTATTGATCGAAAAACACACCCAACGACCGATCGTCACCGATTTCGGTGTCGCCAAAGTACTTCGGGCCGACGATGAAAATATGCCCATGGTGCAGGGAACACCGGTCTATATGCCGCCCGAACAGATCTTAGGCCGTGGCGTGGACGGTCGCAGCGACATCTATGCCACGGGAACCATGCTATTTAAGATGCTTTCGCCCGACCTGCCGCTGCCACCCTTCGATTCCAAGGTGGCATTGCTCAAGCAGAAGGTTAAACGCAAGGAGGGGTGTTTTCTGAAGCTGCCCTCGGAGCTCAACTCGGATGTGAACGAAGAGATGGACCATATCGTTCTGAAGGCGACGGCCTATTCCCAGGCGGATCGCTATCAGTCCTGCCGTGAATTCCTGCAGGATCTGCAGGCGTACGAAAAGAACTTTTTGAACTGACCCG
>JAAUXW010058266.1_pt1 | contig 10881 bp, 11 predicted proteins | sample 7278141 | NCBI WGS metagenome assembly JAAUXW01 (sample SAMN14350115, study PRJNA611818) | marine sediment metagenome | isolation source: surface marine sediment (2.1m) | place: French Polynesia: Moorea | collected 2018-08
TGAACTATTTTGAAATCAGTTGTTTAAGTTGAAAGCAGTGGAGTGGAGAGGCTGGGCCAGTTTCAGTTCGGAGCACAAGTAGTGAATATTCATCGTTACTTGCAGGCCTTCACCAAAGAATTGTAGAGCTTCTTGGGTGGCTCTCGGAACGGTCTCAAAAGAATCAGCAACAGAATTGAGTTGAAGAATCCATAGGCGAATCTCAGGTTGCCCAAAAACGCTTCGACGATAATGAACTTTCTATATATTCCGGAAAAAGTTATTTGATGCGTACTATATAAGCTGTTAGCGTAACCGATGTTGTCCTTCAGGGCTGCCGGGGCGGAATCATTGAAGAGATCGTTGTACAAGCGTGGGTGCTTCAGGTAGTATATCTCGAGAAGGTCGTAGGGCACGAAGCAGATGAGCCACAGGACATAGAGTGCCACAAAAGCCCTCACTAGCTGAACTTTTCGCGGGTTTTGCGGGTTTCGCGAGTTTTCAGCAAAGTTTTAATGATGAGGAAGTAGAAAACGGCTGCAAAGCAAGCAGCTACAGAGAATATAGTCTGACGCAGCACAATCTCTTTACTGCGGTCACGAACTCGGGCGCATTCCCAACTCCAAGCCGGACACTAAAGCAGAACTTGAACATTTTCAACAGCTTTCCAGTGAGATGTTCACAGTTCTTGATTGCTAAAGTCGTTTTTGGGCACAATTTTTGCTACCAAAACACCGAATTGTCCCCACAGTAACTTCAATAGGTCAGTCATGCCATATGTCAAGTGACAAAACCATCCGTTTTAACTAATCACGCTTTCGCATTTTCCCTAATAAATTTCGAATTTTATTTGAGCACTTCGATCCTAGCGCTACAAAAATAGGAACAAACAATATATAGCAAACCTTATCGTATTTCCTCACATAGATTGGAGGATAAAGAAATTCGACCTGGAGGTAGTACACTGGCTCCCCATTCGGACCAGTAAGGCCAGTATCAACCTTTGTGCTTTCCAGCCTATAGACCTCCATGTGATAGTCGACAGGGCTAGCCTTGTATCCAATGAATTCGGACATGAAAAGGGTCGGAACGAGAAGCGAAATGGCTGAAATCCCAAGATAAAACGCGAACTTGATTTGAGTTTTGAGCAAAATGGCAGCCTCATTGGGTCTGCATATGAGAATCCATCTTTCGAAAGCCGTCGCGGGAATGAGGAAACACAGTGCGAAGAAAGGGTACAGTTCCAAGATTCGCCGCAGGTAGTCTCCGTTGTCGTCTCTGTTCAGAGGGAAAATCGTGAAATTGATATCGGAAAGAATTTTCCCAAGTTTGCAAATCTTTCCTGAGAATTGGTCAAGTTGATAGTGGCAAGCAGCTCCAGGTACTTTTTTGCTCAACAGTTAACGCACGCTAGAAAAGTTTTTAAAGGTTTCTAGAAGACGCTCACTTTTTATAAATATGTTTCAGGTGATTTTGCTCGGCAGATGGAATCACTTGTACCAATTTTGTTATTTGTAAAAGTTTTACCGCGACACAAACTAAATTTGAAGAATTGAAAGTTTGTCCAGTGTCGATCATCAGAACTACCATCTGGATGACATAACGGTAGTTCTTTCTCCCATTACTATATCTATCAACTGGGAAAAACTTAACCATATTTTATAAGGAGCATAATTTTCATTCACCGCCATCTATCAAAACAGTTTTTTTTTCAAAACGTTTCTTCCAAGCTTGTTTGCGCTGATCTGCTTGCCCGTTTCTCCGGTGTCAATGTGAGACTTGACTGCTTCAAATTCAGAGCACATGTTGAAAAAATAATTCCACAAACGCGGTCTGTGATATCGAAAGGCAGCAAAACCACTGAAGAGTAAGTCTATAATGGTTTGCGTGGCAACCAGAACAAATTCGACTCTCCTGAGACTCTTCACGCCGATGATAGTGCACAGACAGTAAAGATTAATAACAATCGTGAAAACCGAGAAAGGAATCTGAAATACAAAGGATGCACGCAAGTTTCAACCTTCAAAATGCTCTTCAAAGTCTTGATTATCATCGTTATTTCAATTCAGTTGCGCAGCAAAGGCTTGCGGTTTTTCGAGTTTCATAATAAACTGTTCTGGGTTTAATAAACTCTCAAGTTTCATGTGGTCGTTTTGTCCGGTGTCCCGCAGTAAAAAAATTTATGAGGCTAATTTAAAAATTAATTCCAACTCTTACAAAACTGTTTTTGTTCTAGAAATATTGTTGGTATTGGTCAAAAACCAAAATATGATCGCAAATCCAATGGTAGGCTGATCTTTTGTTTGGGACATATTGTAAATTGAAGGCTTCTGACCCATGCAATGCATGCAAAGCTGAAACTTTTTGCGGATAAATTTTTTTGACCGGAAAAATAGTTAAGCTTGTGTTAAAAAAGCGTTGAAATGAACGGTTTAAATTGGTATCAAGTAAATTGCAACCGGATCTCAAGTTAAATCAAAACGTAATACTCAAGTTTAGCTAAATAGCACAACAATTTTGGAGTTCGTTGTTTCAAGGTCGTCTGGACGGCATTATCTCTAACATTCCCCTCGCTACAGGAAGGGGCCATGGGTTGGTTGTTATCCTCGTTGGAATCCTTGATTATCTCCTACACTGGTGGTCAGGGTTGAACTCTCGTCAGTGTTCCCGGGGCTGTCACTGAAATGTTAAGGGTTCTAGAACTCGTTTAATACTGCTCCGTATCTATCAGGCCTTCTCCTATTTCTTTTTTCCCAAAAGACGGCTCTCGGTTACCGGCTCGTCATTTAGTAAAATGTTATTACCGAAGTCTTCAGGGTAAGAATAAACCGAGGATCTCAGCTGCTCGATGACAGAATCTGCTGCGGTGTTGTCTGGAGGCGAATTAACTTCTCCGCTTTGACGGCCGTCTTCGCTTTCGCTTTTTCTCTCGGTCCATTCACAGTGTGGCTGCTACCCGGTTTGAGCGGTTCGTTGTCGGACCCGACTCGGACTTCGGGTCGGACTCTAATAGTCCTCTTGCTCGTTTGACTACAGCTGCTGCTGACACTCCACTTGCAATGACTGTCTCTAGTAAGCAGTGCTGCAAGTGTAGTCTGGGTACCCCGGGTTCTCCATCACTCCACATGACAATTGTCTGGGCTAACTCATTCCCTCTCCGTGACGCCAAACATCACACATCACCAGAGAGCAGACGTCGGTGTTAGCTTTTAACGTGGTTTAACGACAGACACACTTCCTCAACAAAACTGTGAGGCATGTGGGTACAAATGAGCAACAGCTCATAAGTCGTATACAGCGTTTCAACAGTTTATCAAGACTGTTTGTTGACCAAGGAGAAAGGTGAATTTTGATGATGAAATTTGATTGCATTAGTAATCCCCGCTGTGCGAAGATACCAGGACTCCTGGTAGCTTCCCCCATGGTTTTCAAAGTCGTGAATGAGTCAGTCCTGAAAGATCACTAAGATATCGGATGGCTTCGGATGTTGAGTCCGGCAAAGTGGTCGCGACCGAAGTCGCAACATACCAGGGAAACTTGATGGTAAGCATGCTAGCGGTAAGGTATCTACACCCATCTATCCCATGATTATCAGGGTGTATTTTGTAATCTGTTCGCGAGATAAAACCAACAAAAGTAACTTTGACCATGCTTCGACGAACGCAGCGAAAGAACAATATGTTATGAGTTGGTAATTTATATTGATATGGCCAAGAATTCACAAAGTCCCGCAACCGAGGACCCTTAGCATATTTACCAGCAATAAATTTACATCAGAGAGAATTTTGGCTGAGCCAATCAGTTTCGAGCAAGTTCCATAATTCATTACGTCATGTCACGTCATCTCGTCGCTGATTGGCGCCGACAAGTGACGACCCCTAGCGGCAAAAGTGTGCGGCAACTAAATTCAATTGACCATCTTGCTTCGTTGAGTGCACCGTTCTGCCTAATCTTGGTATCCAGACCTCCGTCTAATATTCAGGGCACTTGGATTTCTTTTCGATTGGAAAAATGTTGCAGTTATCGCGATCCCCGTGAAGTTTGCCGGAATTACATCCCGGAGATCTCTTCTGACAATCGATTCTGACCCTTGGAATCTCGAGGGAACTACCACAGGGTTTAAACGAACTGAGTCGGCGGTCGGGCTCATCGATGTTATTTGACGTCTAGGAATTTTAGTCATTTCCAATTGAAGTCGATTATCGACATTGGCTATTGCACAAGGGCCAATGTTCAACGCTGGTCTCCTCCCATGACTCGTCCTTGGTCCTGAGGACCCTTGGGTGGCCTAGGCAGGTCATGATGATGGACTCTGCTGTCTCCCGGTTTGTGACTGGATTTCACCACGGGTCATCTAAATTGCACAAAGAGTTGCAATTTCCATGAAAAGTAGCCATGTTTGGTGGATCTACCTGAAACGTTGAATTGGTATTTTCTTGATGTGTAGATCCTGGCGTATCGAGGATGGATAGAAGATTTTTCCCGCCTGCTGAAGGGAGCCCGGAGATGTGAACGAAGCCTTTTTCCGAGGCCTCAAAGATCGGGCGGTTGGCTGGACCACAAAATTGATACCTGTCGACCACGTAATATTCCAGTGTTGCATCGCTCCTTTTTCTCTTCCAGGGGCTCCTGGGAACAGTTCTTGGAATACTTTGGCACTTTGACCAGGACTTTTGTCGTGTCCGGTTCTTCGTTGTCGTTTTACACGAGTTGGAAGATGCCAAAGATTGCAGATTTCCCTCAACGGATATTCTGTTGCGCCGACCAGTGGTTGATATCAAATCGTCGCCTCCCGGCTCCTGGTGACCTTGGAACCTGGAATAGACCTCGGCAGGGCATCATTAAGCTTGATGGGAGTTGGCGGTGACGATTGTTGCCCGCCCTCCGTGGCTCGTACTCATTCGTAAATGACATCGACTCTCGGCATCTGATGTTCCGCAAGGACCGGTATTCAACATCAGTCAGCTCCCATCCTTACTCCCTGACTCTGAGGACCCCTTGGTAGCCTTGGTGAGCTCTGGTGGTGGACTCCGTTGTCTCCCGTGCGGTAGACAAATTTTCACTCAGGGATATCTATGTTGCATTAGCGACCAAGGTTTTCGTAAAAAGTCACCGTCTTCGATGGTTCCTCCCCCTACACTGAGGCCATAATTTCACAATCGCTAAAGACTGTGTCAAGCATGAACCGGAGGATCTTCCCAGACGTTCAGGATGACTCACGGACATGAATGGGGTATCCTCCCAGCGCTCCAAAAGAATTGTAGTTGACAAGCTGAAAAAAGTGAGACCTCTCGATAGAGCCAGATCTCGATGTTGGGGGCTCCTTTCCCACTTCTGTAAATTCCCTCGTGCTCCTCTTAACAATCGAATGGCACTTTGACAAAGAACGTTGGCTCCTCCGGGACTTGAGTGCGGCTCCACAGGGGTTGGAAGATGACGAAAATGGTGGAAAACTGGCCAAAATGGGTGTTCTCTAAATGTCCTGGCTCTGCATGGGTAAGGTTTCTGGTTGTCTGGTTGAGCTCCTGGGCACCTTAGGATGTTGAAGGACTTCTTTTTTGTCTCCTCCGCGCACGGTGGCCCCATTGTCATCATTCACCTGGGACTTTCTGAGAACACCAGTAGTCACTTCCTTCGTCTCCTCGTCGAGTTCCCAAAGACAGTCAGGGTCTCCACGGCCAGGATGGGTGAATCGTCGCTTTTCCTTGTTTCTTTCTCTCTCTGATGTACCATGGAAAGTATATACATGATGAAGTTACAGCGCATAGCATTGGATGACCAGTGGGAAAGTGGCGGAAATTTGGGCCCTGAGAATTAGCAAAAAAGTGTGATACACTGCTTATTACATCCTCTTTTCTGGACTTTTTGGTTCTTCTCGGGACGAACTTCGCAGTTTTGTTCACACGGTTGTCCATCTTCTTCTTTGTGTAGAAATCTAACTTTTCCTGTGAACAGTCACGGTTAACGGCTACAACTTTCGTCGCGTCAGCTATATCCTTTTTCTTCGGTTTATCTCCGTATATTGAGTACATATCTCTCCCGTTTCGTTTCTTAACTACAAAGTATTCAGTTTTGCTCGCTTATCTCTTTTCATTTTGTCTTTCAAATCTTCGGTACTGGCGCTCTTTCCATAGGACCTGTCGAAGCTCATTTTCGCCAAGTGGTCCAAGGTTGCAATGCAGCTGGATAATTTCAGCGCCCTTTGAGTCGTCGACTCGTTCAATCAGCTCCGTGCCTTCATTTTCTAAATTTAGCAAGTTCGTGGTTTTCTGCTATGGTGTGATTCAAATGGCGTTTTCTTGGTACTAGCGCACTCAGTGAACCGTGCTACTCTTGTGGCTTTTTTCAGCGCCCATTTCAGACAATTGACTTCGAGTAGGTACGTTTTTATGTCCGATCGGATTGTTCTAATACTCCTCTTCACCGTTCCTATTGGTGTGTGTACATACGGTGTTGAAAAGATATGCTCTATCCGGATTTTGGTTGACAAAGCACGAAATTTTGTCAGATTTAATTACCGTAGCATCATCGGTTCTAACTTCCTTTGGGACTCCGTCGGTTTCAATTATGTCTTCTATAAATTTAGCCACTTCGGCTGCTGTGGACGACTCAGTCAACTTTGTCAAGACCCATTTTGAATGGTTATCTACGCACACCAATACTTGCTTCCTTTTTCCCTTTTCGTCAACTTTTGGCCCAAAAAAATTAACTTGCAAGTGCTCTAAATGATTCTTGGTTACCGGGAGTATCTTTCGGTTTGGGGTATTACTGAGTGAAAATTCATTCCCGTTTTAAAGCAAACGATGCCTTCCTTTGCCTTGCTCTCCAAGTCTTTGGACTTGTTTTGCCAGGACAGCATCTCCGCCATCTCGGTCATCTTTGCTCACCCATTCTCGGAGCGAACGAAGGACTGCCAGCTTGCTTGCAACGAAGACTAGTCCCATGTCCACCTTTAGATCATTCTGGAACAACTTTGCAAACTTTTTGTCAATGATATCCTCTCTGAGGGCTTTCAACTCGGTGTCGGCGTTGGCTTCCTTTATCCCTTCAGCGAGAGAAATGTTGGCTGTAACGCCGATGAGTAAGACTTTTGCGAAATTGTCTTCCAGGCTCTCTTCATCGTCTGGTTGGAGCCCGATTTGTTCCGACAATCTTCTTTTGACATCAATTTTGGAGTTTGATCGAGACATCGGCATGGCTGGACAAACTAAGGAATCTGGAATGTTTTGACGAACCTCTGTCAATTCAGTCAACTCGGTCTCCAGCTGATCTATCTCCCTTCTCCTGTTTTTGTCCGGACGGTACTTTTTTGCTTTTCCGCCCACCACTCTGTTTTGCCCTGGATGCTTCAGATAATTAATCTTCGTTTGGGCAAATGAGATTGGCGATTCCAGATGCTTTGCTTTCTGGCTGAAGTTGTCTTTCTTGCTTTCTGTGTCGGTGTCCTTCATCGTCTCTTGGCTGCGATATTTATAATTGGCAATATTTTTAAAAATCTCACACTGGTAAATGGAGCTTCCAGAGTTTAAACAATCCAACGCTTTTTTCACAAAGAACGAATCAACTGTTTTGCGAATTGTGTTCAATCTGTTTCGTTCACTTTCCTCTAACTTGAATTGCTGGTGCGCCGAGTTAATTGCCCCTTTAACTCTTTTGGTCGCTTCGCTCGGCATTTCGGATGTTCCAGACATTGCGTCGCCATGAGGTCTAATTGTTTGGATTTGTCTCTTTCTCTATTCCGAGTTTCTCTCGTTCTGACTTTCAAACGGGGCGTTGCGAATTTCATGAAACTTTCTTGTTTTTTGAACATTCAAATCTTTGATCAATGCTATGACCAGCTCGGTTTCATCTTCGAACTCTTCAGGTGGTTCGGTGATTGGGTTTCGGCTTTAGTAGTCGGTATTTCCCATCTCGGCTCCCGGCTTGCAAATCACTTCAAACTCGAATGGAAGTAGACGTTTTTCAGTACGCGTTAGCCTTGTGCTATACTCTTTATGCATTCTGCGTTTTTCAAACACGGACACCAAGGCTGTTGCAACCTAGAGTTTTCTTCCTCATGGAAAAATTTGAAATGTTCCGTAGCCCTCTTGATAGCTAGCAAATCTAATTCATTGATTGCACATCGTTTCTCTGCTGGATTCAGATACCTTGACGCCAATGCCACTGCTCGGCGCCCATTTGTATCTCCTTGCCAGAGCGTGGCCCCAAGTCTCATCGTGCTAGCGTCCGTTGTCAACACGGTCTCCGAGTTGGAATCAAAACGCTTCAAAGTCGTTATTTTGGCTATGTCTGTGTTCAGACCTTAACCTTCAAAAGCCCCTTGTTGCGGCTTTTCCCATGCCCACTTGACATCTTTTCTCAATAATCTTCTGATAGGTTCTGTTTTTGCAGAAAAATTGTTGATGTTTTTGGCCAAAATTGGGACAGATCCCAAATATGATCTGACTTCTTTGACTGTCTTCGGTGGCCTGATTTTCATCACTGCTTCGGTTCTCGAGGACTTTGATCTGACCCAATCTTCATCGATTAGAAATCCACACCATTCGATCTCTTCTTGGAGCAATTTGGATTTTTCGATCGGTAGCCATGACATTCTAGCTTCCCTAACACGGTTTACAACTCTTTCACGTGCTCTTCTGGGGTACCACTGGTGACGACGATTATGTCGTGTTGCCAGGCATGCGCAGTTCCTTCGAGAACTTGAACGATCTTGTGCTGAAAAACTACGGGCATATCGGCTAACTGATAAAAGCCCTTTTTGAACCTCTAGTGAGCCGTGGCACTAAGACTCACGATGGCTCCTACGCAATGTTTGGCTGTCTCGGGGTTCAAGCTGATGTGTCCGAATGCATATTTCGGATCCATTGTGGAAATTATTAAAGGTTTGTTTCGCTTACTCATTACCTTCATCAAGACTTGATCCAGCAATTCTGCCAGCATTGGGAATTGCTTTCGTTTCCGTAAGATCTGATTATTCAGCTCTACGGAATCCAAGGCGAATTTCAAACTTCCGTCGCTCTTCCTTGTTATCACCGCGGGACTTACGAAGACGTTCTTGCCTACATGATCTAGCTTGTCGATATGCCCCTCTCTTGAGAGTTTCGTCAATTCTGTTTCGACCGACTTCTGGATGTGGATTGGGACTCGCCTTCCCTCTTGTTGTCGGATTTCCATGTCTCGCTTGAATTGTACATTATAACGAAATCGAATGAAATCTCTAACCGTGTGTCGTTTTTGGAACAACTTCCTGAACTTGTGGCCCAAATTTTGTTTCATTTCCTTCCGTTGGCTGCTCTTGTTCTCCCTTGGTTATTTCATCTCTTTTAACAGAGCGTTTTCAGCTGTTCTTTTTGGTTTAGTCTGCTTGTGGACGGGCTCCATGTGGACCGAATCGTTTCCCTGCACCTTCCTTTGCATCAGCTGAAGGCTCAGCTGGTCGAAACTGTCCATGCCGATTATCGGCTTCGTGTCTGTGTTGATTTCCCAACATACGAACTTCATCATCACTTCGTTCATTTCTGCTTCCAGTTTATATCTTTTAGTGATTGTGACGGGCCTCCCATTTACATCAACAAATTGCCTCTCGGACACATATCTGATCACTTTCGTTGAGCGTACTTCTGAGATGTACTTGCAGGAAGAACAGTGATTGGGCTTGCTGTATCTAACATAAGTTCGAAATCGGTACTCGACCGAGGCAACACTTTGTCAGCTTGCTTGACGTCACGTTTCTCCCAAATGCGATCTTTTATCTTTGAGTCAATTTTCACTCCTCTGGCAGTTTTTGGCATTTCGGATATTCTGGCAAAAGTTTCAGCTTCAGATACGTGGGAAGTAGTCGACTCGGACCCCGGGTCATTTTCCTCTTCTTCCACTTTTGCGACTTTGCTTTTGTCACGCTTTTCCTTTCTGTACACGTTTTCATAGTGTCGCCGTTTCTGATACTTTCTGCATTAATCTTTCCGAGCTTTTTAGCTTTTCCCGTGATCAGGGTTCCATCCCAGCTCTCCGCAATTGAAACACTACCTCTCTCGAGTTTCTTTTTTCTGTTTCGTTCTATTGTCCAGTTTTGTCACTGGTTCTTCTTTCATTTTGGGCTCTTCTGAAGACTTTTTTGCTACTCTCTCTAGTTCGTTGTCTACCTCCACTGAGGCTTTCACTGGCTATTCGAGTACTTCTCTGTCTTCTCTCTTTTCCCAAAGTTTTTTTGCCTGATCTCGAGCTATAACCGTGTTGAGGAAAACTGCAACATCCATCTCTTCCTCTATCTTCTTGGCTTCCATCTGGTCAAAGCTGCATCTTGCTAAACTCTCGCCTACTCTGTACCAGTGTTGTAGCACATTGCTTCTTTTGTCACGGCAGCAGTTCCACAGGTTGATGAGTTTCTCTGTGATGTTCTTGTTAGGCTTCCAGTTTTCCTCCCATTGCTCTTTGGTACACCCCAAGTCTTTGAGATAGACTTCATCGTCCGAGTTCTTCAACTGGATTTCTGCAATTGCGTCGTCTCCTATAGCCTCAAGGAATGCCCCTTTGCAGATTTTCAAATTGAGCTTTTCTTCTTCTCAATGTTTGTGCCTTTTCCCTTTCAATCAACTTGTTAGTTTCCATATTGATCTTCCCAATGATATGAAAGGTGAATTTTGCCCAAAATTCTTCAGTTGAATATATTGGTTCTTCACCTCCTTGGCTTATGAATTCTAGAAAGTCTATCCAGCTGAACGAGGGAAAGTGTTTCTCCAGCAAAGTAGATCAAAGAAGGATCTGCTCTGTAGTCAACCAATTTTGAACTTCAAGGTAGCAAGCCTAAGGCTCAGGTAAAGCATCCCACACTCTGAGTGACATGTTTGTCAAAATGTTGGTGACAAGAGATAATGTGGAACGAATGATAGCTGAGAATGCTAA
>JAAUXW010001130.1_pt1 | contig 10875 bp, 9 predicted proteins | sample 7278141 | NCBI WGS metagenome assembly JAAUXW01 (sample SAMN14350115, study PRJNA611818) | marine sediment metagenome | isolation source: surface marine sediment (2.1m) | place: French Polynesia: Moorea | collected 2018-08
TCGGGTGAAACAAAGCGTGTCCCATGAAACCCTGATGTCACCCAGGACTTGATGTTCGGCCCCGTAATCATTAAATCGAGCATGTTCCACAATATCCCGCGATGAGCACCCTTTGCATGATCCGGCATGGCCAGGCATCATTCGGCGAAGCCGACTATGATCGCCTGAGCCCCACGGGACTCCGGCAGGCGCGTATCGTTGCCAGCCATCTCTGCCAGTTGACCACCCGCTTCGACGCGGTCTATGCCGGCACTCTAGCGCGCCAACAGGAGACGGCCCGGGCCATGGTGGCCGTCTATCGCGATCAGCTGGTGCCGCTGCCATCCCTCCAGACGATTCCAGAGCTCGATGAATACGACGCGGCCAAGCTCTGGCAACACCTGCATGAGCCGGTCACGGCCCGATACCCCGAATTGGCCGCCAGCCCGTCGCAGTTGCGCCGCGACCCCAAAATCTTTCAACGGCTTTTCAGCCGTATCGTAGCAAGCTGGGTCGCCGGTACATATCCTTCGCGAAGTCTCGAAAGCTGGCCCGCCTTTCGCAGCCGGGTCACCCGGAGGATACGACAGATCATCCAGACCGAGGGCACCGGGAAACGGATCGCCCTGTTTACCTCCGCGGGGCCGGTGGCCATTGCCGTCCAGATGGCCACGGCGATATCCGACGCGCATTGTGTCGATCTCGCATGGCAGGTCTTTAACGCCAGTCTTACCCGCTTTCGCTACCATGAGAAGCGCTTCACCCTGACGGGATTCAACGACGTGGCAGCGCTGGAAATGGCGGGGGGGCCCAAATGTTGACCTATCGCTGAGTGCCTTGTAGGGGGCATTGGTATTCAAGGAGGGAACACCATATAGAGAACAGACAGGCCGCCGGCATAGGCATGGGCTCAAGTGGAACGCCCTCGACCGCTGGATTCAAGAACACAGCCGGCCCAAACAACAATCAGCGGATCCTGGCACCTACCGCCGATCCTGTAAGCAATCGCCGTGATCCGTGCCGCTGGGTAAAAACGGCGGTCAGATGCCTTGATGAGGAAAATGGCATGGACTTTACCATTACCGAAAAAATGCAGACCATCATTGGCATGATCGACGAATTCGTCGACCGCGAGCTTTTACCGCTGGAACCCGTCTTCCTCCAGGGCCGCTTCGATGAACTGGAACCGGCGCTCGAACGCAGACGCGGGATGGTCAAACAGATGGAGCTCTGGGCACCGAACCATCCCGTGGAATACGGTGGGATGGGGCTCGATCTGGTCGAGCACGCCCTGGTGTCCGAGGCCCTGGGACGTTCGCCCCTGGGCCACTATGTCTTCGGCTGTCAGGCCCCGGACGCCGGCAATGCCGAAATCCTCCACCTGCACGGCACGCCAGCGCAAAAGCAAAAATATCTTCAGCCGCTGGTCGAGGGACGGATCCGTTCGTGCTTCTCCATGACCGAAGTCGAAATGCCCGGTTCCAACCCGCTCATGCTGGCCACCACAGCCGTCAAAGACGGTCCGGACTACGTGATCGACGGCCATAAATGGTACACGACGGCCTCGGATGGGGCCGCATTTGCCATTGTCATGGCGGTCACCAACCCGGAAGCCCCGCCTTATCTGCGGGCCAGCATGATTATCGTTCCGACCGATGCGCCGGGGTTCAATCAGACCCGAATTATACCGGTCATGGGGGAAACGGGTCGCGGGTATTTTACGCACGGTGAAATCCTGTATCAGTCCTGCCGCGTCCCCCAGGAAAACATTCTGGGACCGGAGGGGCACGGTTTTATCATCGCCCAGGAACGTCTGGGGCCGGGGCGGATCCACCACTGCATGCGCTGGATCAGAATCTGCAATCGTGCACTGGATCTCATGTGCCGACGGGCGGTGCAACGAGAGATTGCCCCGGGCCGCACCTTGGCCACCAAGCAAATCGTGCAGAGCTGGATCGCCGAATCCGCCGCGGCCATCCAGTCCTCCCGCCTGGCGGTGCTGCATGCGGCCTGGAAGATGGAACACGCGGGCCACAAAGCGGCGCGCACCGAGATCTCGCTCATCAAGTTTCAAGTGGCCAGCACCATGATGCACGTTATCGACCGTGCCCTTCAGGTGCACGGTGGTCTGGGTATGACCGATGACACGATCCTGGCTTTCTTCTACCGTCATGAACGGGCCGCCCGAATCTACGATGGCGCCGACGAGGTACACAAAGTTTCGGCCGCCAAGCAGATCCTGAAAGCGTACCAATAGAAACCTTTTATCGCCAGGAATGGCTTGAAGATCATGAAATCAAGGAATCACATTTAAAAGAAGACACAACTATAAAGACATAGCAGACTGCAGTAAAGCGTATTAAAAGATTGCGGGCCGGGCAGTACGCGCGAACGCCGCCTTGGCCAAAAGATTTTGTCTGTGTACGATCACCCTTGACGGAGAAAACAACACCATGCCCCAGCAAATTGCCGACCGGCGCGACATCGACTTTGTGCTGCATGAAATGCTAGAAGTGGATAAGCTGACCGCTTTTGATAAATTCGGCGCTTTCAACCGCAAGACGTTCGACCTGATCGTCAGCGAAGCCCGCCGCTTCGCCCTCAAGGAGATGCTGCCGATCTATTCGGACGGCGACCGCATCGGCGTCCGCTATGAAAAAGACGGCACGGTCCGGGTGCCGGAAAGCTTTCACCGGGCGCACCGGCTCTATCTCGAGGGCGCGTGGACCGCCCCTTCGGCGGCGCCGGAGCACGGTGGCCAGGGGCTGCCGCATTCCGTCCGTGCCGCGGTGGACGAATACCTCATGGGCGCCAACTGGGCCCTCAGCGCCTACGGATCCACGGGGGCCGGTACGGCCCACATGATCGAACTCTACGGCACGCATGAACAAAAGCAGACTTATTTGGAGAAGCTCAATACCGGCCAGTGGGGCGGCACCATGCTGCTTACCGAACCCGAGGCCGGCAGCGACGTGGGCAGCCTGACAACCTCGGCCGAGCGCAACCCGGACGGAACCTACCGCCTGACGGGCAACAAGATCTTTATCACCAACGGCGAACACGATCTGGTGGAAAACATCATTCACCCCGTCCTGGCCCGGATCGAGGGCGATCCGCCCGGAACCAAAGGGATCTCGATCTTCATCGTCCCGAAATACTTTGTAAACGCCGACGGCAGCCTGGGGGCGCGCAACGATATCTTCTGTACCGGCGTGGAAGAAAAGCACGGCATTCACGGCAGTGCCACCTGCAGCATGGCCCTGGGCACCCGCGGAACCTGCACCGGCTTTCTTTTGGGCGACGAACGCCAGGGCATGCAGATCATGTTCCACATGATGAACGGAGCCCGCCTGGGCACCGGTCTGCAGGCCCTGGCCCACGCCTCGACCGCCTATCTCTACGCCCTGGATTACGCCCGTCAACGCATTCAGGGCCGCGATATCGGCGATTTTACCAACCGCAGCGCGCCCTCCGTACCCATTATCCGCCACCCGGACGTGCGGCGCATGCTCATGTGGATGAAGGCCCATGTCGAAGGCCTGCGGGCCCTGGTGTACTATGGCTGGCACCTGGTCGACCGGTTCGAAACAGCGGTGCAACCGGAAGAAAAAGAGAAGTGCCTGAACCAGTTGGAGCTGCTGACCCCCATCATCAAGGGTTACGGCAGTGAGCGCGGCTATGAGATCTGCGTCCAGGGCATTCAGGTATTCGGCGGCGCCGGTTATACCCGCGACTATCCCGTGGAAGCCATTGCCCGGGACTGCAAGATCACGACCATCTTCGAAGGCTGCACCGGTATCCAGGCGGCCGATCTGCTGGGCCGCAAGCTGGGGATGAAGAAAGGCGCCGTCTACACGGAATTTCTGGACCAGATGAAGACGATAACGACGCAGGCCCGGTTACAGGATGTGACAGTCGAATTAGCCCGGCGCATGGACGCCGCCCTCGATCGGCTCGGCGCCACTGCGCTGCAAATGGGCCAAACCGCCATGTCGGACCGGTTCCGGGCGGCGTTCGCCCATTCCCAACCCTTCCTGGATGTGATGGGGGATGTGGTTGTCGGGGCGATGCTTCTGTGGCGGGCGACGGTGGCCGCCGGGAAGATGTCCGGTGGCAGGACAAGAGACCGTCTTTTCTACGAGGGCCAGATCAAGACGGCCGAATTCTTTATCCGTACCATCCTGCCGGGGACCCACGGCAGGATGGATGCCATCGCTGACGGCTGCGATGCCGCCGTTGCCATGGACGAGGCCGCCTTTGGCGGTTGATTGCAATTTGCGCAGCATCTTGAGGCGCCTGACGGCGTTACCCACCAATGCGCAATGCTCACATACCCGTGTATGCTCCGCTTGCGTATTGATGCGATGCCTTGTCATCCGCCCCAACCTACTACGCAAATTGCAATCAATAGCAAATTGGAAATTCTGATCATCCGTTTGATTCTTCATGCCCTTCATGATGATAAATTTAATAGCCATAGATCGCACGGATGAACACCGATAGGTATGCGGGTCTTCAGGCGGGATATTTTGATTTATCAACAATGACCTCGTGCGCTTCGTGCCCTTCGTGGTGAAATCTTGTGTTAGCCACAGATTAACACAGATCATCACAGATCTTTTTGATAGACTGATTTGGATATGATCTCTTTAAAATAACTTTATGATCTTCATGTCCTTCATGGTGAAAAACATATTCGCCGCTGATGAACGCAGATTTAAGCGAAAACCAATGAACTACCAGGATTTCATAACGACCGCCAATATCTCCAAGGAGCGCCTCTACCGCGAAATCTACCGAGCCAATCAGGACAAGATCCAGATCAAGAAGGAGGCGACTGTGGTCCGGAATTTAAGCCGGATTTTCGATGCCGCGCTCAAGCTCAGCAACGAAAAGGGGTTTCAGGCCATGAGCATGCGGGACTTCAGCCGAGAAACGGGGCTCAGTCTCGGGGCGCTGTATACCTATTTTGCCAGCAAGGACGAGCTCCTGGAAATGATCCTGCGGCAAGGTCGGGAAGTGGTGATGACCATTCTGAATTCCCACCTGGCGTCTGCCCGGAATCCGGTCCGCAAGCTGGAAACCGCCATCCGCCTGCACCTCTATCTGACGGAAGCCCTCCAGCCCTGGTTTTACTTCTCCTTCATGGAGGCCAAGAACATGAACCCCCTCGAGAAGGAGAAAACCATCGACAGCGAATTGGCCACCGACCAGCTTCTGGCGGACATTCTGGCGGAGGGCCAGCAGGCCGGTATCTTCAAGCCCCGCGATGCGACTCTCGGCGCCGGCGTGATCAAAGCGCTCCTGCAGGACTGGTACGTCAAACGCTGGAAATTTGCTCGGCGCGGTATTTCGGTGGACCGCTACGCCGACTTCGTATTGGACTTCGTGATGTCCTATCACCAGATCGACCGCCGGGAGACCAAATCACCATGAACCCTACCGACCGCGCCGCGGCCGTCCGGCCAGGGGAGGAACTGGCGCCCGACCGCCTGGCCGTCTTTCTCCGCGACGCCATGCCCGGCCTAGAGGGACAGTTGGAGATCAAGCAGTTTCCAAGCGGTTTCTCCAACCTGACCTACCTGCTGCGCTTTGCCAACCGTGAACTGGTCCTTCGCCGGCCGCCCTTCGGCACCAAGGCCGAAACGGCCCATGACATGTGGCGCGAGTACCGGGTCCTGGCCGCCCTGCGGCCCCAATATGACCTCTGCCCCGAAGCGCTGTTATACTCGGACGACTGCACCATCGTGGGCAGCCCCTTTTATGTCATGTCCCGGATCCGGGGCATTATTCTTCGCAAAAGCCTTCCAGACGACCTTCATTTTCCCCCGCCGGACTGCCGCACGCTGTGTCACCGCTTTGTCGAGGTGTTCCACCGCCTGCACCGGGTCGACTGTGCCGCCGCCGGTCTCGACGCGCTCGGCAAACCGCAGGGCTATGTCGAGCGGCAGGTGCGCGGCTGGTCGCAACGCTATTGTCAGGCCCGCACCGCGGACGCTCCCGGGTTCGAAGAGGTCATGGCGTGGCTCGCAACCCACCAGCCGCCGGACACCCCCCGCCCCGCCATGGTGCACAACGATTTTCGCTTCGACAATCTGGTGCTCGATCCGTTCGCCCCCCTTCAAATCATCGGCGTTCTGGACTGGGAGATGGCCACCATCGGGGATCCGTCGATGGATTTGGGCAACAGCCTGGCCTATTGGATTCAGGCCGACGACCCGGAGGAGTTGAAGCTGCTGCGCCTCATGCCGACCCATCTGCCCGGCATGCTTACCCGCCGCGAAATCGTGGCCGCCTATGAAGTGATGTCCGGCCGCGCGATAGACGACATCGCCTATTATTTCTGTTTCGGTCTCTTCCGTCTGGCCGTCATCGCTCAGCAAATCTATTACCGCTATTACCATGGCCAGACCCGGGACGAGCGCTTCAAGATGCTGATCTTTGGCGTCCACGTCCTCGAAAAAGCCGCCCGGCGCGTCATGGCCGAAGGCTTTTTTTAATAGGTATCTTAATAATTTTTCCGATAATGCATCACCGAGTCCCACGAGTACAGGGCCAGGGCTGACCAGATCAGGACGAAAGTCATAAACTGTGCGGGCCGCAAAGGTTCCTGATAGACCAGAGTCGCCAGCAGGAAAGTACAGCTTGGCGCGATGTACTGCAGAAATCCAATGGTCGTGAGGTTCAGCCGTTTGGCACCATTGGTAAACAGCAGTAGCGGCAAACCGGTCACCAGGGCGGCCCCCACCAGCAGGAAACTGGTGACGGCATCTGTCCGCAGGAAGGCGCCCCCTCCGGCCCGGTCTAAATAGATCAGGTAGGCCAGGGCCGGTACGGACAGCAGCAGGGTTTCCACCGTCAGGCCGACCAGCGGGCTGACCGGCGCCACTTTTCGGATCAGACTGTAAAAACCGAAGCTGAAGGCCAGGGCCAGTGAAACCCAGGGAAACTGTCCGTAGCTGATGGTCAGATAGAGCACCCCTGTGAAGGCCAGCGCGAACGCGGCCAGCTGCAGTCGACGAAGACGCTCACGGAGGAAGACGACGCCCAGCAGAACGTTGACCAGGGGATTGATATAATACCCCAGGCTGGTCTGCAGGATATGACCGCTGTTGATGGCCCAGATGAACAGAAACCAGTTGCAGCCCACAAGTATGGTCGTTGCCAGTAGGATCAGCAACGTCTTGCGAATCGTGATCGCGCGGACGAACTCTTGCCAGCGCCCCTGCAGCAGCACGAGGGGCGTCAGAAATAAGAAAGACCAGATCATCCGGTGCATCAGGATTTCAAACGCCGGCACGGAGGCTAGGGCCTTCCAATAAATCGGGCTAAGCCCCCAGATTAAGAAGGCCGATCCGGCATAGCCAACGCCGGTCAGCGTTTGCGATTGTCTTTCGAGGTCCGCCGATCGGTCGAGCATCGGGCCTTGTCCAGTCCCCCAGTGATGGGATGGTCCGTTGGTGGGAGTCATGAATCCAATAAGCGAAAAAGTGGCCTCCGGATCTTATAAATCTTAAAGTGTGGACATTAAAGGAATCATATCATCATGTCAAAACGAATTCCGCCATATCGTTAGGTCCGATACGGCTTTAACGTGACGAAGGAGTACACTCATGAAAAATGGCGGGGCATTGAACGGTATCACCGTTATCGATCTATCGCGCCTGCTGCCCGGTCCTTATGCAACCATGGTTCTGGCCGACCATGGGGCGCGCGTCATCAATATCGAAGACCCACGCTACCGGGACGAGGGTCTGATGGTCACCCCCATCAGCCGCAACAAGGAACACATGGCACTCGATTTGAAGCATCCGGCGGGGCGGCGCATTTTCTTTCAGCTTGTCGCCGGGGCGGATGTGGTTGTCGAAGGGTTTCGACCCGGCGTCGCTGCGCGTCTGGGGGTCGATTATGGGGCGATCCGGGCGGTGAAGGAGGATATCGTCTACTGCGCCCTGACCGGCTACGGACAAAACGGCCCCCATCGCGACCGCGCCGGCCACGATGTAAACTATCTGGCCTGCGCCGGCATTCTCGACCTGATGGGCTACCCGGATCGCCCCCCCGCCATACCGGGCATTCAGATCGCCGACATGGCCGGGGGGCTGAATGCGGCCATCGGCATCCTGCTGGCCCTGCTGGCCCGCACCCGGACCGGTGAGGGGCAGTTTATCGACGTCTCCCTCACGGACAGCATGCTGGCTATGTTGCCCGTCGCCCTTCTGATGCGCCGTCTGCTGGGAAAATCGCCGCAGCGCGGCAACGGCATGCTGTCCCACCGCTATGCCTGCTACAACACCTATGAAACCCGCGACGGCCGTTATCTGGCCGTGGGGTGCGTCGAGGCCCGTTTCTGGGAAAATCTTTGCCGTTTTCTGGATTGCCCCGACCTGATCCCATTGCAGTATGATGAAGTGCAGCGGGAGGCGGTCATCGACCGCCTGGGGCGAATCTTCAAGTCACGCTCGCTGGCCGAGTGGGAGCCCGCCCTGGCAGGTCACGATATCTGCTGCGAGGCCGTACGCACCCTGGATGAAGCCATCCAGCTGCCTCTTTTTGAAGCCCGCGACATGCTGCCCACCTTCCCAACGGTCGATGGAGAAAACGACCAACAGATCGGCACTCCGATCAAATTGAGTGCCACCCCGGGCCGGTTGCGCACCCCCCCGGTGGCGTTCGGTCAAAACACGACGGTTATCCTCGCCGAGTTGGGGTATAGCGCCGCGGTCATCGACGAACTCGGGGCGCAGGGCGTTGTTTGAACTGTAAGGAGAAAGAGAAACGGGCATGGCCATCACCCGGGCAATCGTCTTTGATCTGGGCAATGTTCTGATCGATATCGACTTCATGCGCTGTGTCGACTACTGGCGCCGGCGGGCCGCAGTGCCTGCCGCGCAGATCATGGCTCGCTTCCGGACCGACCGGCATTATGAAGCTTTCGAACGGGGGCACCTGCCGGCCGAAGCCTATTTCGGCATTCTCCGCCGTCAGCTCGGTCTCGATCTGGCGGGCGAGGATATGACCGCCGGATGGAACCGCATTATCCGGGGCGAAAAACCCGGTGTCCGGAAGTGGCTGCTCAAATTGAAAGTCTACTATCCGCTGTATGTCCTGACCAATACCAACGAGGTCCACGCCGTCGAGTGGGGTGCCCGCCATCAGGACCTGCTCCAGCATTTCAACGGCCTGTTCGTGTCTTCCCGGATGGGCTGCCGTAAACCCGATGCGGAAGCCTATCAGCAGGTGATTGAGGGCATCGATGTACCTGCCGCCCAGATCGTCTTCCTGGACGACACCCTGGAAAACGTCGAGGGGGCGCTTGCCGTCGGCATGCGGGCCGTGCATGTCCGGGGCCCTCACGATGTGGCCCAGATGTCGACCGCGCTCCTGGCAGTTCCCCCGCGCCAGCTCTGACAGCAGGTAATCGGTCGATGTACGGCCGGGCTCGCCGCAACGGCCCGGTGACATTGCCGACCACGGGCCAGGATATGCCGCCATTGCCCTTCCACACAGTGGCGCAATGATTTGACAAGAATGTGTTTTTTATCTAGCTTCGCTTATTCTGCTTCAAAATCGATTCATCGAATTACCCAATTTCCTGCAAAGGAGAAAACCCGTGGCGCAGGAAACCATTCGCATCGGTATCGTAGGGGCCGGAAACAACATCCGGGCCAAACACATTCCCGGCTTGCAGGCCCTTGAAAACGTCGTCCTGGCCGCGGTCTGCAACCGCCGCCGGACGTCCTCGGAGGCGGTGGCGCAGACCTACCATATTCCCAGGGTCTATGATGACTGGCGACAGCTGGTAGAAGACCCGGAAATCGACGCTGTGCTGATTGGTACCTGGCCCTATATGCACGCCCTTGTAACGCTGGGGGCCCTTGAGGCCGGCAAACATGTGCTCTGCGAAGCGCGCATGGCCATGAATGCCAGTGAGGCCCATGCCATGTTGGATGCCGCCCGCGCGCACCCGCAGCTCGTCACCCAGGTGGTCCCCTCGCCGTTCAGTCTGGGTGTGGACCGTACGATTCAGCGCCTCTTGGCAGAGGGTTATCTGGGGCGGCTTCTGGCCATCGACGTCCGCGACAACGGGGGGTTCATCGACCTGGCGGCACCTGTTTCCTGGCGCCAGGAAATCCGCTACTCCGGCATGAACACCATGATGCTGGGCATCTGGTATGAGGCCCTGATGCGCTGGGCAGGACCGGCCGCCAGCGTCATGGCCATGGGTCAGGTCTGCGCCAATCCGCTGAGGGATGCCGACACCGGGCAGCTCACAGCGGTGCAGGTGCCCGATCACATCGATGTCGTGGCCCGCATGGCCTGCGGGGCCCAGGCGCATTTCCGCTCGACCCGGGTGGCCGGATTGACTGATCCGAGCCATGCCGTGCTCTATGGCACTGAGGCGACCCTACGTTTTGAGGGCGGACGTCTACTGGGCGGCCGTCGCGGCGATGCGCGTCTGGAAGAAATGGACATCCCCGCCTCCGAGGCGGGCGCCTGGCGCGTCGGAGCGGAATTTATCGATGCCATCCGGGGCCGGGCGCCGGTTGCGTTGACCACGTTCGAGGATGGGGTCCGCTACATGGAATTTACGGAAGCCGTCTTCCGCAGCCTGCAATCCGGCCAGACCGTCCATCTGCCGCTCAGCCGACCTTAACCGTGTGATGGAGAATGAGCCATGTCCCCCCGCGAACTCTTTAAACTGATCGTCGACCTCGAAAACGATCTGGCCGACTTCTACCAGGAAATCGGCCAGATCGATCGATTGAAGGCCTTCGCCGATATTTTCTCTTTTATGGCCGATCACTCCCAGCGCCATGCGCGCCGAATCGAATCGATCGCCCAAGTTATTCGCATTCCCACCTTGAACACCGAACCGATCGAGAGCTTGCATCA
>JAAUXW010129358.1_pt1 | contig 10865 bp, 5 predicted proteins | sample 7278141 | NCBI WGS metagenome assembly JAAUXW01 (sample SAMN14350115, study PRJNA611818) | marine sediment metagenome | isolation source: surface marine sediment (2.1m) | place: French Polynesia: Moorea | collected 2018-08
CGGACGATAATCATGGGGATGGAGGCTGGAAAATTGGTTTCAAGAAAATCAGACCCAGGGGAGTGGAGGGGGTCAGGAAAATTGCATTCATTTATAACCGTGTTGAAAACTATTTGTGGCATGGAATTAAAACCAATTTAATTATTCCCTGGTAGAAAGCATCATGGGAGTGAAAAGTAAATGGTTATAAGCCATGCAATAGTAACAAAACCCAGATGGGTCATTCCGTGTCATCTGGTTTAATTTTATCAAAGTTTGTGCGCGCACCAACTCGGAATTGGTTCAGTGGCGTGGAAAAGACGTTTCTAAGGCTGGCAAAATTTAGGCATTTTACCACATTTATTGCTATGGAAGTAAGTCAAATGGAACAGAATTAGCCAAATCAGGGATGGTGTCTGCTCGGCCACTACTGGCCCACTAGACCACTTGACATGGAATGTCCCAGATGTGAGTCATAACCTTGACCATGTTGACTCTGGTCATAATCATACTATAATTTGATTTTTTCCGTTGGCAGTGCACTAGTGAAGTATAATTTACATTGCATATTTAGTGTCAGAAAAGCTGATGCACTTTCAGAAAAAATGGCCCCTGTGACAGTATTGCAAGTTTATTGACAGGACCCCCGTGGGGGTCAGCAAACCTAGTATATATATATTTCCTGTCTATATATCAGTGAACCAATGGTCCACCACTTATGCATTGCATGCACTGCAACCTTCCATACATACAAGGCTTAATAAATCATTGTTTAATAAAAACACTTATGCAATGCATAAGTGTTGGACCCGTGCTAAAGCACAGCTAATTTGAGATTTGAAATGAACAAATAAAATCAAAACCACCTTTTTGCATTTTCATGAACATTCCATGGTATATTTCAGGTCGCAGGTGATTGATTATGGTCATCATCATCCTCAGAAGTCAACCAACAATGAGCAACCAAAGAATGTGCCGGGTCAGGTACGACCAGGTCAACGATATCCCGGTGGAGAGAGAGGTTCAACCCCCAGCTCAGCTGCTACATCCCAGATTGGTCTTACTGGACAACAGCCATTTTCAGCTGCTTCTTTGACAACAACAACGTCAGTGACGTCATCATCCACAGCTCATGGGATGCCATTCCATTCTACGGCATCATACCAGGACAGTGCTGGTCTGGTTAGGCCAAGTCAAGCGCAACCCACAGTATCAACAGGAATGGGTGGCATGAGCAGTGCTGGAATTAGTGGCAATAAGAGCGCAGGACCACCAGCAGTTGCAGGTGCAGGGTTAAGTGGCGTTGCAGGTGCCGGCTTAAGTGGTCTTGCAGGTGCAGGAGTGGCTGGAGTTGCAGGTGCAGCTGCCCTGCTGGGAAGCCTGCAGCAGCCAGGTCTCTCGACAGCCTCGTCCCTGCCTATAGCGAATCCACTTGCGCTTCTAGGTGGTGCACAGATGTTTCAATCTGGAGGTCTACTTGGAGCCACAACACCAGCTGTTGAAAACCCAGCATTAGCACTCCAAAATATTCTTGCACAGCAACAGTCCCAACCTAAATCAGCTGCAAACTTCTCAAACGAAGACCTCAAGAAACTTCTTGGCACATTGAAGGAGATTGAACGGCAAGTTAAACAGAAGGAACAGGCAAAACAAGCAGATCCTTTCCAGCAACTTGCCCTGGCAGCACAGCTTCAGGCGCTATCCGCTGGCCCTGCAGCCAGACCCACATCAGAACAACAGGTGGCAGCAGTGGCAAAGACCATCCCATTGACACAACAGGAAGCACTGAAGAAGCTGAGCAATGTTATGAATGAACAGGATATGTCAAAGTTGATGACTGCCTTGAAAGATATTGAAAAGAAGGCACCAGCTGTGCCACAGAAGACGGAGCCAAAGGCACCAAACGAAGCGCAGATGCAGCATGGTCAAAGGGTGCAACCTGTAGCGAAACAAGTAGAGATGACCAGAGCAAGAGCGAAGCAAAGTCGTTTCAGTCCAATTGATGATGCGTCTAAATTGAAGAAAAATCCCAGTCCACCACGTTCCACGGGCGCTCAAATACCTGTATTGAATACTAGAGGTCCACAGCTTAAGAGTACTACAGGTCCACAGCTGAAGACTGTTTCTACCGATGACACTGTCTTGAATCAGGCACCATGGCAGACAACAAAACCACCTCCGTGGGCAAATAAAGAGGGCAGCAAGCCAAGCAGTGAAATTTCAGTCACTTCATATGCAAAGCAGATGGCTGCAAAGCAGATTGCTACAAAGCCCGCACCTTCCAGTGCCAAACCCGAGGTATGTATCTGTGTATTCCCTATGCTGAAAATCTAGCCTAATTATTCATGGTCTTGAGTTTCAAAATTTGGATTGCTGACTGGACTTTTGCAGATATCTGCTATTCCTTGGTGGAAAGCAGAATAACTCATTGGCAAAGAGAATGAGTAAAATGTGAATTTAGTTCGGTCAGATTCCACCCACTAGAAATTCGACATCGGCCCCCAGCATCTAAAAAAATACTGATCTACCCATCTAATTCACATGGGGCATAAATTAGCTTATCAGTTGAACGGCTACAATTGTTTATGAGGTAATACCATGAGGTAAACATTTTTTAACCCGAACCAATTCCAACGAGTATGTCAAGCTAAATTTTGCCACTATGAAGCAACAGAACAAATGATACGACTAAAATTGCCAAACTTGAACCATTACAAAAGAAATACAAACATTGTTAAAATTGTGCATGGTACACTGAGGAGAGAGAAACAAAGATAGCAGTATCAAGATGTTACTAGTAATAGAAGGCACAAAGATCAAAAGTGATTAGTGAGGAAGAGAAAGATACAGTGCAGAGGAAAAGGAAAGACATTGGAAACATGAACAGAAACAATGACCTATCGCGAAAAGGCAGTGAAATCGTAGTCGTGAAAACAAGAGAAAGAGGGATGATGGAAGAGCGAGGGCAAATACCATAGTACATAACTAGAGCGTATTTGAAGAAGAAACAGAGCTTACAAAAAACAAAGCTGAATGCTGTCGATGATATTGAAATTAACTTTTGACTATTTGGTTAAACTTTCTTCATAATTGCCAGATGCAAGCAACTTAGAGGGTCCTTTTAGGAGGGGATCCTGGAATAAACAAAAAACTCAAAAAGGGCTGGAATCTCAATTATTCACTGGAATCCCAGTTTTAAAACTGATTTCTAAAATTGAGTCCAACTTTACACAGGGTGGAATCCACACAAATATAATTTTTGAACTCAAAATCACAAGTTGGCTCAGGGCCATCTCTGAAAGAGACTACTGAAATCAACATTACATGTATTTGGTAGCTATAGAATTTGGGATTTGAGTCACAATAGACCGATGCGGCACACTTTGTTCAGCAGTATTGAGAGCCAAGACTTAAGAAAATATATTTATGAGTCCCTTATTATTGGTCCGATTTTCAAAATTTAAAATTGCCTTGAAAGCTGAGAAGAGCCTCTACAATTTGAGTTAGTGCTATTTAATTTAGCGACCCTCCTTGTATCGCTAAGATAAAAGGGGTAATTTTTTAGAACAGAGCATCGACAATTCAATTTATTGTTAGTGGCATTTTGAATACATTTTTTACTTCCCCTGCAGTCTGTAGGTTGTTTTTCCTGAGATAGCCCTTATAAGGCCCCTACCTGTACGATCATCGAATTATGATGTCAAGAGGGCACTGCAACTGAAGAAAACAAGCCACGATAAGTTAGATGTAGTTAGTGAATGTGCCAATATGCAAATTGTTAGGCAACTGGGAGAGCCCTTACAAGGCTCAGGTACTTGTACAATCATGGAATTCTGAAGTCAACAGAGCACTGCGACTGAAGAAAAGAAGCCACGATATGTTAGATGCAGTTAGTATTCCTACCCTTAAGACTTGCTATGGGACCATCGTTTGGGTGCAGATCCTTGGGGTTATGAAGCTGTCTCGAGCATTTCTAAATTTGTGCTTGACATCAACACCAAGTAGCAACCATGTTATGTCACAGGGTGGGTTGTCTTAATGTGGTATGTTTTGTCAACCCGTCAGGCAGGATGTGTAAAAGTTGCCCTGCTAATGAAAGTGCGGTCGTTGTGCATACTTACCGCTACCCGCTAATTAAGGTCACTAGATCTATTTACATTTTAAATCACGATTTATGACCTCGTAACCTGGAACTTAGATTATTTTTCTGTTTTGTGCTTCTGACCTTTTTACTGTGAACTTTGACCTTAAATGTCATTTTCTCTGATAATAGGATGAACACAGAGCATTTTAAAGTTTCGACCTTTGTGACCTTGACATTTGACTTATTGCACTCACCTTGTCATAACAGTGATAAATATGAAATATTTCTTTTACACCAACACGTAAAGGTACTCACAGTTATTGATTCCAACCATCATAGTCTGTGTCTTTGTCAAAGTGATGTTCAAAACATGTCACTTTGTTGTTGTTTGACACCTTGAAGGCATGATGATCGAAATTAATAACTGTGAGTAACTTTTAAGTGTTTGTGTAAAAAGAAATATTTCATATTTATCATAGATGTACCAAACAAATGAATCTATTCAATCATGTCCATAATGTTAGTAACTTAAAGTTGGATGTGAACATAGAATTTCAACTCAAAGGTACAAGCTCCAGAATGGGAACAAGCCGACACACACCGACACACTTGCAAACACATGCACACATGGGACCAAGAACTTTCGCTCTTGAGTCCTTAGCCAAATTCGGTAACTGAATCAATGACTAAACAAAATGTTTCTGTAATTTGCATCAACTCCTTGTTTGCATGTAGCTCACGGGGTAGCTTAGCTTTACCTATTATTAAATTTTTGGTAGCTATGGATGTTGGCTAGCTCAGTTTCATGTGCTATTTCGGGTATGTTGAGGGCTAGTTTGTATCATGTTAGCCCTTATAATGTGACTGCAACAGACAAAAGTTGACAGAAATAAATTTCGAAGGGCTTTCTCATCATTAAGGAATGACCAAATGGTGTGTTTATCCTTAGAATACACTAGTATTACATATGACAGGACAAAGAAATTTAGCATCCTTTTCAACAAAAGAGAAAATAGCTTTAAAGGGGCTGATCCAGGTTTTTTGAATGTTTTTTTTAAATCAGCCAAGGAAAAATTGGGGGCATTTTCATCACACCTGTGCACTAAAATTGGGAACACTTTGCGCGATTTGCCTCAAATTTGGGGCACTTTTCCCATCCAGCTAGGGCACTTGACGTCATTTGCCCCACAAAAACTTTTGCCCCCCCCCCCGCGGTGGGGCACTTCAAATTGGGCGCACTTTCCCCTTGAGCTTGGTCGACGCCCTGGATCAGCCCCTGCTGTATTCATTGGTTTGTAGGAGATTTTTTTTTGCATTTTTCCTTTTTTTGTGGGATATACAATTTGAAATACCCCTTTCAATTATTTTTTATCTCAATTCTTATGGCGGTCTTTTTTTCCCCCGATCTACAAGATTTAATTAGTTTATCAGCGGATATATTGTTTCAAATACCATTTTCAATGTATTTTTAACTCATTTATTAGCCTAAAATACAACAACACAAAATGATACTTCAGTGTTGGAGTAAGGATGTATTAGCATGGGAGACAGGCTTTTATTGGTCTGTGTTAATAATATGCTCATAAGCTTAACTTTTCACCTTTGCTCCTAACAGGAACAGAAACTCTTGGCTGCTGCTCCATGGGTTCACGGCACTTCTGCTGCTGCTACACAGAAGGAACAGCGACCTTCATGGGCACAACCAGCTGAGCAGAAAAAACCCTCATGGGCCTCCTCATCTAAGCAAGAGAAATCACCATGGGAACAAGAAGCCCAGAAGGAGAAGCCAAGATCCCAACAGGACAAGCCTCCATGGGCCACACCAACCTCTAAACAGGATGACAAGCCCCCATGGGCCATCCAAGCCTCTAAACAGTTGGACAAGCCTTCCTTAGCCACACCAGGCTCTAAACAGTTGGACAAACCTCCGTGGGCTATTCCAGCATCTAAACAGTCGGACAAGCCTCCATGGGCCACTCCAGCATCTAAACAGTCGGACAAGCCACCATGGGCCACGCCAGCATCTAAACAGTCGGACAAACCCCCATGGGCCTTAAAAGAAGAAAAGATGAGGGAAGGAAGGAATCAAAGTCCACCAAAAGATCCATGGGACAAGGATAGTCCAAAAGATCCATGGGACAAGAAAAGTCCGAGCAGTGGCCTATCTGATCGTAATCAGCAAAACACATTGGATTCTGCAAGGAGGCAAGACTCCGATAGAAGGTCACACAGCAGAGACCCTGATGACAGGTCAAAAAGTAGGGAGCGTCAATTTGTGGATAAAGATACTCCAAAACCCCAAGCAGAACCCCGAAGGAACCCCCCATCACTTAAAGCACCCCCACCATGGTCTAAACCTAAGACACAACCACCAAGGCCCACTGGACCTCCTCCGAAAGTTAGTGTTGAAAGGAATAATAGAGAGGCAGATTATGCACATCCCCCAGCTGCCGATGTCAAAAATAAAGATGTAGATGTGAGATCGGAGTCACGTGATGGGAAAAGGGATGTTGATAGGAGGGGTTCATTGGGAACACCAAGGAGTGCTGCTGGTGGAATGCCAAGAGGTAGTCCTTCTGTGACAGCAACTGCTGCTTCCAGACCTGGCAAACTGGGTGACATGGCAGAGAAAATGGCTCCTTGGAACAAGAAATCTGAAAATCTCAGTGTGGCTGGCATGAATAAAGATGCTGTTGAGAAAATGGCGCCATGGAACATGAAGGGTAGCGATGATAAGTCTACGGCTGGGGTTGGAAAGAAAGAAGAAGATACAAAAAAGAATGCTCCATGGATGGCAAACAGAAATCAACCAAATGCCAAGTTAGAAGAATCCAAAGCGACTGCTGAAAAGTTAGCTCCATGGAATCGGGCCAGAAGCTCTGATAATAAGGAAAGAGAGAAGAAAGAAATAGAGGACAACAAGAGGCCCATTCATGTGGATGATGAAAAGAAAGACGGAGCCCGGAAAGAAGACATACCAGATGACCCAAGAAAGGATAGAAGTAGGTCAAGAGATAGACGAAGAAGTAGGTCAAGAGGCAGGAGAAGTAGGTCAAGAGACAGAAGAAGTAGGTCAAGAGATAGAAGAAGTAGAAGTAAATCTAGAAGTAGAAGAAGTAGGTCAAGGGGTAGAAGAAGTAGGTCAAGAGGCAGAAGAAGTAGGTCAAGGGGCCAAAGAAGCAGGTCAAGAGGCAGAAGAAGTAGGTCAAGAGGCAGGAGAAGTAGGTCAAGAGGTAGAAGAAGCAGGTCAAGAGGTAGAAGAAGTAGGTCACGAGGAAGAAGAAGTAGGTCACGAGGAAGAAGAAGTAGGTCAAGAGGCAGAAGAAGTAGGAGTAGGTCAAAAGGAAGAAGTAGGTCAAGGGGAAGAAGAAGTAGGAGTAGGTCAAAAGGAGGAAGAAGTTCAAAAGATAGCGGCAGATCAGGCGATCAAAATCAGTCAAAGGAAGGAAAGCAACCTGAAGAGAAAGAAAACAAAGGAAAAATGCCAGAAAGTGGAGACACACGAAGAGTGGTTCTGTCTAACACTACAGAAACTAAGGAATTTCCAAAGGAAATTGTCAAAGCTGTACCGATTGAGAAGAAAAACTTAGATGTGGGTGCTGCTTTATCAAATAGACCTCCAGCTCCATGGGAACAGAAGAGAGATGTTAGAAACAAAATGGGAGATGTAGACTATCGAGCAGTAGCTCCGGGTGAGAGGCCACCGACACCCCCAAAGCTAGAAAGTGATGCAAGTGGATTTATTGGTGGTCATGATACCGATTACAGGAAGTCAGGTCGAGTTGGACAGGACACTGATTACCGGAAATTTGATCATGGTGAACGAGACACGGATTACAGAAAACGTGATGTAGATCTGAGGCATCCTCAGCCTGATGTTGATATGCGGCAGTCAGTTGGTGGACCACCGTGGCAGGAAAAACGGATGGGAAAAAGTGAAGTGGAGCTTCCGGTAAGTTAGTAGTACTCATAAATGCTTTGACAGATTGAAAAACCAGGATGCTTCTTTGAAAAAAAAAACTTTTTGGTCCTGAGCTGTAAGGGGACCTGTCAGGTTTGAGGCAACTTTTGAGTAATAAGTAAAGGTGTAAAATGTATTAAAATTGAACAAAAATATTTAGTAATTTTAAGTTGTTTAAACATTTCTTTATTATTAAAATGATGCTGGACTTCAATATTTGGCTTAATATATTACTGACTTCATATGGCGGATTGCTGATTTTAATCAAAAGCCCCGGCATTCTGACATAGTTCGGTAACAATGATATTCGATGCTTCCATGATTGCGATTGATTAATAGATTTGATATGCTCACTGTCAAAATGTGCTTTAAATAAGGGCATACGCATTATATTCTATGGTTGACGGATTCCGACAAGGGATTTTCCGGCTCGTCGGAAAGAAAAAAATAAAAAATAAAATATGCTGACAGGTTCATGTCGGAGGAAAGAAAAAATAAAAATTGAAAATTCTTGAAATTGATCAATTTTTGCTATTTTTAACATGATTTTTACCTGTAAAACCACATGTTCAAGGAGCAATTTTAGGGCATGTCGGAGGAGATAAAAAAAAAAAAAGCTGAATTGGCAGTTTTTTTTCTTGTCGGACCAGATTCCAGCACATCGGAGGACTCGTCAACCATAGAATATAGTGCGAGTGCCCTAAAGGAAAAGTATATCCGGTCACTTAATATCAAGTGTGTCACAATCGCAAAGCCATTTAATATTGTACATGTATTTATCTCCTATGTCAAAAGCTATGGTTCGCTAATTTAAATTCTGATTCAAATGCGCCCCTTTTCAACAGATGGGGTTATTTGAATCTGTGTGCACATTAAGAATTAGTTATTTAATCACATTTCTGGCAATCCACAAGCACTGTCCACTAGCATGGGATGTTAAATTCCTGTTCCAATCATAGTGATTTTAGTAGCCTATTTCTTTTATTTTTGCAATATCCCAAATCAGCAATGTTGTGAGATATTTAGAATGTTTTCCAGGGTGCTCGAGTTGACCCCCCAACTGATGCTGTACTTGAGACGGTCAAACAGTTCATCACAACATATGAAGACTTTCAGAAGCAGGTTTGTTGTGCAAGTGCTTTGAAAAACCATTGGTTATATTTAGAGGATTGGTGGAGGGGCTATGGGAAAAAAACTGCTGAGCTCCCCCTCATTTCCAAAATGACTACATAATGGTCACAAAATTATTTTTCTGTATGCAAATGGATTCAGATGGACTTCTGAGTAATTCCACGTTACACCAGTATCTTGTTTAGTACATGTCATCATTTGTCATAACAGGGAAATGAAATTTACAATTACTGATTACATTATAGGGAGGAAGTCACCTGAAATTTGAACAGCTATCCCCTGAGATACAAGCCTTGGTCGTGAATGTTACGATCAATACAGATTTGAAGAACACACATGATGTGATCAGTACTGTACATCTTCTACTTGCTCTTGACCCGGCCGTCACCTCTCACCTCGCGACATACCCGCCACACAGATTGAGAACCCTGATACCCGTGCGCAGCAGTGTACAGCAGCAGGTATTGGAGATTCTTAGCGTAAGTATAGGTACCCTGGCAGACCTGCAGAAGAGACAGCGGGAGGCTGCAGCTGGAGGGTCGGTGACTGCAGCTCGTGCTCCTTCTTCAGAGCCTCAACAGAGGGCAGGTGATAAACGCAGGTCTCAGCCTCCATGGGCGGCCCGCAAGCATGATGAAAAAAGACCAAGGTTTTGAAATTAATGGTTCAGTTTATATCCCAGATATGTGCATCATTATATACTAGTAGTTATTGTGATCTTGCCCTAATAAGTTTTTGCTATATTAATGCAGGTCCTGATGTGTTCTACTGTTTGTATTCTACATGTGATTAATTAAGATCAGCATTGTGATGAAATTATAAATTTCTAGTAACTTATTCTGACCATGATTCAATATTTATAATTAAATCATGAAGTTAATATGACCGTTGTCATTTTTACTTGTTTCTCAGATAACATGGCAAATTGGGAACATTGCACTTAAAATCACGATTTTGCACTTTGGACAGTGCACCATGCCATCTAAAATGGCCTTTGGGTGGAGGGTCATATTTCGAACAAGCATATGCGTAAAATTACATGTGTGCTCAAAATGGCAAAGTATGAGTACAAGCTCAATGTGTGCAACTTGTTTCTAATATGCTAATATCATAGTATTGTTTACATCTAATATCATGGTTCATTCATATTTAAGATACATACTAGTGTTTTTGTGATCCAAAAATAGTTGTCTTGAACATCAGTAAGAGATCAATGGAGCAGTTTTGATTTACTGTAAGGTCTCTAATACTGTGAACATATCTATAGCATATAATATCTATATATAATAAGCCATTTGGTGTTTGTTTGATGTATATCTCCTCCCAGGATAAGGAACCGACCACACCGAAACCCATACCAAGTGATTAGGAATACATGTGAGATTGCTATTAAGTGTATGAGTTGCCATGGCAACGGTTTTTAATGAGGTTTGGGTACAAAATCAGGCATTTCCCACAGTCCTAGCACCCAAATAACCATTCCATGTTATCGGGCATCCATTCTTTAGTGGTTCTAGCCGTTTAAATTGTCCAAATCGGACCATTTTAGGCGATTTTAGACCCTCTTTGGTGAATTTTAAGTGATCAAAAAGCTGACTACACAGAGTGTCGCGAGTGACGTTGACGTGAGTGATGGTTGCTACGCCATAAGTGGGTCACGATGACATCACGTTTTTGGCGCCAAATTTGAATCTACAAAATGAGGATTAA
>JAAUXW010140300.1_pt1 | contig 10861 bp, 12 predicted proteins | sample 7278141 | NCBI WGS metagenome assembly JAAUXW01 (sample SAMN14350115, study PRJNA611818) | marine sediment metagenome | isolation source: surface marine sediment (2.1m) | place: French Polynesia: Moorea | collected 2018-08
ACCCGTTCACCGGGTGGTTCTATGTAGTCCAAGAAAAAAAGGAGAAAAAAAGCGAAGAAAAAAATCATGATCAGAGAAAAAGGAAACGATCATCATACATCTGAACTGAGCGAAAAAGTTTTGAGACAAAGCAGCCCAATAAAGTGAGTTCAAAATGACTTCCACATAATTCACACTTTTACTGCGGCTCATGTCAAGATCAAACAAGCCACAAAGACGCAGGTGCCACTCACTCAAAATTAGTGCCATTGTTCGAATCTCAAGTTTTGTTACTTTATTTTATTTTTCTACTCATTTTTATAAAACTTTAATAGATTATTCATTCGTTTTTGGTGAACGTTCAATTAAATTTTCGCTCAAAATTCATGTTCGGCAAAACGCAATGCTAGTTTCTCAAAATGACACTCAAAATTTTTGTCTTATAAACATCAGGACAACAGCAGAAAACAAGAGCATGCCCGGGTAGCTGTTAAAACCAGAAGCAGAAACAATGACTCTTTCGCTTATATCAATATCCTCAAAACCAGACAAAAACTAGAGCGTTTTAGTTAGACAAACTCCAAACCGCCAGCTTGCAACACACAGAAATCCCACAAAAGAACGAGAACAAAACGCTAGTCTGCACAAAATGACTGGACTTAAATACGGAGACTACCTTATACGGAGAGATCAATTAGAAATGTTGTCAGCTTGATTCAATGAAACTTGTGTCTTGAACAAAGCATCTCAGATGCCGACCCGCTCAAACTAAAAGTAACCACTGTATCTAACGTCGCAGGAGGATATGCGTACCCTTATAATAGGCTTCGAGAATGCACGTTGGAAAGGCTTGTTTGGGCTTTTATCAATATTCAGCTATTCAAGAACATCATGCATTTTTGAGAAGCTAAAGAGCAACCCTTCTCAATAAAGAAGCCTCCAAATATATTCTACTGAAACTTTCCAGCAGGTTTTGATACTTATCAAAGACTTCGAGAAACCTGATCTGCTTGAAAACTGTTTTGAAAGTGGCAGAAAATACTAAAAACAGTATCTGAACTGAAATGATCAAAAAGCTGTTAAATAGAGCGCAAACTGCAAGAATTATTGAATGTTTCGAAACTAAATTGACTACTCGTGGATGCATCACTTCAAACAACAAACAAATGCGGGCAAAGTGTTAGAGCAAAAATAGCTTTTAAGACTTCCAAAAAATCAGGAAACCAACTTGCTGATGCGAAATTTGAACATAACACTTTTTAGTAGTGCTTTAGCATGAAGAGGTAATAACTGTTTCGGCAGAAAGTGTAATATTGATACTTAAGATGAATCAGTTGGCCCACAAACATCGACATTGATTCAAAACTGATCGACATCTGATATCCTTTCATTTCTACACTCCGCTCATAATTGGGACACGGTTCCGAGTCACTCAGACAAAATACATGTACGTAAAATGATCTGAAGCCGCGGAATCTGGATTAGAAAGAAACATACCTGCATCCAGACGTGAGCCAAACTCTTGTCGACTGTGAATCGCTTCCTTATTTTCACTTGCAGCAAGTTGTTTATCAAGTCAATAGCTGTAACGGAACACACATGGTGAACGCAGCTGCAGAGACAATGAACTCAAAAGGAAAACCTTCGCGTGATATTTCTCTCCAAGGATTAGCGGGGTACATGAAAGCGGCATTTTGGATTTGATCGTTGATATCTTCGTCCTCGTTGAACGGAAATGTCCCACTCAAACTAAACAAACCAAAATTATACAAATCGAAAAGAGCAAAATGTCAATGACACAAAACAATTGATACAATCATGTTATCCGACATCGAAATAGCAGCTGGATCGAATAAATAGAGAAAACAGCCCAAATATCACTAAGTTCAAAAATCTTTCGAAGTTTTCAAGAGAGCGGTCGTTGACATGCTGCGGATTAGCCAGTTTCAGAGGGCTGAGTTATTCCTGACATTTCACTCCAGTTTCATTACATAGAGATGAAGCTGAGCTTCGCAAACAGTTGCTAAAAGGAGAATATTGCGGTCAAGAAAAGACCAAACTAGGCTAGGCCGAAGGTGGTATTATTTGCATTGCATTCCAGTGGGCCATATAACCTATGCCTATAGGTGCAAAATATGAAACAATTATTTAGAAAAAAATTAGTTTTGGCAAATTTTAAACATTGAACGGGTCCGTTGATCTGTATGGCGCAAGAGAAGCGCTTACTCGTCAATCATTCCTTTTTGAGTAACTTGAATAAAACTAGTTTGCAGGTTAAATTCTCCAGAATGCAGGTATAATAGGGTTCAGGCTCACATATACTGGGTGAATATATAGCCAGATCCTACCGACAGAAATTTTGAAAAAAAGTGGCTTTTAGTGACCAGTCACCAAAAAGTGATCAATTGGTCACCCTGATGCAAACAGTACATGCAAAGTTCCAACAAAATCGTTCGGATAGGTTTCGAGAAATCTCTCAAATTAGTTAGAAATATATGGAAGAAGTTAAGCACATGAACTTCAAAATGAATTTTGTTGTTGAATTTGAGATGAACATTAACGACCTCAAAGCTCTCATTTTAATAGGTCATTTTTTGGCCAGTGATTTTGAGCATTGAATTACAACGAGTTAAAACTGTATAAAAAGCTTTTAAACACTCATTATGGACAGAGAGAGAGAAAAAAAAGAGAAAAAAGGCACAAATCATGAAAACAGGGATGATAGAGCGCATAATACTTACCATTAATGCCAGGAGAAGATGCCTAAACCAAGAGGCATCGAGATGCAACTGGATAGCTTCATGCGAAAGCTAATCAGCCACAGTCGTGAACATGCATACTACAGTATGTGTCATACACGGGAGCGAATTACGAAGGCGGACGCTTCGCTTCCGCGTCATGCTCAAGTTGAACTTGAGAAGAGCTCTTTGTTCTGGAAAACAACATGCATCCTCGACCTTGACAAAAGTGAGGAACAAACATGCAAGGTATCTGGGCGGCTACACATTAAACAAAGCGTTACATGGCAGTGTCTAGCATGAACCACACCCATAAACAACAACAAACAGAGATTGAGGCTCTATTTACCTGACGTAAATGATGACACCGACAGACCACATGTCCAGAGATTTGTTGTAGCCCTTGTTACGTAACACTTCCGGGGCCAGGTAGGCGGGCGTGCCCACCACACTTCGCCGGAAACTCTTCTCTTCGATGATTCTGGCAAACCCGAAGTCGCACAATTTGACCAAAACAACAGGAGGACAATGAACTCCAGATTGATTGACGTTACACCCGATTAGTTATAGGATGACTTTAATACAAATTTAATGGTTTCTTATCAAGTGTGAACAAAGTCAAATGGCAATTTGACCCTCACTGAACTATAAAGGGCATAGTTGCAACTTGTAATGTATATTGAGAATGAGAAAACACTGATTTGTGACGGCGAATGGGTTGCCAGTTTCATGCAAATGATTAGTTTCGGAGTCTTACTTTAGGAAAAGAATCGTCAGAGGAGAGGAGAACATTTTCTGGTTTCAGGTCGCAATGAACTGTGTTGATTGAATGGAGGAATTTGAGAGCAGCCAAGATTTGAGCGACAAGAAACCGAGTGATTCTTTCAGAAAGACGTCCTTTTTGAGAGTACAGAATCATCTCCAGCATGTCTCCTTTCAACTTCTCCATCACCACAAACACCCGCTCAACTGTTTCGAACATTTGTTCAAAAGTCACAATTCCCGGATGTGAAATATTCTGCAAAAACTTCGTTATTCACAACTTCGAACACCAGTCAAAAAACTTGAAACTATTTACCCGCAAGATGGCGACTTCGTTTTTGAGCTGTGCTTCTTGTTTTGTAGGGAACCTCAACTTATCGATGACTGTCACGGCCACCTCCCGTCGAGACTTTCTATGGACCCCGGCATAAACGACTCCAAACTGTCCTGATCCGAGAACTTCGTCGGTTATGATCTGGTAATAGACACTAATGTCTTCGTCTGCAGCTCCTTGAAGTGTCTTTTGGCTGTCGGAGGATACGGACTTCTCCGCGGGAGCTTGAGTACTGAGCACGGCTGCATTCACGGCCGCTTGGTCCGGCAATAGAGCTGAAAGATATGGAAGGACCCATTGAAACTATTTTTACATAAACACCTTTTGTACCGCAATGTTGGCTTTTAAAATTAGCCACGTTGTTTGTTCAAGTATACGTTCTCATCAAGTATTTTCTCAAAAAAAACAATCAACTATAGCATAAAACTGAGTATAAAACATTTGGAGCTGCCGCAACAGGTAATTTAGGATCAATACGCAAGCAAATAATTTATTTGATTTGATAGGAAGGTGTGTTGAATTGTTCGATTATGAATGGATTATTGGTTATTATTACAACTCAAAAAATAATTGAAGGTTTGTGAATCGAATAATTATAGACCAAAATCACCTTCGATTGTTTGACTTCGTGAGATTATGCAAAAACTTGACTTCCACTTTGGAATTAGTTCCAACAGCTACTAATTTAGACAATCATTCAAGGGAAGACAGATTTGTCAGACCGAGCTTCGATAATTTTCCTAATTTTGAAAATACAGGAAGCAAAAGGGATCGAGGAGGAGTACTTACTGTTGGAGTCGTCTCTTGTGGACCTGCCGGATGCAACATTGGCACAACTGACAGGCAGAGGGAAGGAGCTCTGAGGAGTGACTGGCATTAGAGCTTGTCGGATGGCCATCTCCCACGCCTGGCTGTACTTCGTGCCCACACCAGCCTCCTCATTGTCCTGGGCGTCCAGTTGACCCACACAGAAGGTCAGCTTCACTGTTTCTATCTCGAACGCGTGTTTTGGCTGCTCATTTTGCTGATTTTGGGCGCTGGAGTTGCTGGCGGAACTGTTGCTGCTGGAGGGCGTGTGTGGCTGAGGGGGCGAGGGACACTTGTCGGAGGATGATGTTGTGGGGGGATTGTTGTCCTGGTCTCTGTCTAGGGGCAGCAGCAGGTTGCTCGAATCAGAGGAATGTACGGAAAGGATATCTGACAGTGGAATGTCCTGAAGCAACAGCATATCAAATAGAACACACTCACAAACTCAGCCAAACTTGCTTGACGCCGGATCGATTCAAGACACAACGGAGACTTCCTATTGAACGGGAAAGCTACACGTTCAAAAATATTGCTTCAAAAAGCCAATTTTCATCTTTAAAGCAGTTGTTTTCCATCAATTCAACGCCGTCAAAGTCACGGAAAACTGAGGAAAGCTAGATGACGTTTGGCCGTAAAAGTGGAAAGGGGACAATAGATAGATAGATAGATGGTGACCTTGTAGTATTTGTTGGTGTTGTCGCTCTGGTAGAGAGTAAGACACTTGGTGTCCAGTCTCCAGTAGTGGCGCTTCCTCATACTGTTGGGCTGGTCAGTGAAGTGCAGCATCCAGCCCTCCTTGATGAGAGTGGACTGGTCTTGTCTCTTCGTCTGCCTCACTGATTGCACCACTCGCATCAGCGGAATGTTGTTACTGGATGTAGGTCTGAAACACACAAACCCACTTCCACTCTCTCTCTTTTTCAAATCACTCACTTGACCTTCTTTCTTATCATCATCCCTCAATCAAACAACACCGCCGCTGCCTTCTCGGCTGAGTTTGCTATTTCGGCAGAAGAAATAATCAGGAGTTTATCTCAAATTCCTGCACCTCAAAGTACAACTGCACTCCGCAAAACAGGAAAGTCAAAACGCCAACAAAAACAACAGCTAGTGTTAATTATAATTAGCTCGAAGTTTGTGTCGTTGTTGTTGCTCCAATTCGGGTTACAGTGCCACGTTCAAGCTTGAAAACTTCGACACCTTTGGGCCTTAAAAGGCCTCAAATTTCCGCAATGTAAATTTGAACATTGAATACCGTTCGAATTGTCAAATTTGAGATGGATGTTCAGTCAAAAGACGTATTTGGTTTATTCATTTTTCATCATACACAGCGAGATGGTAAATTAAATTCCTGGCTATTTTTTAACAAAACTTACGCCATGTTAATCCAAAACTCGAAAGAGTACCAAAAGCGGCTGTGCTTATCAACAAAATCATTCAAGAAAAACCACATAGCGCAAAACGCCATGAGCCAAAATGCGCAAAATCAAAAATTGAGGGGATTTCACACGTTTCTTGGGAGCAGTCATGAAAAATTGAAAAAGAACATTGAAATCATGAACAAGTATTGGCTAGAACAAAAAATTCAAGATCAAAACCATTATTCGCTTGAGTTTGAACTACAATCCAGTAACAAAGATAATAACCACAATGGAATTAAACTCTCGCTCCATATCAACGTGGCAGCCCTGCAGGATGAGGCCAAGCAATTACTCACAGGTTTCTTCTTAATGATTGACTTTAACTTTGTTACCGTGACTTCTGCCACGTGGGACGAGACTGCGATGTTGAGAAGAGCCCTGGCGGTTGATTGGTGAAAAACCTCTTAACAACAAACACGAATTAAAAGCTACATACCTCGAAGAAAAAGGAATACAGCAAAAATTGTATCCCAAACTGCTGAGAAGAAATTTCGCCGGACAACAGACAATAGAAGCGAAGCGAATGTTTGGAGAAGTTAAACTCACTTGTTTTGATTTCTGATGAATTGCTAATTATAGCGACGAGGTCTGTTCATGTTGACTAACTAATTGGTAAAAATGAAAGCATGCTCAGCAAATATGCAACTGGAAGAGAAAGACGTTTAAGCAGACAAGAAGAAGCGTTATTCTCTCGAAAGGAGGCACAAAAAGCGAGCGACAAGAAATAAGAAATGGAATTAAAACATTTCGCAAGGCGATTTCGGTCGTGAAAGCTTTCAAGGCTGTAGCTTTTCTCCCAACTGGAGAGCCAGAGGCATCACAGAGAACGAGAAGAGAGGAATGGAAAGATGTTAGAAGGCTGGATGTTGCGCACTTACATTTCGGGCATGCTTTGGTAGATCGAGACTGAATTACGAAATCTAAAATAGAACACTAGAAGCTGCCGCTACATCAAAAAAGAAAAACCCCATCGATCAAACATCGAACGGCGTGCCAACACAAAATTAGGAAAGAATGCCGAAGGACTTTCATGAAAATATAATCAAAACTTACCGAATGGTTTCACCAGGAGTGGATCCCAGAAGCTCTTCGCTTCCCTCTTTCCTATTTTCTTGGTCTTCGTTGCGACTATTGCTGCTCTCATCTGTCTGTCTGGTAACCGTTTCAGAATTGTTCTCCTTAGCACCTTCAAGGTCAATTGCGCCGTGACCTCCCGGGATTTCCAGAGTGACTTCCACATTGTTGTCTTCATACAGTTGATGATAGGAGCCTACGACGTTCGCATCCACAGCTTGTTGTTTGACCTCTTCGGCCCCCGGTTCTGTTTTGGTTTGACTTGTCTGCGCGAACTCGTCTCCAGCTCCGGCGGCGAACGGCTCCTGGTCTGTGTTGTCTCCTCCCTGGGCGTCGTAATTCTCTGAAATAAAAAACCACCATAACCTCCAGAACCCTGCATCAACAATGCTTCTCAAAGCTTTACCCACCTTCACTGAGAGCCCTGTCACCCAAGCAGTTTTTAGGAACCAATTGAGCACATTTTTTGTGACAGTTATATTTGCAATCTGAAAATAATTAATTATGGCAAAATATTTTCAAAAAAACTAAGTTAGAAATGTGGACCTTTGCACTGAAAGCCCTGTTTGTAAATTCCCTTAAGCAGCTTTTTGCAGTACTGGCAGATGGTGGGAGTCTTGTACGTTCTCACAATGAACGTGTGAGGAACTTTGATGATGTCTTGCATCGCTTTGTCAATCCAGACGGGTCTGCACTGATACCATGTATTAGTACCACTGCCTCCCCCACCGCCCGGAGCTGCAGCTGCAGGAGTGCTGGCATTATTTGAGTAGAAGGACTGGGGGAGCAGAGGGGCCGGCACCAGACCAGATGAAAGAGTCCCGATAGAGTTGGAGCCTCCGATGAAGGGCGTGGTGGAGGGGGCGGCGACAAGAGTGTTGGGGTTGTTGACCACGGCAGATATGGACAATTGCTGTTGGTGGATCTGACTGGCATTGCTGCTGTTCATGCTACTCATCGGAGAAAACTGAGGAGTTCCGGTAGGCAGAGAGGAAATGACCGAATTGTTGCTGGACGATGTTGAGAGCTTTGAGGACAGAGAAGCGTTTATGTTCATCATTGCAGACATGGCCGCCCGCTGCAGGCAGAACTCATTAACTGACATCCATCATTAAAATCGGACGCTGTGTACTCTACCTGGTCAGGTGGAGTTGCTGCTGGAGCTGCAGCAAAGGATGGCACGACGTTACCGTAGCTATCCTTCGATATCCATCCCGTGCCTTGCGAAGAGGACTTGCGTCGCCTGGTGTTGGTGCAATTGTTGGGAATCTTATATGCACATCTCTTGTGACAATTCACTCCACAGCCTTCACATTTGAGACCTTGACGCACCAAACCGAACAGCATTTGGCCGCAGAAGTCACAGAAAGCCGGACTTTTGTAACTGTGCACGAAGAGCGAATGAGGTTTGATTTGAAAGTCGGCATTGCGAACTTTGCCTGAACAGATTACCAATTTTGGTATCATCTACAACCGCAAACCAGTGACTTTAGAGGTTACCAGAAAGAATGATTTCAATCAGATCGTCTTCATTGACGTCTGATGCCGATGTCAACATCTTGAGGATGTTACTATCAGACAAATCGTGCTTGAACAACATGATTTTATCGGCTATTTGATAGAACCCATGATCGGGAAACTGAAAATGCAATAAATATTGCGTCCGACAAAGGCCTTTATGCTAAATTAACATAAACCGGGCATACCTTGACATCCATGAACTGCAGAGCCAAGTTCTTCAGATCGGTCATGGTTGAAACCTGGGAGATATCAACTTCAACGACATCTCTGACAAGGCCCTGCTGCAGCTGGAACTTGATGTAGTTTGGACTACTGCATCCTGGAGTGACAGAAGTGTCGATTCCCGACGGAGTAGTGCCTCCAGTAGCCGATCTGGCCGTTCCCGGAGTTCCAGGGATGATACTTCCGTTCGAGTTGAGCCTCTGTGCTTTGGCATGAGTGGCAACAAAAAGGGTGTTCGTTTTGTCAACATTCACTACAGGACTACTCGGAGACGTCTTGTGTTTGTCACTCCCGATGCTTTCTTCGTCAACCACTTTAAGCTCCATTTGAAGTCTTCCTTACTTCAACTTCTTTGATAGCAACTCAATTGTCAAACTAGTCGCAACTTAAATTGCGGTGACATCCATGGTGTAAACAGACATTTCATGTCTAACCTGAAAAACGCTATGTTTGATTATGACAAAAATAATTCAACGCTCAATTCAGGAAAAAAAGAGTATTTTGGAGTCAGTGGAAACGCTGGGTGATACTCCAAATCTCTTCTAAATCGGTTTCTACAGTTCTAGGTATCCGAGGCTGCAAGGCAACCTGAAACCAAGAACCGTACTTTTGAGGATCGACTTTGCGATATCAGCGAAAATCACTGATTAAGGTATTATTAAGGTACTATTCATGTCAAAAACCGAGAATGCACCGAAAACTCTACTTGACTTCATAGAAGCATTATGATAAAGCTAACCAAAAAAGTTTCAAAAAAATGCATTCGGAACTTTTCTTTCGATTCTCCGAAATACTCATAGTTTCCGAAATGTGGTCGTGGAGAATTCTCTCGAATTTTTCCCAGAAAACAATTTCGAAATGTTAGAGCAAAACTTCTTTTTGTTATTCTTATAACTTCGCAAGGGTGGTTGAGGGTTCGGTAACCCCGTCGTTCATTCTCTTCAGGCTTAGAAGTGCCAGCATAATTTGTGTGTGAATTTATAAATATTTTGTTGTGTTCTGACCTCGAGAGATTTCTTCTTACTTTCAGCCAATTGTTCATAAATCTGATATGCATTTTGCGAATACAAATACAGTCAACTCTGGTTAAAACGAAATCGGCCCGGGCTGATCAGACGGAAAATCCCTCGGATGTAACAAAGTGCATTCGGCTATGACAAACTTCGATTTCAACTAATTAATTACATGTTTGTTGCAACTAGAATTGAGAGCACATCCGATGGGTTTTTGACTTATCGGTCATGAGTTTGTTGTCCAATTTAAAGGATTGAAAATGTGTCGAGCATATGAATATCGTTTCTGACAGTTGGCAATTCAATTTCGCGCGTTATGTTGCTGCTATATTTAGCTGACATTTCATCACTTGTATGCAATAACAACACCAGCTGTTATTCAAGGGGTCAACAAGAAGATCAATTGATGCAAAAAACAGAGTGAAAAGATATGCTTTGATGAATCATTATTTGCGATGAGGTTTCGATCATTACAAATCATAATTAGGAGATTTATTTATCAATTAATTTATGCCCGGTGAAATTAGCAAAAATTCATTGGAATAAACAAAGACAGCTTCAGTGAGTGTTACCATCAAGAGTGCAACACAAGAGCTGTGAGCCTACACAGAGAACGAACTTTTTGGGCTTTGGAGTTGAGTATACCGAAAATCATCAGATAATAATCAAATGTAGCGGCGAGAAATAAAGATGAAAAACTATTAATATCACGTCTCATAACAATTATACTCCAGGAAATAGGTACCTAAACTGAATTATGAGTAGTATTAGGAAGAGGGTCGATTTCTCGAGTGAGCGCGAGAGCAATAGCAGTTTTTGCTCCAAAACGCTCTAAAACGTGGGAAAACATGCTCTAAGTACAAATTTTTTTCTCCGTTCTAAAATGTTTTTGCCAAATTTTTCAAATTCAAATTCAAGAAGTTTTCAGATGCATATGATATCAGAAATTTCGATCATATGATAAGATAGAGCTTCGATGTAGCAAGCGCT
>JAAUXW010026494.1_pt1 | contig 10850 bp, 10 predicted proteins | sample 7278141 | NCBI WGS metagenome assembly JAAUXW01 (sample SAMN14350115, study PRJNA611818) | marine sediment metagenome | isolation source: surface marine sediment (2.1m) | place: French Polynesia: Moorea | collected 2018-08
CCCACCGGCCAGAATCATCCGCCCGGTTTCGGCCACATGCGCTGCTCGCGCTCAGTCGACCGTTTCCCCGGTGCCGCTCTTGGGGCCCTCGTAGACGAAAGTGTCCGCCAGCGGCGCGGGACCGCCCTCACGATACACGGGCCAGCGTTCGACGGTCATTGGCACATCGAGTTCGTCGAAGTCTTCTGCATCGGTCTGCAGTACGTCCGGCGTGAACTGCCGCAGCACGTTCAGCCAGTCTTCGTTGCTCGGATGCAGCATGACCGCAACCCGCTTCACGCCGGCCGGGATGTCCCGGCTGATCGAGCTCGCGTGCTCGGGCGTGACCTTGCGAACCGATTCCGCGAATACGAAGCCGAGCGCGTCGGCACCCGCCGCAACGGCTGCGTGCACCTGCTGCGCGTCGCTCAGACCACAGATCTTCACGAGCAGGCTCATGTCGCCACCGCGGAATTACCCGCCTCGCGCATCGCCGCGACCAGGGCGGCGGGATCGTCGCTCTTCATCAGTGCGGTACCTACCAGCGCCATCTGGTATCCCCAGCCAGCAACGCGTGCCGCATCTTGTGCAATTCGGAGCCCGCTCTCGGCCACGCAGGTGCCGCGGGGCAGCGCGGGCGCGAGTCGTTGCAGGCGATCGTTGTCGACCTCCAGCGTTCGCAGATTGCGCGTATTGACGCCGAAAAGTAACTGTCCCCTTTCGACGCGGTCGAGATCTCCCGCGTTGTCGAGCAGTCGCGACGAGCGCTCGAGATCGTGCTCGTCGAACGATTCGAGCAGCACGAACAGATCGTGCTCGCTGGCACGATCCAGCATCTCGCGAAGCTTCGAGTCCGACAGCATCGTGACGATCAGCAGCACGCCGCTGGCACCTGCCTTGCGCGCCTCGGAAACCTGCACCGGTTCGACGAGAAAGTCCTTGCGCATGACCGGCGTATCCGGAACGGCCGCGACCACTTCCTCGAGATGCGCAAGATCGCCGGCGAAACGGCTCGGCTCGGTAAGCACCGAAATGGCGGCAGCGCCCCCGCTTGCGTAAGCCCGAGCCTTGAGTGTCCGATCGCTTTCCGGCGTCGCGAGATCACCCTCGGCCGGCGAGCGATCCTTGATCTCCGCGATGACGCCGAAGCCGTCCTGAACGAGCGGCACCAGGGGCCGGTCGAAGTCGGACGACGCAAAACGGGGCTCTACAAGGGCCGCGCGCTCCGCGCTGGACGCCGCCATGGATTGCAGGAAATCGCTCATGCGCCGTCGAAATGCTCCCGCAGACTGACGAGGAAAGCGGCGGCGCGCCCGTCGTCGATCGCTGCCGCGGCCTGTGCCACCCCGTCGAGCGGATCGCCTGCCTGGCCAAGCACCTCGAGCACCAGCGAAGTTCCCATCAGCAGCGCATCGCGATGCGCGCCCTTGTCTTCGCCCTGGAACACCCGGGTCAGCTCGCGGGCGTTGTGCTCTGCGTCGCCGCCCTCGAGCGCCTGCGGGCTGCAGCGTTCGACGCCGTAGTCCGCTGGGGAACGGCGTGTCTCGCTCACCTCGCCGGGACGCACGTCGTAGAGCCAGAAGTCGCCGGCCGGTGTTGCTTCATCCCAGCCGGGTTCGCCGTGAACGACGAACGCGCGCTCGAGCGGCATGCCCGCGAGCGTGTCCGCCATGAGCTTCGCTGCTTCCCTGCTCCACGCACCGATCAGCTGGTACGGCGGCGCAGCGGGGTTCGTCAGGGGACCGAGCATGTTGAAAACCGTGCGCACCGCCATCGCGCCGCGGATCGGCATGACGGCCTTCATGGCCGGGTGATACGCGGGCGCGAACAGGAACGTGAAGTTGGTGGCTTCCAGGCACGCGACGGCCTCTTTCTCGTGCAGCGGCAGCGGTAGTCCCAAGGTTTCCAGTACGTCCGCGCTGCCCGAGCGGCTCGATATCGAGCGGTTGCCGTGCTTGACCACGCGTGCTCCGCAGGCCGCCGCCAGCAGCCCTGTGCCGGTCGAAAGATTGAGACTGCCCGATCCGTCGCCGCCCGTGCCGACCGTGTCGACCGTCGGGCTTCCGTCCGGGATGTCCGGGTGTAGTGCCAGCTCCCGCATCGCGCTGGCGAATCCGCGGATCTCGTCGGCCGTCTCTCCCTTGGCGCGCAGGCCGGCCAGCAGCGCACCTGCCAGCGCCGGCGGCAGCTCACCCCCGGCCAGCTCGTGCATGAGATCGTAAGCCTGCTTCTCGGTCAGCGTGTTGCCGTCGAGCAGACTGTCGAGGAGCTTGCTGTATTCGCTGCTCATGAATTGCCCATCAATTGCCCATCCGCATGAAGTTGAGCATCAGTTCGTCGCCCTCAGGGGTCAACACGCTCTCCGGGTGGAACTGCACGCCCTCGATGGCTAGTGACTTGTGGCGCACCCCCATGATCTCCCCGCGCTCCGTCTGTGCGGTGATGTCGAGCGAGTCCGGCAAGGTGTCCTGCTCGGCGCACAACGAGTGATAGCGGCCGACTTCGAAAGGATTCGACAAGCCATCGTAGATCGTCTGGCGGTCATGACTCACCATCGAGGTCTTGCCGTGCATGAGCCGGTCCGCGCGCACGATGTCGCCGCCGAAATGCTGCACGATGCTCTGGTGTCCGAGGCAAACACCGAGGACCGGGCACTTGCCTGCGAATGCCGCGATCATCGCGAGCGATACGCCGGCGTCCTCGGGTCGGCCCGGTCCCGGCGAGATGACCAGATGCGTCGGATCGATTTCCAGTCCCTGCTCGATGTCGATGGCGTCGTTGCGATACACCATGACGTCGGCGCCATGTGCCGCGAACGCCTGCACGAGGTTGTAGGTGAAGGAATCGTAATTGTCGATCAGAAGCATGCGCACGTGCGCGAAGTCATCGGTCGCCATTACAGGCCCTCCTCTGCGATCTCGAGTGCGCGCCTCAGGATGGCGCTCTTCGCAAGCACTTCCTGGTACTCCCTTGCCGGAACCGAGTCGGCAACGATACCCGCGCCGGCCTGGAAACTGTACTCGTCACCGCTGAAGACCAGCGTCCGGATCGTTATGGCCTGGTCCATGTCGCCGCTGAGCCCGAAGTAGCCCGCGGTACCGGCGTACAGCCCGCGCCCGACCTGCTCCATCTCCTCGATGATCTCCATGGCGCGAACCTTGGGCGCACCGACCAGCGTGCCGGCCGGAAAACTCGCTGCGAACAGGTCGAACTGGTCGAAGCCCTCCGCAAGCTCTCCCTGTACGCCGCTCACGATGTGCATCACGTGGCTGTAGCGCTCGATGGCCCGGTACGGACTGACACGCACCGACCCGGCGCTGGCTACCCGGCCCAGGTCGTTGCGTGCCAGGTCCACGAGCATGACGTGCTCCGCCGCTTCCTTCGGGTCGGCCAGCAAGGCGGTTTCGTTCGCCTTGTCCTCGTCACGCGTTGCGCCGCGCGGCAGCGTGCCCGCGATGGGCCGCAATGACGCGGTATTGTGGTTGAGCTTCACTAGCGCCTCGGGCGACGAGCCGACGACTTTGAGGTCGTCGAAGTCGAAGAAGAACATGTACGGCGACGGGTTCAGGAGACGCATGGCGCGATAGACCTCGAACGGCGGCACATTGCTCCTGCCCTTAAACAGCACCGACAGCACGATCTGGTAGATGTCCCCGGCCGCGATGTACTCCTTGCAGGCTTCGACGCGCTCGGAGTATTCGGCTTCGGTGAAGCTGGCCTGCGGCGCCGAAATCGAGATGTCCGCCGACGTTGCCGGGACCGGGCCGCGGAGCGTCCGGATAACTTCGCTGCGGAGATCCCTGCGTTCAGACTCCGGGCCGTCGTGCAACAGCGCAACGCGCCGCGTCAGGTGATCGAACACGAGCAGTGATGCCGGCGCGACGAAAGCCGCGTCGGGTACGCTCGATTGCGGCACGGTGTTCTGCGGCAGGCGCTCGAAGAGGCGCACGACGTCGTAGCCCGACACGCCGACCAGACCGCCCGCGAACGGCAGATCGTCGTCCGGCATCGGTCGCGGCGCTTTGCCCAGCGCATCGCGGAGTGCATCGAGATACTCGTGCTGGTCGGCCGGCCTTGCCCGGGATGCGCCGTTGATCGAGAGCGCCGCCGAGTCCATGCGCACTTCGACCGCGTCGCCGAACCCTAAGAACGAATAGCGTGCCAGCCGCTCGCCACCCTCGACGCTTTCCAGCAGGAAGCGCGGCTTGAGCGGCTCGAGCTTGAGGTACGCCGATACCGGTGTGTCCAGGTCGGCGGCTATGTCAAATGGTGCTTGCACGTTTCGTTCCTGTGTATGTGCCATCCATGGTCAGCGCCGCTCTCGCACATCCTAAGTGCTCCGCGGCATAAGACCGTCCATGGTCAAAAAAAAGCCCATCACTGGTTCGGCAGAGATGGGCTTGTACGTTTGCGTCGCTACGTTAAAAGGTCAGACAGCCACCTCCCTATTCGTGACTTGCCACCACCAGTTGTTGCTGCGAACGATCATGCGGGAAGGGTATTACCGGGGCCCGTCGGGCGTCAAGTGCGCAAGCCGTTGAATCCCTTTCTGTTGAAACCGCTTTCGCGAGCGCTTACTACAGCTCGTACAGTAACGGCAGGACCAGCGAGAAGCCTATCCACATCAGGATGGTCAGCGGTATGCCCACCCGAAGGAAGTCCGAGAACTTGTAGCCGCCGGCCGTCATCACGAGCAGGTTGGTCTGGTAGCCGTAAGGCGTTGCGAAGCTCATGTTGGCGCCGAACAACACCGCCAGGATGAACGGCTCAGTTGCCACGCCGAGCTGCGTCGCGATACCAATGGCAATCGGGGTACCGATGGCCGCCGCTGCATTGTTGGAGACGATGTTGGTGATGATCGTCATCAGCAGCAGGAAGGCGCTCAGGATCATCGGTGGCGGCAGTCCGGATGCCGCATTCACGAAGGTCATGGCGATGCTGTCGGCCATGCCGGTGCCGAGCAGCGCCTTGCCGAGCGCAAGAGCGGTGACGATGATCATGACGACCGGGATAGACAGCGACGCAGCGGCATCGCGCCATGACAGGCAGCCGGTTGCGAGCATGAGCCCGAGGCCGACCACTGCGCTCACGGAAATGGGCAGGATGCCGAGGGCCGCGGCCAGCACGACGAATGCCATGATCGACAACGCACGTTTTGCATGGTGCGTCTGCGGCAGCTGCGTGGTGCCGTCGAGCACGAGCATCGTACCGCTGTCCTTGAGGTTGGCGATCGATTCGGCCGAGCCCTGCACCAGCAGCACGTCACCGGCACGCAGGCGGATCATGTTGAGATCGCCGGTCACCTGGGAGCTCGGCGCACGCGCGCGGTGCAGCGCCAGCGGCATGAGTCCGTAGCTGCTGCTGAATCGCGCCGCGGCCAGGCTGCGCAAGTGCAACGGCGAGCCGCGCGTGATGACGACTTCCGCGAGCTGCTGGCCTTCGGCCCTGAGCGGCGTTTCCTCGTTGATCGGGTGCTCGTCGTCCGACACGTTGAACAGGGTCGCGCCGAGCAGCTGTTCATAGTGCTTGAGATTCTCGGGCGTGTCCTTGACGAACAGGCGGTCACCGGGCTGTATTTTCACGGACGGCAACTTGGCGAGGAACAGCGTGTCCGTGCGCTGCACCTTGTCGATGCGCAGATTGCCGTCGGCCTTCGCCAGCACCTCGGACAGGGACTTGCCCGACGCGAAGCCTCCCTCCTTGACGTGCAGCTGGGCACTGAAGATGCGTGGCGTCGTGTCGGCCATCGGTGGCGTCCGGTCGGGTACGAGTCGTGGCGCCACCAGCCACAGGAAAATGATGGCGACACCGCCTACGATCGAAACCGGCAACACCCACTCGAACATCGTGAAGTCGTGGTCGCCCATGTCGTGCGCGATACCGACGACGAGCAGGTTCGTCGACGTGCCGATCGTGGTCGACATGCCGCCGATGATCGTTGCCAGGCCCATGGGTAGCATCACGCCCGACACCGGGAACTTCGAGCGTAGCGACGCACCTACGAGTATCGGCATGAGCAGTACGACGATTGGCGTGTTGTTCATGAACGCGCTCAATATGGCACCGGCGACGAGGGTTGCCAGGAGCGCGAGGACGGGACGCGTCGACCACGCCCGGCCGACGACATTGGCTAACGGCTGCAGCGCACCGGTGGTTTCGAGCGCCTTGCCGACCATCATGAGTGCGCAGATCGCGATCAGCGCTTCGTTGCCGAATCCCGCGAAGAAGTCGACGGGTCCGAGAGGCCCCTTCACCGGATTCTCGTAGGGGAACAGCTGGAACCCGGCAAGCAGGATGATCAGGATCGTCAGGGATGACGATTCCAGCGGGATTCGGTCGCGCGTGAAAAGGAACAGTGCGACGACAGTCAGTATCAGAACCGCAATGCCATGAGCATCAGGTGTTATCGGTTGCAATACGGCCCCTCGCTCGACTGCTCCGGTAATCGGCCTCCGACCCTATCACGGTATTCCGCTCGGGTGGTATCGATAAGTTCAGAGTCGGTGAGCCCCTCGGTACCACCCGAACGAAGTACATGATCAAAGGTGTTGCGCAATGAGTCCGCTCTTGCTGCGGCTGTCGAGGATCGCGCTCACCCGTTCATAGAAGCGCCTGTATTCGTTGACGTTCCAGTGATCGATGTCCACGTCGCGTCGGAATGACAGGCAATCTGCGCAACGTATGATCGGCAGCAGGTCGACGTAGCGGCGATCGGCCGGCTCGCCGGACGGAAACACGTCCCATGGCGACATCATGGTCAGGTTGCGGTGCCGGAGCGCCGTCGCCTCGACGGCCTGCTGCCAGCGCGCCAGGATCTCGGCGCCCCTCCCGCCGAGCTGCGCGCCCGCAACGTCGAGCGCCGGGACGTGACCGCGCTTGTTTGCCAGCGCCCGTGACCGGGTCTCGAGCGTTTCGGCAACGAGCGTCGCAAGCTGCTCGAGTTCCTCGAGCGTGGCGAAGCGGCCCGGATCGGCGCCACGACGCTTTACGACGGTTCCCCAGCCGCGGACGGCGACGGCCAGGCGCCTGTTGAGCCAGCTGTCATACTGCAATGCCGGCGAGCGCCAGCGTCCCGTGTCGTGCAGCGTGTCGCCGCTGTCTACGCACCGTTCGAGTGCGCGCTCCAGCGCCGCGACGCGGACATCGCCCCGCTGGTCCAGGTACTCCGACAGGTCGACCTCGAGCGGCACCCACGCCGAGCTCGCCGGAATCTGCATGCCGGTGAACGAGCAAACCGTCTCGGCCTCTTCGTCCGACAGCAGCGGGCATGGCGACGTGACGGGCGTCGGCAAAACCACGCTGACCGGCACGACGTTGCGCAAGGCCCACAGGTGCTGCCAGACACGCTCGCTCATGCCCGAGGGCCGTTTGTCCCGGCTTTCGACAACGAACAGCATGCCGTCCATTCTGTCGTCGCGACATAACGCGAACCCGCACCGTATCTGGGGAGCTTGTCGAGATTTCGCGGATGCTGCCGCGAGGGGTCTGGTGCAACGCGGCGGCCGGGTGTACCTTTTGCACTCTCCACACCGGACAGGAGCTCTAAGAGAGATGCCGTCATTCGACGTAGTGAGCGATTTCGATTCGCACGAGGCCAGGAATGCCGTCGACCAGGCAAACCGCGAAGTGCAGACGCGTTTCGACTTCAAGGGCACGGGCTCGAAGTACGAGCTCGAGGAGCCGCTCATTACGCTGACGTCGCAGTCCGACTTTCAGCTCAAGCAGATGATGGATATCCTGCACCAGAAGCTCTCGAAACGCGGCGTCGACATTGCCTGTCTCGAGGAGCAGGAACCCGAGTTCTCCGGCAACGAGGCGCGCCAGAAAGTCGTGCTGCGACGAGGCATCGACACGGACCGGGCACGCAAGCTCGTAAAACAGATCAAGGGTGCTAAGCTTAAGGTGCAAGCGGCGATCCAGGGCGAGAAGCTCCGCGTCAGCGGCAAGAAGCGCGATGACCTGCAGACCGTGATCGCCATGCTGAAAGACACGGACATCGGCCTGCCGCTGCAGTACGAGAACTTCCGGGACTGACAAACAACCCGATAAAAACAAGAATATGGGTACCGGCGCTCACAAGGCTCTCCGCCGCCAGGACATCACGTTCGAGGACAAGGACCAGTCGCTGCGCGACGACGTCCGGACACTCGGCACGATGGTCGGCGATCTCATCAGGGAACAAAGCGGCGATGAGCTGTTCGATCTCGTCGAGACCGCGCGCCTGCGCGCTATCAGGCGCCGCGAAGGCAACGAAGTACCCGGCGAGGAGCTGTCGTCGCTCGTCGAGGGCCTGAGCACCGACGTCGCGCTGCAGCTGATACGCAGCTTCTCGACCTACTTCCAGATGGTGAACACCGCCGAGAAGGTGCACCGCATCCGGCGTCGACGCGAGTACCTGAGCGGCGTCGAGCACTATCAGCCCGGCGGCCTGGAAGACACGCTCCTGAAACTCAAGGCCTCGGGCATGACGGCCGACGAGCTGCAGTCGCTGCTCGACGAGCTGCTGATCGAGCCGGTTTTCACGGCGCACCCGACCGAGCCGACGCGGCGAACGATCCTGCGCAAGGAGCAGCAGATCGTCAGGCATCTCGTCGATCTCCTGAACCCGACGATGACGCCGCAGGAAAAGCACGCGTCGCTACAGAATATTCGCCTGCTCGTGACCACCGGCTGGCAGACCGACGAACACCCGTCGGAGCAGATGACCGTTGCCGACGAACTCGAGCACGTGCTGTTCTTCATCACGGACGTCCTGTACCGGGCCATGCCGCCGTTCTACGAGGACATCCGCGCGGCCATCGACCGGATCTACGGCGACGAAGGCAAGAATATCGCCCTGCCGAACCTGCTGCGTTTCGCGTCCTGGGTCGGCGGCGACATGGACGGGAATCCCAACGTCAACGCCAAGACCGTCCGCGAAACGATGGCCCGGCAGCGCTCGCTGATCCTGGATCTCTACTACCGCGAATGCGCAGCCATCTCGGCGAAGCTCAGCCAGGCGCTCGATCGCGCGACGTTCAGCGAAGCGATGCTCGACAAGATCGAGGAATACAAGCACATATTCCCGAACGCCTATCACGCGGTGCCGGCTCGCCACCGCGACATGCCCTATCGCGTGTTCTTGAGACTCGTGCAGCAGCGGCTGCAGTCGACCTACGACGACGACATCTTCCCGTACGAGCACGTGGAGCAGTTCAGGCCGATATCGAGCTCATCGGCGAGAGCCTGCTGTTCAACAAGGGCGCCCACGCCGGCCTGTTCCCGGTGAAACGCCTGCTGCGTCGCATCGAGACGTTCGGCTTCCACATGGTGACCCTCGACATACGCCAGGACTCCGACATGCACCGGCGCGTCGTCGCCGAATGCCTGGGCGAGGACGACTGGCTCGAGATGCCGGCGGCGGAACGCACGGCGAAGATTATCGAGGCGATCGAGACGCGCGAAGGCGCACCGATGAGCCTGAGCACGCGAGCCCGCAAGACGCTGGGCGTTTTCCAGGCGATCGCATTCTGTCGCCGGAAGTACGGGGACAATGCGATCGGCCCGTTCATCGTCAGCATGACACAGGGCGCCGACGACATCCTGTCCGTCCTGCTGCTGGCGCAGTGGGGTGAGTTGCACAATCGCAAGGGCGACGTGCCGCTCGATGTCGCGCCGCTGCTCGAAACGGTCGACGACCTCCACAACGGACCCGAGATCCTCGAGGAACTCCTTGGGATCGACCTGTACCGCAAGCACCTGGAGCGTCGTCGCAACTGCCAGACCGTGATGATCGGCTATTCGGACAGCAACAAGGACGGTGGCCTGGCCGCCGCACGCTGGGCGCTGCAGAACGCGCAGGAAGCGCTGGTTCACACGGTAGAGTCGCAGGGCGTCGAGCTGACGCTTTTCCATGGCCGCGGCGGCACCATCAGCCGTGGCGGCAGCAAGACCCATGTCGCCGTGCTGGGCGCACCGCCCGGCACCGTCAACGGCCGGCTGCGCGTAACCGAACAGGGCGAAATCATCAACGAGAAGTACGGGTTGCGGGGCATCGCGCTGCGAACGCTCGAGCAGGTAACGGGCTCGGTGGCGCTCGCCACGGCCATGCCGACGCACCGCGGCAACGACATGCCCGAGTGGCACGAGATGATGGACGTCATCGCCGCCGAGAGCCGACGCGCCTATCGCAAGCTCGTCTACGATACGCCGGATTTCTACGACTACTTCCGCAAAGCCACGCCGGTCGATCTGATCGAGCGCATGCGTATCGGTTCGCGCCCGTCGTCGCGCCGCTCGCGTTCGGGCATCGAGAACCTTCGTGCGATTCCCTGGGTATTCGCCTGGTCGCAGGCGCGCTTCGTATTGCCCGGCTGGTTCGGCATCGGCAGCGGTATCGCCAAGGCAGCGGAGCAGTTCAGCGACGAAGAGTTCCGCGAGATGTTCACCGAGTGGTACTTCCTGCGCGCGCTCACGGCGGATGCCGAAATGGTTCTGGCGAAGGCCGATCTCGGTATCGCGGAGCTGTACTCGAAGCTCGCCGGCGACCTGCACGACACGTTCTTCCCGATCATCAAGCGTGAATTCGACCTGACGCGGGACCTGATCCTCGAGTACTCCGACCACGAGAACCTGCTGGAAGGCGACATCACGCTGCAGCGCGCGATCATGCTGCGCAACCCCTACGTCGACCCGATGAGCCTGCTGCAGGTCGACCTGCTGTCACGCTGGCGCGCATCGGACCGCGAGGACGAGGAGATGTTCACGGCACTGCTCGCCAGCGTCAACGGCATCGCCCAGGCGCTGCAAAACACCGGCTAGGAAATTTAAGGGACAGTTTACTTAATTGCGGCCGTGGCCGATTGGCCACGGCCGCAATTAAGTAAACTGTC
>JAAUXW010007776.1_pt1 | contig 10812 bp, 11 predicted proteins | sample 7278141 | NCBI WGS metagenome assembly JAAUXW01 (sample SAMN14350115, study PRJNA611818) | marine sediment metagenome | isolation source: surface marine sediment (2.1m) | place: French Polynesia: Moorea | collected 2018-08
CATAGGATCGTGTAGGCCGCATCCGCCACTATTTCCGGTTTGCGGCTATGCTTCACGGCTTCGCCGCCGCCCAGGAGGTTGCGCACCGCCGCGGTGGCGATGGCCGTACGGGGCCAGAGGGCATTAAAAGCGATACCAGCCGACCGGAACTCTTCGGCCATGCCCAGGACGCACATGCTCATCCCGTATTTGGCCATGGTGTAGGCCACGTGGGGACCGAACCAGCGGGCCGCCATATTGAGGGGCGGCGAGAGCATAAGGACGTGCGGGTTGGCGCTCTGCTGCAGATTCGGCAGACAGGCCTGGACGCAAACGAAGGTGCCGCGTGTGTTGATCTGGTGCATGAGATCGAAACGCTTCACGGGGGTGTCCGACGTACCGCTCAGATTGATGGCGCTGGCATTGTTGACCAGGATGTCAATGCCCCCGAATCGGACCGCAGCCTGGTCCACAGCGGCCTGCACGGCGTCTGCGTCCCGAATGTCGACCGCCAGCGGCAGCGCCTGACCGCCGGCTTGCTCGATCTCCTTGGCGGCTGTAAAGATGGTACCCGGCAGCTTGGGATGCGGCTCCCGGGTTTTGGCCACGATCACGACGTTGGCGCCGTCACGGGCGGCCCGCAGGCCGATGGCTTTGCCGATCCCCCGGCTGCTGCCGGTGATCAATAGGGTTTTATGGGTGAGCATGGTGGCCCCTTCTCGGCATTGAACCGGTGGAGGTGGTGGCACTGCTGTCGAAACAGATATCTCATACTACAGTCTGCCTTACACCTGTCAACCACCAGCCGCGGCGGCCCGACCGCAGCCATTGGCGCGTGCTCATTTTTGTGATAAACAGGGGCGGTTTCCCTGACCGCCAACCTGTTTTACGAAAGCATGGCCATGCGACCCAAACGGTTTCTTCTGACCGCGGCGATTCTGTGGGCCACCATCGCGTCGGCATATGGGCAATCCCTGGTTTACTGCCCGACGGCGCCTGAAGAGCGCCACCGGCGATGCTCCCGTGTCAGCGCGCAGATCGAACAGCAACAAGGGCAGATCGCAACCACCGAAAACCAGCTCCGCAACCCCGACATCATTCTGGCGCGTGTCGAAATGGACCCTGAAGAGTCTGTGGCGGATTATCGGGCCCGGGTGACCCTGCAAAAGGGCGTGGCCACCCCCCAGTCCAATACCTGGCTCCCCGTTCAGGGGCACTACTACAATTCGTCCCAGCAGTTCATGTACGTCGCCCTGTCCCGCAGCGCTTACTGGCACTACATCTGGGAGAGCCTTTCCTTTGATCCCGAATTGGCCCAAGCCACTTTCCTGCGAAGGGCGCAGCGCAGCCGGCTCGAAAAGGCCTACCAACTCGAGGATCCGGACAGCGCTATCAACCGCATGCGCTACACCCTCGAAACCCTGTCGGCCTTCCAGCGCGAATGCTGTTCAACGCCCGGCCCGGAAGAAGCCCCCCTGGGCTTCGATCCTGACCGACCGCGCCGGCCTGCAACCGATGCGGCTGAACCGCCTGACCAGACGGAATTCAAATGGCCGTGATATCCGGTGCATCCCCGCTTGACCAGCCATCGTTCGATGGTAATCTGTTGAGCCATGAATCTAAGGTTTTCATGGAAAATGCCCGGGGGGAAAAAGGCCATGCGTGCCAAAGGCTTCACTACGCTGCTTGTCGTCTGTGCCCTGTGGGCCTGTGCCAATGATATCCGCACCCACAGCGTGGGCCGGCTCACCAAACCTGAAAGCAGGGTCGCCGTCGAAGCGGGGGGCCCCCACCAAGCGCAGTGGCGGACCGAGGACGTGGCCGTCATTTTCGATTATCACTGGGAGCCGGATCGCTTCGAGGTGCAGGGCCGGGTCGAACTCCAGAAGAGAGTCGCGAATTTTCCGATCCTCGACTACCTGCGTGTCCGCATCCATTTCGTGGACGAGGAAGGTGTGATACTGGCCACCCAGCATCTCTGGGCCTCCCAGCGCCGGGGCAATCTGCACTATAATTTCGTCAATTTCGATTTTGCCAAACAATATGCACCGCCCCCCGGCACCGAGATGGTTGCCTTCAGCTACACCGGTGCGGCCTCGGACACCGGAGGCGACGGGTTTGCCCGCTCGGGTGGTGGCGGTGGTCGCTCCGACTGGACCTTCTGGTGGCGCCCCTGACAGCAAGGCGGCGGCAGAGGCGATTTCAACTCGGGGTTGCCACAATCGATTAGCGGCCTAATTTTAAGAATTATCGTTGTGAACCCTGAACGTGGGACCCCTCCATGGTTCATGCCTTGCTACCAGCACCACGAATATTGATCCTGATCAGCCTCGGTCTTTTCCTGCCGCCCGTCGTCAACGCCGATATTTACACCTGGACCGATGCCAATGGTGTAAAACATTTTTCCAATAAGCCGCCTCGGAACGAAGTGGTCGCCACCAGGCACAGCGAGGAAATACCTTACGACGCGGAGGCGGATAGAAAAAACGCGGAGGCTGACCGACGCTATTTCGAACAGCGCGCCATGGAAAGCAAGCTTAGACGACTGGAGCGGACCGAACGGGCCTTGAAGGAAAGCCTGGACCGCGCCCGGGCGGCCGAACGCCGCGCCGATGAACAGATGCAGACCTATTACGAAGATGAGCCCTACGATTGGGGCACTTACTACGGCGGGGACTATGGCGGCTATTATAATGTCTACGATCGTCGCGGCGAGCGCTATCGCGACCGCCGCAAAAGGCGCCACCACCGGCGTTTGGAAGAGCGCTATGGGGACCGCTCAAAGGGGGAACGTCACGTCCGTGCTCCCCTGGATGAACGGACACGCCGGCGTGAACACATCCGCCGCCACCGGCGCAGTAAACGCGAACGCGGCGTGACATCCGGCCTGACCCGGGTGGTGCCTCATGTGCCAAGCCCCTACTACATGGGATACCGTCCGGTATATTCGCGGGACAGGTTCCATAAATCCCGCCGTGGCGGTCATGGCCGCCGCGTCTATCATCACGGCAGGGGATCATACCGTTCAGGCGGCCGCGCCCGCATTTCTTTTTGAACGTCAAACGCCTGCCTAGCCGCCGCACCTGATGTCACAAAGCCCTGTCCATATCGGCTGTGACACATTTTTATTCCTCATTCTAACGCTTCCGCACCATGGCTGACCGACCCGGCGATCTTCCTGGCCCCAAAAGCCCGGCCGTCGTCTCAGACAGTAGGCCAGGCTTCCAAGCCTTGGTGAAATGGATTAATCGAATTCAAAATGCGCCCTTCGGTTCTGAGCCCAGGCCCGTTCATCGTCGCCCCTGGCCAGCGGCCGTTCCTCACCATAGCTGATGGTACGGATGCGGGTTTCCGCGATGCCCAAGTCGATCATGAAACCCTTTACGCTTTCCGCCCGTCGTTCACCTAGGGCCAGGTTGTATTCCGTCGTTCCGCGATTGTCGCAATGGCCTTCGATGACGATTGAAAGGGAGGGATTGCGTCGCATCCATTCGGCTTTGGCCTTCAGGATCGACTCGGCTTCATCACTGAGCGAGGCACTGTCGAATTCGAAAAATATGTCGGCGTTGACGAAACGTTCACGGTTCATCAGCACACCTTCGGCCGTCGTGAATTCCTCGGCCGATCCTGAATCCTGCTCAGTGGTGCCGGCGATATCCTCCTCACGCCATCCGGCCCCCTCCCCGCTGCCAGAAGGGGCCGTCTGGCCTTCGGGCGCCTGGCTCAGGGTGTCTTCGGTGGTCACGACCTTGCGTTGGCAGCCAATCACAGCAACGAGCACGGCTAAACAGAAAATGATTCCCATCAAACGGCATTTGGCAAACATGGCGTTACCCCTTTGTCATGATAAATCCGGTTTAGGGCCGATCCGGCCTGTCGGTGTCCGGCGGCACTGTTGGTTGGCGCAGTGAACCCTGATGATTTTCGCAGGCAATGAAGCGTCAACAGCATAGTTCAATGCCGGTGGGAGATCAAGTTTATCGGCGAAGGCCCGTGCTTCGGCCTGTTGCGGAAGAAGCCTTGACGATGCTGACGAAAGGGGCCACTTTGTATGGAATCGATAAACGCCGATCAAAGGAGACGTTTAAATTGTTGGAAATAATCATTGTCATGGGAGCGGCCAGCATCGTTTTCGCCCTGTTCCTGCTGGTCTTTTTCATCAAGGATCGGCGGGAAAAATCCACGGGCCGGCGATCCGGCTGCCAGCACCACCATCAGCCCGGCGGCTGTGGACACTGCCAGGGTCAACTGCCCAGGGATGCATCATCTCGGGCACACCTATCATCGGCACGGAAGTCATAGGACGCCCGGTCGGGGCCCCTATAGTTCGTGCTCGAAGATATTCTTAAAATCCTTCGGCTGCAGACAGAGGTAATCCAAGGTCTGACGACGGGTGGCATGGTTGAAGTAGCTCATCAGTCGGTTCAAATCCGTTCCGAAACTGGCAAACTGATGATAGCCCCAGGTTTTGCGAAGTGAATTGGCGCCGTAGTTGCCAATCAGGCCAACGTGGGTGCACCATGATTTGACCAGCCGGTGAACAGAGGATGCCAAAAGAACATTACCGCGCCGACTGCGGAAAAGATGATGATCGGGGCAATCTGAATCCTGGAAATCTCCGTTGCAGCGCTCTAGTAATCCGCCGATGGCACGACAGCTGGCACGGTTCATTCCGATCTTGACCCGTCGCCCCGTCCTATGTTCGCGGATGCTCAGATAGCCGAAGGACTTGAGGGTGCAAACCTGTCGACACCTAAGCGCGAGCAGATCAGAAATCCGTAATGGTGTATTGATGCCCACCGTAAAAAGTGCCAAATCGCGGGGACGATTTTGAAGAAGGGATTTGATTCGGCCAATGTCGACCAGGGATCGGATCGGCTCGACCTTGATGCGAGCTCCCTTTCCCGGTCGATTGACAGAGGTCATAGGAGAGTGATGTCGGTCTGTTTCACATGGAAGACCTTATTGGGACGCTCCACCTTTACGGCGACTTTGCCATTCTTGAACTCTTTGATGACAACGCCTTCAACAAGACCAATCCAGAAAGCGTCAACGGTGAATTTGACGCGTTTGCCGATAAATGAGTGTTTTTCCATCACGCATCCTTTCGTCAAATTGCCAACTTATATTTAAATGTAAGAAAAAGTTGGCCAAAGTCAACCGGCAGATCGCGTCGGCCGCCGATGGGCAGGCCTGAATACTGTCCCTGCCGACGGATGACAGGCATCCGCTCGGATCCTACAGAAGTGGCACCGATTGACATTGGATGGCCCTGCAATTAGGGTTGTTCCAACTGATGCCCCATAAAACTCCCGGCACCGTTCGACCAACCTGCATAAACGGTGAGCCCCATGGAACAGCCCCGCAAATTCGTCGTCCCGGAAATCGTTGTGGGAGTGGGTGCCATCGAGTTGGCCGGACGGTATGCTCGCAATCTGGGAGCATCCAAAATCCTTCTGGTGACCGATCCGGGCGTTACTGCAGCCGGATGGCCCCACAAAGTCACGCAAGCCCTGGCTGCCGAAGGCGTGGCCTACAGCATTTATGCCGATATCAGCCCCAATCCCCGGGCCGAGGAGGTCATGCTCGGGGTTGAACGCTATAGGGCCGATAAGTGTGATGTCATTGTGGCCGTTGGCGGTGGCAGCCCCATGGACTGCGCCAAGGGCATTGGGATCGTATCAACCAACGTGCGGCACGTGCTTGAGTTTGAGGGCGTCGATCGGGTCGACCTACCCGGTCCGCCCCTGATTTGCATCCCCACCACGGCAGGCACCTCGGCCGACGTGTCGCAGTTTGCCATCATCAGCAACCTTTACGAGAAAATTAAGATCGCCATCATCAGCAAAACAGCCGTGCCGGATGTGGCTCTGATCGATCCGTCCACGACGGTAAGCATGGATTCCGAACTCACCGCCTGGACCGGCATGGACGCTCTGGTGCATGCCGCCGAAGCTCTGGTCTCCAGCGCAGGCAGCCCCTTGACCGATCTGCACGCTCTCGAAGCCATTCGCATGATTTTCCACCATCTACCCGCCGTCCTTGAACAGCCCGCCAATATCGAGCTGCGCAGCAAGGTCATGCTGGGAAGTCTGGAGGCCGGCCTGGCCTTTTCCAATGCCAGTCTAGGTGCGGTGCACGCCATGTCCCACAGCCTGGGCGGACGGCTCGATTTGGCCCACGGCAAGTGCATCAGTATCCTGGTCGACCACGTCGTGCGCTTCAATTGGCCGTCCGCCGCCAAACGCTACCGTCGTATGGGAGCAGCCATGGGACTGGATCTCGCCGCGCAGTCATCGACGGAGGCCCGGGATACCCTCATCGAAGCCATTGCCCGGTTCAAACGCAGGGTCGGCATCCGGGAAACGCTCAGGGACTGTGGGGTGGCGCCCGCCGATTTTCATTCTCTGGCCCGCAATGCGATCAGCGACCCCTGCATGGCGACCAATCCGATTCTGCCCACGGACTCGGAGGTTGAGAAGATCTATGAAGAAGCCTTCTGAGCCCCCCTCCTCTTTCGAGTTGACCCGCAATCGCATCATCGGGCTGGGAGAGCGCACCGCCCGCAAAAGCTATTATCCTCAGCTTCAGCAGCGTATCCGGGAGCTCAAACAGAGTGAACTGCGCTATCGGGCCCTGTTTGAAGATTCACCGACCTCCCTGTGGGAAGAGGATTTTTCTCGCCTCAAACGGCACTTCGACCAACTCAAGCGAGGTGGTGTCCAAGACTTCAATGCCTATTTCCGTGAACATCCGGAAGAAATTCTGCGCTGTATCCGAAAGGTGCGCATCCGCGACGTCAACAAAGCCACTCTGGCGCTCTACGAGGCCCAAAGCAAGGATGAGCTGATGGCCAATATCGGCAAGATCATGCCAGTTTCGGATCTGAACGTCCTTCAGAAAGAACTGGTGGCCATGGCCACCCAGGCCCATTTCGAAATCGAGTGCGTCAACCACACCCTCACGGGCAAACCGCGACACCTGATGATCCGCTCTTCGATCCCGCCCGGCTATGAAAAAACTTGGGGGAAAGTTTTCGTCTCCGCGTTTGACCTCACGGAACGCATCAAGGTGGAAGCGGAAAAGAAAAAGCTCGAAAAGCAATTGCGCCAGGCCCAAAAAATGGAAGCCGTCGGTACGTTAGCCGGCGGTATCGCGCATGATTTCAACAATATCCTGTCGGCCGTCATCGGGTTTACCGAAATGGCGCTGGAGGATGCCGTTCCGGATTCCTTTCTGCGACGCAATATGGAGCAGGTCCTGCAAGCCGGCATGCGCGCCAAGCACCTGGTCCAACAGATCCTGGCTTTCAGCCGTCAGAGCGACCAGGAACTCCGCCCGGTCCAGCTCAAGAAAATTATCGTTGAGGCCTGCGAGCTGTTGCGCGCCTCCTTGCCCTCGACCATCGCCATCCGGACCCGTTATCAGACCAATGCCTTCACCATGAGCGACCCGACGCAAATGCATCAGGTGCTAATGAACCTGTGCACCAACGCCGGCCACGCCATGCGTGCCCGCGGCGGCACGCTCGCGATCATGCTGGATGAAGCCGACGATCTGGACCGCTGGCGCACCCAGCATCCGGAACTGACCGCCGAAGCCTATGTGCGCCTGACCATCAGCGACACCGGGCACGGCATTCCCGAACAACTCATTGACCGCATTTTCGACCCTTTCTTCACCACCAAAGAGCATACCGAAGGTACCGGCATGGGCCTGGCCGTGGCCCACGGTATCGTCAAGAGTCACAAGGGGGTCATCGCCGTCGAGAGCCAACCCGAAGCGGGCACCACCTTCACCATTCTGCTGCCGCAAATCGTGACCCCTGCAGCGGGCCAGCGCCGAACCGGCGGCCATCTGAAGACCGGCAGCGAGTCCATCCTCTTCGTCGATGACGAGGCCATGCTGGTGGATCTGAGCACCCAGCTTCTGAAGCGACTGGGCTACAGCGTGACGGCCTGCACCAGCAGCCCGGAGGCCCTTGAACAATTCCAGGCCGCACCGGACAAGTTCGACCTGGTGATAACGGATATGACCATGCCCCAGATGACGGGCAAGGAACTGGCCGCGGAAATGCTCAAAATCAGGCCCGAACTGCCCATCATCCTGTGCACCGGCTTCAGCGAAATCATCACCGAAGACGCCGCCAAGCAGGCCGGCATCCAGGCCTTCATCATGAAGCCCATCATCATGAAGGAACTGGCGGATACCATCCGCAAGATTCTCGACCCGCCGGACTGACCCTATATGGGTTTGGCTTGGCCCCTGCCATAAGCGTATTATTTTTAGAGTGGGTACCGTATCCCGGGTAATCCGCCCCGCCGATCCCAAATCAAGGAGCCCGTCATGATCTCTTTCGATCCCGAACAGGCCATCACCCAGGTGCGCCGCGAGTTTGGCGAGCACGGCGGCGTCAGCCCGTCCATATCGCGCTCTTCGACCTTTACGGTCATGGATCCCGGCACCATGCCGGAGATTTTCCAAGGTCTGCGCAGCCCCAACGACGGCGGTTGCTATCTCTACAGCCGTCATTTCAATCCCACCACCGACGTGCTGGCCCGCTACCTGGCCGCCCTGGAGGGCACCGAATATGCCGTCTGCACGGCAAGCGGCATGGCAGCCATCGCCTGCACCCTGCTTCAGATCTGTCGGCAGGGAGATCATATTGTGGCCAGTCACACGGTTTACGGTGGCACCCATGCCCTTCTGGAGGACCTCCTGCCGGAACTGGGCATCGCCACGACATTTGTGGCGCCGGACGACCCGGAGGCTTTCCGTGCGGCTTTGAGACCTGAAACGCGTGTTTTCTACACCGAAACCATCGGGAATCCGACCCTGAAAGTGGCCGACCTCCCGGCCTTGGCCGTCATCGCCGCCGAGCATGGGGTGAAACTGGTGGTGGACAACACCTTTACGCCCATGATCATCTCGCCGGCCGCTTTAGGCGCAGATGTAGTGGTCCACTCTTTGACCAAATTCATCAACGGCGCCAGCGATCTGGTGGCCGGTGCCATCTGCGCCTCCCGGTCCTTCGTGCATGAACTCATGAACCTTCATACCGGCCGCATGATGCTTCTGGGGCCGACCATGGATCCCCGTGGGGCCTTCGACGTCATTCAGCGCTTGCCCCACCTGGCCGTACGCCTGCGGGAGCATGGCCGTCGGGCGCTGAAGATGGCCCGGCATCTCTCCGATCTGGGCCTTGCCGTCACCTATCCGGGCCTGCCCGATTTCCCTCAGCATACCCTCTTTCGCACCATCCGGAATCCAGGCTATGGGTACGGCGGGATTCTGACCATCGACTGCGGCACCCGCCAACAGGCCGAAGATCTGATGGACCAACTCCAGAATACCGAACGCTTCGGTTTCATGGCGGTGTCACTGGGCTATTTCGACACCCTGATGTCCTGCTCGGGGACGACCACATCATCCGAAATTGCGGCCGCGGATCAAGCCGCCATGGGGTTGTCGCCGGGGTTGCTGCGCTTGTCGGTGGGCTTGACGGGTCGTATGGAGGAACGACTGGCCCAGTTGGAGCGGGCGGTCCGGGCCGTCGGATTGGTGAGCTGAAGATCGGATCCTGTTCGATCAGGAACCGGTAGAACGGGCCGACGTATCGTCCGCCAGGGAGGGGGTGCCTTCGCTGCCGGTCAGCGCCGCCAGGGCACGGCATACATGAGGGAAGGAGGTCGGCGTGGCAGCAAAGCGGATCAAGCCGATCTGCCCGCCCTGAAGCACAACGTCGCCTGCGGCGTGAGAATCTTTATCCGGGAATAATTTGATCTGCATTCTGGTCCACGCTGGTGAGACGCCCCAGCGCCGGTCGGCCCGGGCCCGGGCCAAGTCGCCGGGGTAATAATCATGATCCGAGGTCTGCATCTGGAATGTAAGATCGCATACCTGAACAAGGCCCCCTTGCCAAGCTTAAATCGCAACGCAACCGAAACCGCCGCGGCAATTTTGTCATTTCCCTGGACCGGACCTGACACTTTTGTCGATCCGCCACTGCGTCGCCCTCGTATGAGCCGTTGTCCAAACACCCACCCCTCGTCAAAAAGATGACAATTTCTGTCCGAAGGCCGGCATAAAATGCCGGTCCGGCAGGTTTCAGCGGTACACTTTGGCGGGCAAAATGCGGGTCCTATAAGGCTTTTCGCGCATCCGCGCTGGCGCACCAACAGCCGGCATATGTTTTGCATAGATAATCTGCCAACATTTATGCCAAAAGGAGTTTGACCGCGATTATGTCGATCCCCATCAAGCACGAGGAAACGAATCTTGAAATCCTGGCCCGTATCGCCAAAGCATCGGCCCGCAAATTCGACTGTTCCCTGCATATCGACTTCAGCAATGGCAACCGGCGGATTGAATTCATCGGTGATGAGACCAGCAAAGCGCTGATCGCCGCCGAAATGGAATACCTGTTCGACGTGGAAGGTGCGCCGGAGTAAAAGGCCCGCTAAGGGCGTTTGACACCTCCACCGCGCGGCCGCGCGATGTGTCCCGGCCAGTGTGCGCTTCAATCTGGCAGCGTTCATACACGCGGGCCGGCGACCATCTTTACTTGGCAATTGGATCTTGGCGCGCCCGCGATGAGAAGCGCTCCTGCCGTCCGCTGGCATCCCCATGGCGGCAGCCTGACCCGGACCAGGGCCGGGCAACGACGACCGGTCGGCTATATTGCGCCGTCACGCGAAAGCCTTATATTGATCCCAGGTTTCGGCACCTCCTGCAGCTCATCCTGCACTCAAGTCCGCAATTACGCAATGCCGTCCGACGACCCGCACCGCCATGTCCGCTGAAACCGGTTTACTCTGTATCGGCCGTGCCGCG
>JAAUXW010215070.1_pt1 | contig 10810 bp, 12 predicted proteins | sample 7278141 | NCBI WGS metagenome assembly JAAUXW01 (sample SAMN14350115, study PRJNA611818) | marine sediment metagenome | isolation source: surface marine sediment (2.1m) | place: French Polynesia: Moorea | collected 2018-08
ACCTGTTCCAGCTTTGGTAGAAGAGCCCGTTAGCCCAGTAAGGTGGTGGTGCCCCTAGTGGTGGTGCCACGAACAACCCACCCTTTCCCAAGATGCCCTAAGCCAGCACGGGAAAGTAGGTTGTCAAAACTGGCGTTTCACTGCCAGTGCGTAATCCGCCGCAGGCGGAGAACACGACCAATTGAATGCCCGTATTATTTCGCTTATTATTGTCTAGTATTCCGTATGAAGCTAGAGATTGATCGAATACAAGAAATTCTGGAGAAAAAAGCGTTTCTCAAAATTTCTTGTGAGTAAATCTAAAAGCATTCATGTACTTTGTGGACGAATTTTAACGACATCGTGCCATTGAAAATAACTGCAAAGTCATCAAAAAAAGGGGTTTTAAAATTATGTTTCTAGTTTCTACAGACTTATATTTATAACTTCTAATCATGGGCTACAAAACATATCACCATGCCCTGCCAGACAAAGTACCCACGGGCACACCCCCAGGAAGAGCCCAATTTGCACTTTCGGAAAATTCGAAAAAAAATTTTTGTAGCAAAATTTCAAATGTGCAATTTGGGACCTTCCTGGTGTGCAACGTAAATGCACTTTAGGTTCCGGATAGGTGTTCGGGCACTTTTGCACCCACCAACTTTTTTCATATGTCCCAAAAATGTCATGGGAGGTACCTGGGGTTCAACATTCACCCCCAGGCACTCCCCACTTTGCACCCAAGTGGTTTGTTGTTGTGACTAAAAAAATGTACTGGGTTAGGTACAACCCATTTTCACCCCCAAATATTTTTGTTTTAAGGGTCAAAATGTTCAAGGGTTGTGCCTAGGGTACAAAGGCACAACCCCAGAAACTGCCCCGATTGACCCATAAATTATCATATCGTTTCCTTTGGCAAGTACTCCTACTGGTACCTCCCATTTACACCCCCAATTTTTTTGGTGTTTCTGGTTGAAATGTAGAAGGGTGTCCCTAGGGTCCAAATGGACAACCCCAGGTACTGGCCCCATTTACCCCAAAATGATTAATTCTTGGCCTTTCAAAAGTACTCCTACCGGTACTTCCCATTTTCACCCCCTATTTTTTCAGTGTATTTTTGGACGGGATGTTGAAGGGCGTTACCCAGGGTCCAAATGTACAACACCAGGTACTGCCCCTTTTGCCCCCCAAATTATCATTATGTTGCTGGGAAAAAGTAATACTACCGGCACTTCCCATTTTTACCCATGAATTTTTTTTTTATTTCCCAATGATCGCGAGCTCCAAGTTTGGTAAAACACATGACAACCATGCTTACAACCCACCTTGACCCATGAATTATATCTGTCTTCATCCATGAAGTTGATTACATCATTCCCAGGGTTTTTTTTTTTAATACTATTTTTCACATTTTGTACCCTACCTACATGTCCTGCAATGTCTATGTGTGAGGCTGTGAAGTACATTCATAATGATTTCTGACATATATTTTTTTCACACAAAATTACAAATTTGCACTACATGTACATATCCTGGCTTTGGTTATTTTGGAAGTGTCCCGGTAGTGCATTTTTTAACTGCAAAAGGTTTTTAAAAAACATGTTAGGCAAATCCCTTAAAGGATTTTCGAAGAAATGATACAACCCTTGCATCAGATTTCCTTGGAGTTGTTCCTGTAGTGCAATTGATGGTTTAAAATGGTTTTTAAAAAATTGACTCGCAGGGCTTAGCCCTGCTAACAGTTATACATATGAAAATAATTTAGCACCCGTACTATTTGTCCGGCCACATATCAGCAATGAAGTGCAGCAACGGGTACAGTCATGATAACATCGTCTACAGCAATTGCCTTCTCCCAGATGTCTGCCTTGTGTAGTACCTGTAGGTGAGGTACCACTCGACTAATCTTTCTGACTAGGATGAGAGTAAAGTCAAGTTCTGGTGCCACGTCAACTGTAAAAGACTCGGTTTTTATGCGCCTCACCCACACGTGCTGGTTGTCCTGTAGGCGGATAACTCGAACAAAACCAATTCTAGTCAAGAAGTAACTGTCGTCTTGCCTGCCGCGACCCTTTGGCCTAAGGTTAAACCTACTGGTGCAGGCATGGTCAGTGCCTAGGCTGGTGTAGTACAAATAAATGTTGCGCATAATCTGCTTCGTGACTTGAGGGGTTCCAGGCTTGAACCCCTTTCTCACTATCCCGTAAAATGTTTCGAAGTCCTCCGTAGACATGTACGAGATGGGCATTAGGTCACGCTGTTGCTTCATGTGAGCGAACATCTGGTGCACGTTAGGTGCACAATGACCAATGCCGTAGGTCCTTTCGTACTCCTTGTAGAGCTGTACTTGTAGTGCATCCAAATCAAAATCTTCACACAATCCCTGGTAGTCGTCGTTGTTCAACAGCAGGGCGCGGACAAAAAAAACATATTTGATCCACACCGAGGCCTCCGACCGCAACTTGTGCCTGAGTAGAATTCTTAGCATCACTGGAAAGGCTACGACAACCACATTTTTCCATTCTGATGCCTTGTATTTCGCCTGTTGCACACTACGGAGACCTCGTTTCATTTCCGAGGGTAGTCCTAGTCCCCTTAGTGCGTTGTTAACCTCTGCATATAAGTTTTGCCTATCAGCTGCAGGAGACTTTCCATCCTTGCGGATTTTTAGGATGTTGTGAATCAACCTTTTGGACACCCCCAGGTATGCCGTGTGGAACCAGTCTGCTGGCGTCTGCCAAATGACATCATCCAAAAGTTCCGTTAGCAGGGTGGGTCCTTTTACCCCACATACATCCTTCCCGTACTCTGGCCGAGCTCTGGCCCCATGTGCAACGAACCCGTCATGTGTCCTTAGCACACCCTGGAGAGACCTGTGACCCCAAACAATATGACCTCCGGTTTTGCTGTTGTTCGTATCCCCATGGTACAGGCACTTTTGGCAGCTGTCTCTGCCTGTCACACCTTTCATGTTTAACATTTTGGCTCTCATGGGTGCATCTGCCAAGAACACTTCGCATTCAATGTTGAGCTCCTGGAACTCGTGCATGTACGGCTCAAGTACTTGTTCTGCCGAGTTAACAGACTTTAACCCAGTACGGATACCAATTGGCAAAATCCGTTTGCACTGGTCCGGCCTCCTGATGGAGACCACATCTAAAACCTCTGCTGAGGTTTTGTCTAATGCCACACCATCTACCGAAATGTGTAACTTTACTGGGGGACCTTCTCCCTTGTTGCACCACTGCAACACCTCCTCCGACAGCGGTGGTCGACCCTCGTGGACGGCATCAGAAAAGGTAAGTGCTTCTTTGATGGAAATCCTGCTCCAAGTTTCTTTTATTAAGTACCTGGACTTGTCCCCATACTGCTTCTGTGGGAATACAGTTCCCGTCTCATGAATATCTTCTCCTTGAAGGTCATGCAGGTCTTCAATGACCCACGTCGTCACTGGTTCTAGTGCCATTGCCTCGGCTTCTCTTCTTAATGTTTTATAGCATGGCCAATTGTTAAGGGCACCAATGATACCTCTATTTCTCCTTATCATGTCATAAATCTTTTCCATCGGCCCGTGCTCTGCATGGGTCTGTGCACGGGCACCAAGTAAAGCCATTGAAAAAGCCTTCCTCAACCTTGCCTGGCGGCCATCCTCATCTTCGTGAGGCAAATAGTCTAGGGGGTTATTTCCTGGGTTGGGGTCATCATCGGGGTCTGGGTCGTCCCCAGGGTCTGGGTCATCCCCGGGGTCTGGGTATTCATCATTTCCCCCCTCACCGTTGTCTGAATCTTCATCTTCTCGATTGTTGTTTTCGTCGTTGCTGTCATCCCAATTATCCTGGCAGTGCTGTGCCAGTACCCCTTGGCGTGGTTGTTGAACATGAACTTCGAGTTCATTTTCGGCTTGGTCAACACCGGCATTCGGCAACTCATTTATGCCCCCAAGAAACTGCCCCGGCTGGAGGTGTGGGTGGTGTTGTGGTCTTCCTGCGGAAACTTCATCGTTGTCAGAAGAGTGTATGTGCATTTCATAGGTTTCTGGGCTTCCAAGTAGGGTATTGTTTTCAACTTGAAATTGGGTGAACATATGGTAGGGCTCCTCGTTGTTGCTTGCTCGTAGTAGTTTATCCTCTGCTTCCTCACTGTCGCTTTCAGGTACTACTGTTATTTCTTTCTTAGCAAAGGATCTATTCCTTTGCTGTAGAGGTACTGCTACGGGGGGACGTTGTTCCGGGGGGTAATCATCGCTTTCGTCGCTGTCACCTACAAGGACTTTGTGTTCTTGAAGTTCGCCTTTTCCAATGTCTCGGAAAATATTCGGCGGCTGGTTTTCTTTGTTTGCACCAGAGGTACTACTCGGACCAGGTCTGCCTACGAGGCCAAGCAACGAAGACAAATGTTGATCTGATTTCCTACGGGCTCGCCGGTTCAATTGGGAACGGGATACACTTCTGTTACTGTTGTAGGTGAACATACCGAACTGTGGTAAGGGTTGTCCATGTACTACTAAAATTATGCTTAGTAATAATATGAGATATAATCTATTTTTATAAATTAACCTGTTCTATTTTTTTTTTTACTACTTTCCAGCCCGGCAGGCTGGCCATGACTGACTCAGGGTACGCACGCACACGCCTACTTTAGCGTGTATTCGAAATTAAGCTGAAAATAGTTCCCTTGGCGTGCGTGCGTGGTGCGCGGAGTAATCCGCCAATTAAAAGCAAAAGTAGCGCGTCAAATTGAACTACGCGGTCGGAGCTGAAAATAGTTCCCTACGTACGTACATACGCTGCCGGCGCGCCGCGGAGGAATTTGCCTATAGCGTGAAAGTAGCGCGTCGAAAATACGACGCGTGCTGCGGGGGGGCGCTGACTGACGTACGTACGTACGTACGTACGTACGCCGGCGCGCCGCGGAGGAATTTGCCTATAACGTGAAAGTAGCGCGTTGAAAAATTAGACGCGCGCTGCGGGGGGCGCTGTACGTACGTACGTACGGCGCGCGTGCTGTATAGGCGTAGTAGCCTGAGCGCGTGCGCTCGGTCCGCCACGGCAGTATAAAAGGGGGCGCGCGCGCTTAAATTGGTATTAGTTGGGTTCAAACCACCGTAGAGAGAAGGTCGGAAGTCTAGTCAAGCCTGAAACACCCCTCCCGACAGCTCTATTTGCTCCCTGAAAAAAAAAAAAAAAATAAATAAATAAATAATTAAATCAATATTAGATTTAAACCCCGACCCATTGACCCAAGGTACAACCCATGGTACACCATCATGGCTCAAGCCGTGGTCCAAAATCTGTTGGACCAGTACCAAAGGGACGCAGAACGGGTCAACCCAGACGAGTACGTGGGGGTCATTGTGTTTGTAGCAAACGACCCCGAAATGCTTTACTTTTCCTTTTGGGACCTAAGAAAGGAAAGAGAACTCTCACGCCAATTCCTACAGCAAGGGCTCAACGTTGCCCTGTTCCTAGATGCCGAAGATAGGCTGAAGAAGTACGACATCATCTGGCGCCACAAGTCTAAAGATGAACCTGCCTTACCCACGCACGTGTTTGCCCGTTGGCAAGTTGGTAAGTGTTACGCCATACCTGTTGTAGTACATGTCCCTGGGGTGCAAATAAAAATTTTATATTTTTAAGGGACCGACCCTTCCTACCTTGGCAAACTATGCAGCGATCTCAACGACGAATACAAGGACCTCCTCTCCCCAGAGGTCAGGGAAAGGGCGTACAAGGGTACCATTGCTTTATACAAGGAGAGGGTTGTTAAAGGTTGGGCGATGAGGAGACTGGTCAATGGTTCCTGGACCTTAGAGAAGTTGACGAACCCCATCGACGACCCAAGGCAGTACCAAAAGCAATACCCTGCCACGGACGATCCAGGTGCAGCCCATGCACCCCCGGGCACACCCCCCGCCACAGAACAACCTGAATACAAGCCGATAGGGGAGAGATTGTCGCCCGAAAAGAGCAAGTTGGGTGGCCGAGAGGAATCTCCGATTGTCATCTCGAGTGAACACACACCCCCTGAGACACCCCTTCCCGGACCCTCCCATGAGGAGCAAGAAGTAGATAGGTTCCTAGAGGGCATTACTAAGGACTCGGGCCCGATGCCTGCCAGACCCAGTCCCCGGGCTCCAAGTCGGAGCGATTCCGACCGCACCGAGGCTTCACACGACAGCTTTGTGTTCAAGGGGGAAAGCGCCAAGGAAAAGTATGATCGCCTCGTACGGGAGACCGAGGCCATGAAAAAGCAGCGGGACAAGGAATTAGAAAAACAAATGAAAAAGTCCCACGGGAAAACCCCTGCTAAGACACCAGCTAAGGCTCCTGGTAAGGGTGCAAAAAAGGGGGAAAAGCCAAAGTCCGTCCGAGAGCTATTCTCAAGTGGCGATGAAGATATGGGACCAGAAGAACCCATTGCAGGGACCTCCAAGGGGAAAGGGAAGGGGAAAGGGAAGGGGAAAACAGCCCCAAAGCAAACTGCCCTTACCCTGGACGATCCCGAGATCCCAAAAAAGATCCGTGACCTTTGCCGCACGAAGGTGTGTAGTTGTAGGTGTACCTAGGGTGCAAAAAATAAAACTTCATAATTTCAGAGGGAACAGGCTTATGACTATGCCAAGGAGAAGTGGGGAAAGTCCCCCAGGTACTCCTTCAAGAAGATCGAAGAATGCGAGCCTCAAAATGATTTCGAGGTAGCAGTCGTCCAGTTCATGAAGGACACTGCCCGTTGTGTGGAACGCTTGGCACATGTCATCCCAGACATCGCGTGTGCCATGTGTGCTATGGACAGCGTCGGCCAAAGTCTTGTGGATGAAGTTGGGTCCTTGCGTAACACACTCACCAAGCGCGACAACCGCGTAAAGGTATGTATAACATCCTGGGGTGTAGATGTACCTGTACCTTGACTGCAAATTTTGTTAGGAGATGTACGATAAACAAAAAGACTTATCGAAGAAGCTCAGCCGGGCCAACGAGATGTTGGCCATGATCCAGAGCCAAGGCGTGCGTGTCATGGGACATGTAGGAGGGGAGCAAGAAGAGGAGGCTGACCTTCGGGACCTCAGGATGGTGGCGAAGACTCACCTCTTGTCCCTGTTGCGCTTTGACGTACTGGACGAGAATGTGCTGACGCTCATATCCCACCCGGGGTACAAAATTGTCATTGGGCAAATTTTGGGACAAGAAATCCCTGCTAGCACGGACCCCAACTTCCCCAAGGTCTTCAACAACGCATTCTTCCAGCTGCAGTTCACGGACCGCCTACTGTCGTACATGTCCTGGGGAGAAAGCGCAAGGTATACTGGTTCCTGTACCTGTTCCTGTAGTACAACAAAATGACATCTTTTACTTTTCCAACCCACAACCTCCTGCTCCACAAGTACCCCAAGAGACCAACCCTAACCCCAATCCGCGACCTGTTTAGGTCGAGACAAAAACTTTGGTGTAACCTTCCTTTCCCGACACCTATCCACGAGCTGTACAAACTCGTTCTTAGCGAGTTTGTACCACAGGCACAGATCACGCCGGAGTTCAAAAAGCTACTCAAAACTCAAATGGAACGGATCTTTGAGCAGAAAAGGAGCTACCGCAGCTCCCAGCTCAGGTTGATGGCCTCTGGCCATGAAGCTTCAGAGCGGCTTGTTTACGACGACATGGTCAAGTTCTTCTCGGACCATAATGTAAGTGCCATACTTGTGGTTTAGAAGTAGGTGTCCCTTGGGTGCAAATCATATATCTTTGCAGTATTATCGTTGTGTTTACCTTGGGAGAAAGGATCTCATTCAACCCCCCGTGGGGTTCGAGGAACACCTCAGGCAGCACCCTAAGGACCAAAGCGCTAAAGCGGGCCGCGAGGCCAAACCGGCAGTGATATTGCAACCGACCAAAGTTGGGCCCAGGGTTTCCCCGGCGGAGGTCAGGGAGATCCTGCAGGAGTTCTCCAATGCCAAGCTTGGCGTGGAGGGACGTGCCGAGGAACGTTCTAAGGTAAGGAACATGACATGTGGAAGTGGATGTACCTTGGGTGCAAAATTCACTTTTTTTTAGAAACGAAAACGCCAGCCTTCATACAACGAGCCAAGTTCAGAAGAAGAGCCCGAGGACCCGAAGGCGAAGAAGGGGTCTGGTAAGGGGTCTGGAAAGGGCCCAAAGAAGGACGACAAGGATCCGCCTCCAGGCGGAGCAGGGCCTGGAGGAGCAGGGCCTAGTGGTTCTAAAGATGGCAAGGGAAAAGACAGAAAGCAAGGGTAAGTTAGTAGTAGTACAAGGGGTGCAACATATTAACGTTGTCATTGGTATTAGGGATGATTCCAAAAAAGGGTCCGACCGAAGAAGCCGTGGTTCGGACCGTAAACGGCAGAAGTCCACTTCCAAGGAAAAAGATGCTCAGGACAAAGAAGCACAGGAGGGGTCCAAGGAGGGGTCCAAGGAGGGGTCCAAGAAGGGGTCCGACAAGTACGACGAGGACTCTCAGGGAGAATTGTTCGGTGACAAGTTCGTCATTCCAAGGGTAAGGCAATTTGTATACCTGTACCTGTACCTGGGGTGCAAACTAGAATATTTTAGGCCCGCAAATTAACCCCGAAGACGACCCCAAGTACACCAAAGAGTGGTGGTGCCAGCAGGTCGAGCAGCGTTTCTGAAAGGTCACAGGACACCAACAGGGACTCCTCTGGCACAAGGCCACAAAAAGACGCCCGAGCAAATGAATTCTCGGAATCTTCGTCCTCGACCTCATCCTCCTCATCATCGGAGGACGAAGACCAGAGTGTGCCCCTGGAACGCCGTGTGGAGACGATCCAGGACTTGGCAACCATTTACAGGCAGGTGTGGTAACTGATCTGTGCTAGTACCTGTCCCTTTACTGCAAGATATTAATATTATAGGAGTCCAATGCCACCACCGATGGAAGAGATAAAGTTGACTCCGTCGCCAGCCATCACCCTGACGGAGCAGGTGATGGAGTCGTCACCGAGACTCAACCTGCAGTGCCGTAAGAGGCTATTCACAGAAGAAGCGGGAGACGTACCTGGGGTGCAAGAACTTATCGAACAATTTGAAGAATTGACAACATTTATCGTCCCGGACCCCAGGGTGAGTCTCCACCCGTACTACGACAACGAATTTTAATATCGAACCAGGTACGAAAATTGTACCTGGGGTTTATGTATCCCCAAACGACAAAATTAGTATATAGAATGACTTACCGTGACAACCATTACATGCTGACCACAAGTACTTGTACATAGGGTACAAAAAAATTGATTTAAGAAAAAAAAGCATGACAGTTATTGGACCACAACCTGTGGTCCAAAGTGCAAGTCTCAGCATGACAGTTCCTGGACCACCACCGGTGGTCAAAAAAGAGAAAATTTTAATTGTATGTATAGTAAACCCACCCACCCACCCCCCAAAAGATATTATAATGCCTTCGAAGTAAAAGAAACACGTGCAGACACAGCTGTGATTGTACCCCACATGGGGTACAATATTTTAAATATTTTCGCGAAAGAATTAAAATAAAACTTTTTTGTGCACAAAAAAAAAACACATTTATAGCCGTGCAAGGAGTAGTGCCTGTAGTGCATTTTATGGTAGTCCCAATAGCATTGGGTCCAAAACGGGTAGTCGCTGGGGTAGTGGTTGAACTACAGGCACAGCCTGGCTGGTGTATCATTGGGTCCAAAACGGGTAGTCGCTGGGGTAGTGGTTGAACTACAGGCACAGCCTGGCTGGTGTAGCATTGGGTCCAAAACGGGTAGTGGTTGAACTACAGGCACAGCCTGGCTAATGTAGCATTGGGTCCAAAACGGGTAGTCGCTGGGGTAGTGGTTGAACTACAGGCACAGCCTGGCTGGTGTAGCATTGGGTCCAAAACGGGTAGTCGCTGGGGTAGTGGTTGAACTACAGGCACAGCCTGATTTGCTGCCTTGCCAGGTGCAAGGATCCATTGGAGCACTCCTGTTTGAGCCCAGGTTGCAACCGGTTGCATACAGTGAGGTTGGACCTGGGCAATCAGGAGCAAAATATTTTTTTAAAAACATTTTTGCCATCGACTTTGCACTACATGAACAGGTACAAGAAAAGCCATTATAATGGCAGTGTTTGGAGTATTGGTACACACCAAGGGACACCTTGTTTTGCAACCGGCCATGGTGCATTTTATGTACAGCAATGGCACAGGGCTGAACCCAATTGCCCCAGTTACGGAAACGCGTTGATATTGGTCACCTCTTTGGAACCAAGGCATGGTCCTGGTGGGACATGTACCCGTAGTGCAAACATGACACAGAGACACACAAAAAAAAAAACCTGCAGTTGACCTACTACTGGTGTGCAAACATTTAGTAACTTGAACTACAGCGACACCTACAGGCAGACATCAAATTTTCTAAAGCTTAGGTGGCATGACCAGGGCTGCCATGTCTTAAGTTTTTTTTTTTGAGCCATCCCAGTACCTGTTCCAGTATACCAAAAAAAAATTGCCAGCAAAAAGCCATTTTCCTAACATTGCTCTGGGAGGAGGTGTACCTGTAGTGCAAAAAATACCACCATAAATTTTTTAAAAAAAGCAAAAACCCACCCGCTGGTGGGTACAAAATAGGGGAAAAAATCCCGGGCTGTGCACGTAGGTGTACCGGGAATTTCACCTGACCTGTACCTGGGGGTGTACCACGGCCGGGGTGTCTCCGGGGTCCGGCGGCCAATATCAGTTTGCACCCATTGTAGACCTCCTAATGCGTCGGCTTGCACCTATATAGGGTCCAACTTGGTGCAAAGTCCGGGTGCAGGTACACCCCCAGGTACACCCCCCCCCCTGTCTGGCAGGG
>JAAUXW010047329.1_pt1 | contig 10808 bp, 8 predicted proteins | sample 7278141 | NCBI WGS metagenome assembly JAAUXW01 (sample SAMN14350115, study PRJNA611818) | marine sediment metagenome | isolation source: surface marine sediment (2.1m) | place: French Polynesia: Moorea | collected 2018-08
CAGACGGAGCGTGTCGCGGACACCGTGGACGAACCGGACCGCACCTGGATGGCCCTGGCTGCCTATAACGTCGGCTTCAATCACATCAAGGACGCGCGCATGATCGTCGAGTGGCAGGGCGGCAACCCGGACAGGTGGATCGACCTGAGCAAGGCATTGCCGTTGCTCGCCCAGCGCAAGTGGTACTCGCGCCTGCCCTACGGCTACGCGCGCGGCTGGGAGCCGGTCCTGTACGTCAACAACATCCGCACCTACTACAACATCCTCAAATGGCTGACCGCCAACGAGGAGGCCGCACCGGGCCAGACCATCGACGAGAGCGCGATCCCCGACGAGTTGACACAAGGCGAAACTCCGCCGGCGGATTCGGCCTAAGCGAGGGTATGCGCGCGAGCCTGCCTAGCGTCGGGCGTCGAAGAAGTCCCTGAGCAACGCGCCGCAATCGTCGGCGAGCAGCCCGCCGTTGACTTCGAAGCGGTGATTCAGCGCCTCTGAATCCGTCAGGTCGACGGCGCTGCCCAGTGCACCGGCCTTGCTGTCATAAGCACCGAATACCACGCGAGCCAGTCTGGCCTGTGCGATCGCGCCTACACACATCACGCAGGGTTCCAGCGTCACGTAAAGAGTTGCAGATGACAGGCGATGATTGTCGAATCGCTCGCCGGCCGCGCGCAGGGCGACGACTTCCGCGTGAGCCGACGGATCGGAGTCTCCGATCGAACGGTTGCGACCGCGCGCGATAATTTCGCCACCGGCAAAAACAACGGCACCGACCGGTACTTCGCCCTCCGCTGCCGCAATTGCGGCTTCATCGAGGGCGGCTCGCATGCAATCGCTGTCCTGTTGCGGCCAGTCCGCGCCCATCTACTCCCACTCGATCGTGGCGGGCGGCTTGCCCGAGATGTCGTAAGTGACGCGCGAGATGCCATCAACCTCGTTGATGATGCGCAAGGAGACATGCTCGAGGAACTCGTACGGCAGCCGAGCCCAGCGTGCCGTCATGAAGTCGATGGTCTCTACGGCACGCAGCGCGATGACGTATTCGTAACGTCTCCCGTCGCCCATGACGCCGACCGACTTGACCGGCAGGAACACCGCGAACGCCTGGCTGGTCTCGTCATAGAGCTTTTGCCGATGCAGCTCCTCGATGAAGATGTCATCGGCAAGCTGGAGTTTCTCCGTGTACTCGCGTTTTACCTCACCCAGTATTCGCACCCCGAGGCCCGGTCCCGGGAACGGGTGCCGGTAAACCATCTCGCGCGGCAGGCCGAGCTCGATTCCAATCTTGCGCACTTCGTCCTTGAAGAGCTCGCGTAGCGGCTCCACGAGTTTCATGCGCATCTTCTCGGGCAGACCGCCGACGTTGTGGTGCGACTTGATGACGTGCGCCTTGCCCGTTTTTGCGCCCGCCGATTCGATGACGTCCGGATAGATCGTGCCCTGGGCCAGCCATTCGATGCCTTCGAGCTTGTGCGCTTCCTCGTCGAACACCTCGATGAACAGTCCGCCGATGATCTTGCGCTTCTCCTCCGGATCGCTCACGCCTTCGAGTGCCGCGAAGAACCGGTCGGCAGCATTTACGCGGATGACGTTGATATGCATGTGCTCGGCAAACGTCTCCATGACCTGGTCACCCTCGTTGTGACGCAGCAATCCGTGATCGACGAACACGCAGACCAGCTGGTCGCCGATGGCCTCGTGCAACAACGCGGCAACAACGGACGAATCGACGCCGCCCGAGAGGCCGAGCAACACTTTGCCGTCGCCAACCTGCTCGCGCACAGCCGCGATCGCGTCCACGACGATGTTGTCCGGTGTCCATTCACCGGCGCAGCCGCAGATGTCCCGCGCGAAGCGGCGGACGATCTCCATGCCCTGCAAGGTATGCGTGACCTCAGGATGAAACTGGACGCCGTAGAAGTTGCGTTCGGTATCTTCCATGGCCGCCAGCGGCGAGTTGCGGCTGGACGCCGTGGCGACGAAGCCCGGCGGCAGCGCCTCGACGCGATCGCCATGGCTCATCCAGACCTTCAGCAAGGCGTGGCTCGCTTCGTCGCTGAGTCCATGCAGCAGGCGGCATTCGACCGGCTCGATTTCCGCGTAGCCGAACTCCCGGTGCGCCGACGCCTCGACCTTGCCGCCGAGCTGCGCGGCCATCGTCTGCATGCCGTAGCAGATGCCGAGCACGGGTACGCCGAGTTCGAACACGGCCTGCGATGCGCGTGGTGGGTCATCGAGGTTGACCGACTCGGGGCCGCCCGACAGGATTATGCCGCGCGGCGCGAATGCGCGGATGTCTTCATCGGACATGTCCCACGGGTGGATCTCCGAATACACGCCGCACTCGCGGACGCGGCGTGCAATCAACTGCGTGTACTGGCTGCCGAAGTCGAGAATCAGCAGCTTGTGCGCATGAATGTCGTGCATGAGACCTGGCGCTTAGTTTTTCGACCGGTAGTTCGGCGCTTCCTTGGTAATCGTCACGTCGTGCACGTGACTCTCCTTCATGCCGGCACCGGTGATGCTCACGAACTTCGGCTTGTGGCGCATTTCCTCGATGCTCGAGCAGCCGGTGTAGCCCATCGCGGCACGCACGCCGCCGACGAGCTGGTGCACGATGGCGACCAGGCCGCCCTTGTAGGCCACCCGCCCTTCGATGCCTTCCGGAACGAGTTTCTCGAGTTCCTCGGTCGCGTCCTGGAAATAGCGATCCTTCGAGCCGTGCGACTGCCCCATCGCGCCGACCGAACCCATGCCGCGGTACGACTTGTAGGAGCGCCCCTGGTAGAGCTCCACTTCGCCGGGTGACTCCTCGGTTCCGGCAAACAGGCCTCCGATCATCACCGAGTAGGCCCCGGCAACGATCGCCTTTGCGATGTCGCCGGAGTAGCGGATTCCGCCGTCGGCGATGAGCGGCGTATCCGAGCTGCGCATGGCCTCCGCGACCTCGGCGACGGCCGAGATCTGCGGTACGCCGACGCCCGCGACGACGCGCGTCGTGCAGATGGAGCCCGGGCCGATACCGACCTTGACGCCGTCAGCGCCGGACTCGACAAGTGCCTCGGCTGCGTCGCCGGTGACGACATTGCCGCCGATCACCTGAACGTCCGGGTGCGCCTCTTTAACGCGACGCACGCGGTCCAGCACGCCTTTCGAGAACCCGTGCGAGGTGTCGACAACGATGACGTCGACGCCGGCTTCGACGAGCGCATCGACACGATCGTCGGTGTCGTATCCCGTGCCGACGGCCGCGCCCACGCGCAGCGCTCCCGCGTCGTCCTTGCACGCCAGCGGGAAGTCCTTGGACTTCTGAAAATCCTTGGCCGTGATCATCCCCTTGAGCTCGAAATCGTCCCCGACGACCAGCACCTTTTCGATGCGATGCCGGTGCAGAAGCGACAGGACTTCTTCCTCGGGCGCGCCTTCGCGCACCGTAACGAGACGATCCTGCGGCGTCATCACAGCGGACACGGGCGCGTCGAGCTGCGTCTCGAAGCGCAGGTCCCGGTGAGTCACGATTCCGACCGTCTGAGGACCATCTACGACAGGCACACCCGATATGCCCATGGCGCGGGTCAGGTCGATCACTTCGCGGATGCTCATGTCCGGCGACACGGTAATCGGATTGCGCACCATGCCGGACTCGAACTTCTTCACGGTCAGTACCTGGCGCGCCTGTTCTTCGACGCTCATGTTTTTGTGTATGACGCCCAACCCGCCTTCCTGCGCCAGGGCTATGGCGAGCCGGGATTCGGTTACGGTATCCATCGCGGCGGACAGGAGCGGAATGCTCAGTCGGATTTCTCGCGTCAGGGCCGTGCCCAGGTCGACCTCGCGTGGCAGCACTTCGGAATAACCCGGCTGCAAGAGGACGTCGTCAAATGTCAACGCTTCCTTGGCGATTCGCATGAAGATACTTCGACTTGGCTGGTGGTTAATCGATCAATTGTACGCGCACGCGATTTGCGGGTAAACGTTATACTCGCCGCATGTCACAGGAAGCCGCACTCACCGTCAGCCAGCTAAACCGACGTGTCCGCGAGCTGCTCGAATCCGGGGTCGGCAGGGTTTGGGTCGAGGGCGAGATATCCAACATTGCGCGACCGGCCTCCGGCCACATCTATTTCAGCCTGAAGGACGAAAGCGCCCAGGTCGGTGCGGCCTGGTTCCGCCAGCGTCAGCGCGGGCCGACAATCAGCTTCAAGGACGGCGACCGGGTGCTCGCCTGTGGCCGCGTCAGCCTCTACGAGGCGCGCGGCAATTACCAGCTCATCGTCGAGCAGATGGAACCGGCCGGGGAAGGCGTGCTCAAGCGACGCTTCGAGGCCCTGAAAAAGAAGCTGCAGGCTGAAGGCCTGTTCGACACCGAGCGCAAACGCGAGCTGCCGGCCTTGCCAAGCCGCGTCGGCGTGATCACGTCACCGAGCGGCGCCGCGATCCGCGACATTTTGAGCGTCATGCGACGACGCTTCCCCGGGGTCCCCGTGGTCGTCTACCCGGCGGCGGTCCAGGGCGACGCCGCGCCGGGTGAGCTCATCGAGGCTCTCGCGACCGCCGTCCGGCGCAACGAATGCGACGTTCTAATCATCGGTCGCGGCGGGGGCTCGCTCGAGGATTTGTGGGCATTCAACGACGAACAGCTTGCCCGTGCGATTGCCGACTGCCCGATCCCGGTGGTCAGCGCCGTCGGTCACGAGGTGGACTTCACGATCTCCGACTTTGTCGCCGACGTTCGTGCCCCGACACCGTCGGGCGCCGCAGAGCTGTCTGTTCCGAGCCGTCACGAATGGCAGCACCGGGTTGCGACGATGGCGGTACGGATCGCCCGCATCGGCGAGCGAGCGGTCGAGGACCGTGCACAACAGATCGACTGGCTCGGCCGCCGGCTCCGCGCTGCGAGTCCCGTAGCGACGCTGCGCCGGCAGCGCGACGGGCTTCGCGAGAACCGGGCGAGGCTGATCGCAGCCGTGCGTCACCAGTTGCTCACGCACGCAAACCAGCTGCAGGTGGCGCGGTCCGATCTGCTGGGACTGTCCCCGGCAATGTCCGTGCAGCGCTCCATCGGCCGGCTTACCGAGCTGCGGCAGCGGACGGCAGCGGCGGTCAACCGCATCGTGTCGCAAGCCGATCATCGTGTGAGCCTTCTCGGGCGAGCGCTGCACTCGGTGAGCCCGCTTGCGACACTCGAGCGCGGTTACGCTGTGGTCGAGGACGCGGCGTCCGGCAAAGTGCTGACCAGCGCCCGCGAAACTGCGCCCGGCAACGAAATTCGTGCGCGGCTGTCCAAAGGGCAGGTAATCGCGAACGTCACGAAGGTGATCGACGAATGAAGCGAATGTTGCCAGCCTGTGCCCTGGCATTGCTGAGCGCTGCCGCGCTGGCAAGCCCGCATCACTCACCGCGTCCCGGCGGAATCGCCGTCATCGACGTCGGTCGGGCCGGTGAGCCGGCGCCGAGCGTCACTTTCGACGGCCGGCCTGTGCTGGTCCTGCACGGCGCGGAGCGGTGGCACGCCGTTGTAGGCATACCGCTGGACCAGGAGCCTGGAGATATCTTTGTCAGCGCCGGCCAGAGCCGCGTCGAGGTCGCCGTCGCCGAACACGCCTATCGCGAACAGCGCCTCACGATCAAGAACAAGAGTTACGTAACGCCCGACCAGGCTCAGCTGGATCGCATCGGCCGCGAACGCAAGGTCATCGATGCCGCGCTCAACGCGTTTCGCAACGTGCCGGTCGAGGGCATCGCTCTCGCTGCCCCGGTCGATGGCCGCCGGAGTTCGAGTTTCGGCCTGCGGCGGTTCTTCAACGATCAGCCGCGTTCACCGCACAAGGGCATGGATATCGCCGCGCCGGACGGCACGCCGATCAAGGCGCCCCTTGACGGCGTGGTAAGCGCGGTCGGCGATTTCTTTTTCAACGGCAACACGGTGATCATCGACCACGGCCAGGGCTTCGTGACGATGTATTGCCACCTGAGTTCCATCGCCGTGGAGAAGGGGCAGGATGTGACCACCGGGACGTCGATCGGCAACGTCGGGGCGACTGGCCGCGTAACCGGACCGCACCTTCACTTCGGCACCTACCTGAACGGCACGGCCGTTGATCCGGCCATTCTCATCACCGACTGAATTTAAGGGACAGTTTACTTAATTGAAACGGGACAGTTACCTCTATCTCCTGCCGCGCTTGTCCCGTAGTCGCAACCAGGAAAGGTAACTGTCCCGTTTCAATTAAGTAAACTGTCCCTTAAATTCAGTCGTCCTCGAAGAAATCGCAGATGACCGGGCGGAATGCGTCCATGTCCACGAGGAAGGAGTCGTGGCCGCGGATGCAGTCGAGCTCCGAAAAGTGGGTGTCTTCGCAGACCTTTGCGAAGCCCTCGGCCAGCTCGCGTTGCTGGTGCAGCGGAAAGAGGATGTCTGTGCGCACCCCGATGACGAGGGTCCGTTCGAGCCTGAGGCGCCTGAATCCCGCTTCGAGCGATCCGCCATATTCGGCCAGGTCAAACAGATCGGACGCGTGCGACAGGTACAGGTAACAGTTCGGGTCGAACGCACCGGTGAACTTGTTCGCATGGCTCTCGAGGTAGGACTCCACGGAAAACTCCGCCGCGAACTGCCCCTCGATTCGCGCGTGCGTCGTGGCCCGTTCGCGGCCGAACCGTTGCTCCCACTCCTCAGCGGAGCGGTAAGTGATCATGCCGAGCTTCCGCGCCAGCCGTTGCCCGGTGATCGGCGGCCTGCCGACATCGTAGTTGCCCTTCTTCCACAACGGGTCCGACCGGATCATTTCGCGCTGCAGCGAGCGCACCGCAATCGAGAAAGGCAGCGCGCGCGTCGCGGATGAGATCGACACGAAAGAGCGAGTCGAATCCGGGTGCCTCACGCACAGCGCCAGGCCGCTCATGCCGCCCATCGAGCAACCGACGACTGAGTGCAACTTCTCGACACCCAGGTACTGCACCACGAGCCACGCCGACTCGGCGACGTCTTCCAGCGTCAGCAGCGGGAATGAGAGCCGGTAGCGCTCGCCGGTCTGCCTATTGATCGATGCGGGCCCGGTCGAGCCGAAGCAGCTGCCCAGCGAGTTCACGCAGATGATGAAGAACCGATCGGTATCGAGCGGCAAACCGGACCCGATCATGTCCTCCCACCAGCCGGGCGACGGGTCCTCGGCGCAAGACGATGCGTGAGCCGAGGGCGACAGTCCGGTGAATATCAGGATCGCATTGTCCTTCGCCTCGTTCAGCTCGCCCCAGGTCTCGTAGGCGAGCGTCGGCGAATCGAGTATCCCCCCTGCCCTGTGCATGCGGAACGGACCGTCGAAGGTTACGCTCTTGCGTGCGGGTGACGTCGGCGCTTCCATGATGCGAGACAGTATAGCCGTCCGGCTACTTCTTGACCTTTTTCATCAAGCGCTTGCGCTTGCGCTCCTGGCGCGGCGTCAGCTTGTTGCGGCGGCCCTTGTAGGGATTGTCGCTGGTCTTGAATAACAGCCGCACCGGGGTCCCTTTGAGCTTGAATGCCTTGCGGAAGCGATTGATCAGGTAACGACGGTAGGACTCCGGCAGCCGCTCGGTCTGGTTGCCGTGGATCACGATGACCGGCGGATTCCGTCCACCCTGGTGGGCATAACGCAGGCGAATCCGGCGTCCGCGAACGAGTGGCGGCGGATGCGCCATGACGGCGCTCTCCAGCTCGTGGGTCAGCTCCGTCGTCGACAGGTCACGCGTCGCCGCGCCATAGGCACGCTCGACGGCAGGCAACAGGTCGCCCACGGCCGTTCCGTGCAATGCGGAAATCGTAATGCGCTCCGCAAAGTCCAGGAACGGCAGGCGCCGGTCGAGATCGTCACGCACTTCCTTGCGCTTGTCCGCCGAAAGACCGTCCCACTTGTTCGTCACCACGACCAGTGCCCGGCCCCTTTCAAGCACGAGTCCGAGCAGGCTGACGTCCTGCTCCGTGACGCCCTCCTGCGCATCGAGCACGGCGATGACAACGTGCGCCTGCTCGATGGCCTGCAGGGCCTTGACGATGCTGAACTTCTCGATCGCCTCGTGCACGCGCGACTTGCGGCGAATCCCGGCGGTATCGATGAGCAGGTACTTGCGATCGCTGCGTTCGAACGGAACCGCCACGCTATCTCGCGTCGTGCCGGGCTCGTCGTACACGACCAGACGGTCTTCGCCGAGCAGTCGATTGGCGAGCGTCGATTTGCCGACGTTGGGGCGACCGACAATGGCAATTCGCAGCTGTTCGACCTCGGCGTCGGCTTCGTCGTCGGGCTCCGGGGGCTCGAGCGGCTCGAACTCTCCGAGCACAGCCTCCATCAGCGCAGAAATCCGGTCGCCGTGCGCGGCAGAAACCGCGATCGGCTCGCCGAGTCCCAGCCCGTGAAACTCGGCGCCCGCCAGCGCGGTTTCCAGCCCTTCCGCCTTGTTGACGGCGAGCCAGCTTCGGCTGGCGTGCTTTCGTGCGAGCTCTGCGACGTGCTCGTCGGCGGCGGTCAGGCCGCTGCGCCCGTCGACCATGACGATCGCCGCATCGGCTTCCTTGAGCGCACGCACCGTCTGTTCCACCATCGCCTCGTCGATACCGACCTCGCCCCCCGCGACGCCACCCGTGTCGATGACGAGATAGGGAATCGGTCCGAGCTTACCGAAGCCGTACTTGCGGTCCCGCGTGAGCCCCGGGTAATCCGCGACGAGCGCGTCCCGCGAGCGTGTAAGGCGATTAAATAAGGTCGACTTGCCGACATTCGGGCGACCGATCAGCGCGATGACGGGGAGCACGGCGATGCACCATGAACGCGGTCGGCTACGACCCGTCGGTTGAGATGTCGGGGGCGTTGCGCCGGGGCCGCTCTTCGACGACTTCGTAGGCGGCGATATTGCCGGAATCGGTCTGCACGTACAGGCGATCCGCCACGACGACAGGTGGATTGCTGATGGCCGTGCTGCCGAGCTTCAGCCGCGCTACCGGCACGCCCGTCAGGTTGCTGAAGAAATGAATGTAGCCTTCCAGGTCGCCGACGACCACGGCCGTGTGGAACGGCACCGGCAGTGTCGGCTCGCGCCGCAGCAGGTCGTCGTTACGCCACACCTCGGTTCCATCGCGGCGCGACAGCGCCACCACTTCGCCCTCGGCGCTGGTCGTGTACAGGGAATTCCAGTCAGCGGCAACGCCGGCGTAGGACGAGATCTCGCGACTCCAGAGCACCTGGCCGGATTCGGACGCAACGGCGCCCAGCCTGCCCTGGTAACCCACGGCATAGATGTCCTGTCCGACGACCGCGATGTCGCCGTCGATGTCGGACAGCCGATCGAGATCCGAGCGTCCGGTCGGCGGCGACATCAACGACTCCCAGACAACATCGCCGGAGTTGAGATCCGCCGCCACAAGGCGGCCGTTGTCGAAACCGGAGATGATACGCGTACCGATGGCCGTCGGACTGGCCGAGCCGCGCATGGTAAGGACCGGCGTCGACTGTTCCAGCGCCCAGCGCTGCTGCCCGTCGAAGACGGAAAACGCCAGCAGCCGGTTGTCGATGGTCTGAATCACGACGAATTCGCCGCGTACCAAGGGGCGCGCGAGAGACTCGCCGTCTACGTCGGTGCGCCAGCGTTCGTCGCCCGTCGCGGCATCGAGCGCGATCGCGAATCCGTTCTTGCCGGCGACGACAACGAGGCCCTCGCCGACGCCCGGACCGGCGGACAGCTCGGTCTCGAGCTTGGTGCGCCATGCAACCCTTCCGCTTGCCGGGTCGAATGCCGTGACAACGCCATTGTAGGCGGCCGCGTAGATCCGGCTGCCGTCACCAACGGGCTGCAAGGCGACGCGCAAGAACTCGGCATCACCGCCGACTTTCGCGCTCCAGACACGCTTGATCTTGAGAGTCTGGCGGAAATCGACGAGCTCCTTCGGTTCGGCCTCGTCGTCATCGCCGCCGAAGATGCCGCAGGCCGACAGCATCACGGCGGTCAGGACCAGCGCAGCGCTGTGCTTGAGCCTTGTCACTCGGCAACCTCGTCAGTCGTCTCCGGGGACTCGACGGCCACGTCGCCCGGCGCAGCCTCGACCTCGACGGGCTCATCGGCTTCCGGCGCTACAGCGTCCGACTCCGCCTCTGCCGGCCCTGCGTCCTCCGGCGACTTGTCTGTCGCGCTTGCGACCTCGGGCAGGTCCAGCACCTTCCACTGTACGAGGCGCTGATCGACCGTGCCCTGCGCAAGCGGATCCAGCAATGCCTGCTGGTAGGCCGCCTGGGCGTCGCCGATGCGGCCGAGGGCATGGTACGCATCACCGAGCACCTCCCCATACGCCGCCGCGAACGCAGGGTTGTCCTGCGACTCGAGCAGGTCGACCACTTCCTGCGCCTTCTCCTGGTAGAGCAGGATCTTGGCCATGCGCAGCCGCGCTACGTGCTTCAGCGCCTCGCTGCCATCGCCTTCCACAACCTCGCGGAGCACGTCCACCGCGTCCTGGTCCCGGTTCTTGTCCATGTACAGCCGGGCAATCGCGAGTCGCGCCTGCGCGGCGTACGAGGTATCGGCGTAGCTCGTTCCGATCTCGCCGACGATGACCTGGGCCTCGTCGAGGTCGCCATCGACAACGTGATTCGTCAATTCCTCGTAGAGCGCTGACGCCGCAAGCTGCGCGTCGAGTTTCGCGTTCTTGTAGTAATTGATGCCGAACAGCAGCAGACCGCCGGCCGCGAGACCGAAGATCACGTAGCCGCCGTACACCGACCACCAGTTACGTATCTGTTCGATCTGTTCTTTTTCTGAAAGTAAATCGTCCACGAGACTGC
>JAAUXW010251124.1_pt1 | contig 10808 bp, 5 predicted proteins | sample 7278141 | NCBI WGS metagenome assembly JAAUXW01 (sample SAMN14350115, study PRJNA611818) | marine sediment metagenome | isolation source: surface marine sediment (2.1m) | place: French Polynesia: Moorea | collected 2018-08
GACGATCATCCAATGCAAGTCCATTTTCCCAAGAGAAATGATTATTATTGCAAAGATACTGTTTTGCATGTTTGCTTGCACCGGTAACCTGTGATGGTAGAAACACGTTGATGGGACATGGTAAATCAAAGAAAAATGGCAAGATTGCAGGCTGTCTGCCAGAAAAGTCAGCACCATAAGTGATGCTGTAAGAGCCAGTTGTCGCAGACCAACCTGGCATCCAATTTTATAAATTTTGTCACATCTATGAATGTGCATGTTCACAGGGTACACGGTAAAATATCAAATGAGTAATTTAAGATGATCGACAGATAAAGATAGCAAAATACCAAATGCAGGCATGGTTTCGTCTAATTGAAAAATAAAATATAAAGATTAATATCAAGATATTTGATATTACCAAGCGGGATCACCTTTTGATAGAAAAAAAGTTGCCCAATCTTCTAATAACAGCCTGGCAGGTTTGTCTATAACAAAGAGTGTGTGACAGTCTCACACTCTCAATGATATTGTTTATCATAGAATTACTGTAAAAATGCCTAAGTATCTCATGGGGGTTTTAATTAACAATAAACCTGTTTTTTCTTTGAGAAGGGATGACACTATGGCCTTTATTTTACTTTTTAGTTCAAAGTTTACGACAAAATAATTGCCTTTGAAATAAGAGACCTTATGCAAGTTTCAAAGAGAATGTATACATTTTGAAGTTAAGGATAAAACAATGAAAAGGATTGAAAAAGAGCTTTAAACGGCTATATGTAAATATTTATTTACCAATTACTCTGTTGTATGTCCATTGCTAAATGCATCAATGCCTTTAGAGTAGTCTATAATTACTTGCAGTGTTCTGTTACAAAGGGCACGAGGCATGAGCAAAAACAAAACCAACCTGACAAAAGACCACGTTTCAATCAACACCAAAAGCAATGTTAATTTTCTTTATAAATTAGCTTGCAATTTGCATGAAAAACCAATCCCAAAGGAATTGACTAACAAAGACTGTGCAACATCATGCACTGGTAACTTTAGGGCTGGTCCATAGGGAATGAGATCTGCAGGTTATGTGGAGTCACAAGGACTTTCCTGGAGACGCTCTCACTTTTCAGAATAATTCAGCTATGTAATTACATGAATTACTCAGCTGGCTAAATATAAGGTTATGGTCAGTGGGGTATTGTATAAGGTGTTCCAACCCCTGCTGGTGGGCAGGGGTTTCCTTGGACACGTGAGGTCTTGGGACAGGTGAGAGTTGTCATATGGACAGGTGGTCAAATATGGACAATGCCCCCAACAATAGAAGGCCAAATCACTTGCCAAGCCAAGAAAAGCAATTCTAGGATGCTGGGAAAAGGGAACAATAGATTTCCAGAAGTCCTGCCAGGTTGACAAAAGTCCACTACAATGGGGAGTTTACTTGGAGGAAAAGGTCTCACCTCTGCAATAGATTTACTAAGACAGCCTGGCACTGGACAAAGACTGCCAGGAATATTGCTGTCTTTTGTTTGATGTCCCCTCCAGAAAAATAACACTTAAAAAACTTCCTTAAACTGGCAACATCTGGACCCTTGAGTCTTTAGCATTGTTACTAAATTTTTTGAGTAGGGTCTTAAAGTTCACGACAGAGTTATGCAATATCTGCAAATATGGACGTTGACAGACATGGGGTGATGTGGTCTGGGGAGCTTTGCCTTTTGCCAAGAATTAAAAAGAACACCAACTTTGGCCTTCGGCTTGAGAAGTAATCTTATCTGTCGTGCATATCCTCTCACAGAAGACCAAATCCTTCTGTCAATTTTGCTTTAACTTGGGCTACTAGCCCAATAAGAGGATAGGATTACCTAATCCTTTCAAGGTAAGACTGGCAGAGAGCCGTCTGCAGTGTCATGGGACCGATATTACCTTTTACACATGAAAGTGTAAAGTCAACATCTGGCACATAATTAGTAAATCTTCTATAAGATGATCACAACCTGCCACAGGAAATCCCTTGAGTTGAGGTGAACATGAACAAGAATTATGTATTTTCATTTGTCACCTGCCTTCTCCTGAATTCACTTATTCTTAGTTTATTACACCCACCCACTGGGTTATGATAGCATGATACCTTGAAGATGAATAATTACAAAGAAAGGTGCAGGTATGGGTCTTCTTCTAGGGAGGAAGATGCTTAATATGAACAGGCAAAGTATACCACGCCCATTCTTGGATGCCTATTATGATTCATGTCAATGTGGCTTCTTGCTAATCAAAAGTTTACCTCAACTTGAGCCTCCAATTTACCACAGGTTTTATTCCAAACAATCCCACCAGAAATCTGCAGATTCTTTGTTATTGATTGAGGTATTCTTTTCTGCATTATTTGTTACAGCAAAGGGCAAGTTGTTCATAGCCTTTGTCAATGCTTCGAGGAATAAAGTTTGACAACCCCCTTTTCCTGCAGTTCAAGCGGGCAATTTTCTTGCGACCCGTTGGTCTCTTTTCACAGAATTACTGTGATAAGTTCAAGTTCAGGATGTGTGCTATATTAAATTACAGGCAGTTTTACTTGGGGCAGACAAAATATAAATGGCAACTGAAGACAATAGAATTTGTCGTGTGCCTTCCTTTATCAGTAAAACCAGGCTTGTCTTGAGTTGTGGTCTCGGGGTTGCTGGTGCTTGCGGATAAGCTGCAACCCCATATCACTTAGAAATAAGATTGTAATTGCATATTTCTAATCATTTCAATTCGTATGCCACATGTCAGTAGGAAACTTGCAAAAAGGAGGAGTGTAAAAGCAACTGATTCCTTCATGTTTATTCTGCAGACACTGAGTCCGGAAAAGATAGCTTTTATCTGGCAAACCTGCAGTAATTACAGTAATATAAAACCTAAATAATTTTCATCCTATTCATATGGCAACAACTGATAAAATCTGATGTCAGAAGGCAATTATGCTGAGAGTAGATAATTAAAATCCTAAACAAAAGAACAACTGTAATTTTAATAAAAGCTCTTGAAGACAGAAGGGAGGGGCCCGTCTCTTGGAAGATGAAGCCCAGGAAAATCTCAAGACACGGAGCCATCTGTCACACTCCTGAGGCTCAAGTGCCTGTCATGGCAGCCAAACAGCCAAAATTGCTCAAGTGTTGCCTGAGCCATCCATTATATCCTTGAAGCATAATTTCCCACATGATTGTCTTAATTTTGAATTTAAAATATAGTGTGTTTTTGATAGTTTGTCACAGGAAAAATTACTGTGTCGAGACATTCAATTACAACATGTTGAGGCTATTTTACAAATTCAATTTACACTCATTTCCAGGACACATTATTCTGAAGACATTTACTGAAAGGAGCTGTAAAGTGGGATCTCTCTATAAATCTTCAGGGAGTAATTTCCCAAATATTGTTCCCACAGACATCCTGTAAATTTAGTGACAAGTAATAATCTTGAGGAACAATGCTGCATGCAGCAATAATGAAGTGTTGATTTACAGGACAGGGTTTGTTCTTCCCACAAACTCCTTTCGCCTTCTGCACAAAAATGGCAGAGAATTGCCAAAGTGTCACACCTTTCTCCACATCTTTTGTGCTCTCCTCTGAGAAATGAGTCCCCTTTCTATTGATTCTTGGGCACAAAGTTGCCTCCAAGACAAATGATTTTCAATATCAACATGCAATTTATCCAGTTGCCATGTAATCGTAATCCCCAAATGAAAGCAGAGATCAAGATAATATGACAAGAGATCAATGTAACTTTTTAATTAAAGATTCCCACAAACTTACTGAGTACAGAATGATGTCACCAGCATAACATCATTCCGGATATGTATTTATCAAAACTCTCCATCAATCAAATGGAAGTGGAAACCAAATTCATCTGGCATATTATAAAGTACAATAAATTACCACATTACAATCTTGACCCCAGCTATGACCTTCTCCAGACCAGGCTGATCATGAGAATACAGAAGGATGCTTTTCGTAGGAAAAAGGCAGTTTTAGCAGGCAACAATACTTAAACATTTTTCAGTATAATAAACAAGACTTGACTGCACTATATGAACAACCATTACACCTTTTGTGATGCTGTTCTGTTAGACTAGCTACCATAGTAACTCTATATCAAAAGGCTTTATCTTGCCTGATATCCACATGATTTCTTATGGCATGAATTGCTTGATGCAGCTTTGTTCTCGTCACATGCTTTATAGTTATTGTCACTGACTTCCTGACCGCTTTTGTATTTTTCATCAAATATTTCTTTTTATGCATGCATCAATATATGCCTTGGTCTTGATGTCAGTCTTACATAAAATATTCATTATAATTGTCTTCCTCTCTCTGTCTAAATATGAACCTTTGCATGAATTTATGACATGGCTCATTGCTCCGAGTTAGAGGTGCCGATAGGCTGAGCTAACTTACAAAATTACCAAGGTAGCTTGAGCTAGATTAAGCTAGCTGGCCAGTTCCCCTTACTTCACGGTCGATAAGAATGTTGAGCAAGCTCGATCTAGTAGAGCTAGCTCGCTGATTTTTAGTTAATAAGGTAGCTGAGCTAGTTCAGAAATTTAAGCCAGTTGGGAACACTAGTTCCACCCAGAAACGTTGGTTTAATAATCATGAGATAGCATAAAAAGTAGAGTCATCATAGTAAATTATTACTTATCCTAGTGGTCTTGTTAAACATTAAACAAGACCATAAAAGTATGAAAAGAAAACAGGACTGATTTATGAAATGCAGGCTTTCGTGGGAATTTATTGTTAAATAGTATCGGGAATGATGAATTCTTTATGAACCACATATTGACTCAACAAATAATTGCATTGTTTTTCTCTTTAAAGATGAGTAAACTTAACAAACTACTAGTAACTTTAAGGTGGCTCGCCAGGCCTGGGGAAGATACAACAATCTTGAAAACGCTACCCATGGGGAATACTTATTTAAGGAACGTGTGCTCTGACCAAACTTTTACGGGGAAAGTTTTTAAATGCCAAGCTACGTAGACACTGAACTGAGTTAAAACACACTGTTCCAAACTGTTTGCCACCAGAGTGTGCACAAAGCCCTGCGAGCCACCTTACGCTTACTTCATGCTGAATATCTTACAATATTTTTAGTGTCAGTATTTTTACACCAGGTTTTCCTGTCTGTTGTTTTGGAGCCGATCCAGATTATTCCTTTTTAAAGGATTAAGGATTGCTTGCAATTTGGTGAAACAATGGAACAGATGTCACTAAGGGTAATCAGTCAAATCCAGCCCTGACTTACCTGTACCTGCCAAAGATGCTAGTCTGGGTCCCAGGACAACATAATATTCCATGCCAACCTGGAGGCATCCAGAACTACCACAGAGCATCAATTATGGCCTCTTTGTCTTTATGCACTTGAATGATAAGTGATGCAGACACAACCAACCAGGTCCGCAAAAAGTCCACTAGAAGTGCAGTACTTGAATAGACTTCCTTTGAACTTATACTGCAGCTCACAAGTGCGGACTTATTCTACAACTTTTTTGCAGCCCCTTTGCACTTCTCTGACCACACTTCTTTCAGGCATGTGGTGGTGCGGCAGAGATGCCCAGATCAGCTAGAAGTGCAATAGAAGCACTCCAAAAGAAGGGCCATAATAAGTATAAAAAGTCTATTAAAAGTGAGATGAGTCTAGATGAAGTGTGTATGGAAAGTCCCTTGGGACATCCAAATTAATCTTTTTATCGACCGCGAAGCAGGGGAGATATTACGTGTGGTAGCATCCATCCGTCTGTCTGGGTTTGTGAGAGCTACGTTTGAATATGTTGTTGCGGACCACATTGGATTGTGACCAATGGATGTACACTACCCAACGTATTATCTCCACTGCATTGTGGTCGATAAAAGTAGAATAAATTCGAATGTCCCCAGGGGTTTCCCATAAATCTACCCCCACCTACCAACCCGGACATATACTAGTATGTCACCCCCATGCATGTTCCTTTTCCTAATCTGACTAAGATATGATAATTACAAAGATGAGTCGTAGCCCCAAACATGAAACTGCAACAAATGTTCATGAAGTGGATGCTCCAGAATTGTGCGTGTGCATTACATTGTGTAGAACACAACAATAGCATGCATCTTCCACCCAATATCAAGAGATGAAAGCATGATTGTGCGAGAAGTCATTTTTGAACAATGCGAGGACGCTCCAGGTTCAAAGCTGAAGCCAGGTGATTCCTCAGATATACAGAACTGTCAGGTCCAAGCCACATGCCAAAATGAAGATTACGAGCTGTGAGGCTGATTTTCTTTTAACTTTTAATGGATTCGCGGGCCTCATTTACTCGTTCTATCCTTGAACAAATTTGTCTACAACAAAACGTTGGCAGACATTGCATGCAATAGCACGGTTAAGCAATGAAACCAGCTAAGTTAAATTGGAAGATATCCACACGGACAAGTAGTAGTTCCAATCTGAACTATAAAGCTTTCTTGTGTGGCCTTTATTCTGTTAAAAGGCTCTCTTGTGAGACAAGCAATTAGGCTATTACTTTGCAACAAAGGCTGCTGAAGACAATCTCATCACTCTCTGAAGCCATCTAAATCCTCAAGGAAGATCAAGAAATTATTGGCTTTCGTGCAGGATCTGACTTACACCCCCATGTAATTTCTTAGACCATTTGGTTAAACAGCACCTAATCAGCAAATAGAGTGATCCAATCAGCCTGTCTTAGCATTGTCAAACACGCAAAACATATCTGCCATTAATTTTCCTCAGCAGCCCTGCATTGCATGATTGGAGAACAATCTTTATAATTATTAAGGCAAACTTCCCACTGTCATGCCCTTTCTGTCTCACTGACATGTTGCGACAGAAAATTCTCAATTACCAGTTTCTATCTTGAGGCTGCTGCTCTAAAATGATCACATGCCGCACAAGATGATAATATCATCTAACGAAATTGATGTTTCCATGTTTGGTTATGTGCGGGCAAAGATAAATATTGAAGTTCAAATAAAAATTGTCATGGAATCTTGGAATGAAATGTGGCTGCCATTGCGAGGACTTCTCTCTTTTTAAAAAAGATCTTGAAGTGCCTTTAAGGAGACTGTATGAGATCGATGATCTTGGGCAGCTACCACCGCCTGGTGGTGAAAGTCTTAAGTAATGCCGCACTTCTTTTTTTGGAATCATTGCCATACAAGAAGCAGGCTACAGCATTACACTTTCTTAAGACTAGAGACTGTTAGTCTGACTCCTGGTTGTTTGTACTCATCTGCATGAAACCGGGAATATAGAATTGCATGAAGAAAGCTGTGCCTCAGCAGAATGACAAGCATCTTGAGATAATGATTCAGTCATCACGAGGAGTCATCACCTTTCCCTGATTCTTTATTCAATGCACTTCATGAATAAACTTTCACATCACTCTCATCGATCCATCTATGATGACATTTCCATTCTTCAAATCATTTATACATTTCACCATTTTCTACTTTCATGGACAATTCAAATTATACATGTCCAATATACACAATTAATTTTCTCCATGGAAATGGTGATAAATACCACGTATGTGGTGATGTGTAAAACAGCTGGCATTAAACAGAAGTAAAAAGATGATTCTATTGAAATTTGACTATTCCTTTTCTTTGGAACATAATCTTATTCCATATGGCTTTCTGTACAAATACAGTCCTTTACACATGTTATAATGCGATAATCTATAATATTCTTTATGATGTGGAAGAGCAATTACCTAACATTTTTGAACATATGATGATTATTGATTGGACCTGGCTATTGTCATCATTCATTGAAGGCTTTTGCCCAATGCAAATTTTAATTTGATATGCCTTCAGAAAACTTTGAGAAGTTTGGCACACATTATCAATAATGTAGGATCAGCTGAATATTCTTTTCCTGTTTGATTGAAATCAAGCTCAATGGATTTTAGAAGTTGAGAAAGTCTTTGCAAAGTGCATTGAAATACAATGTCAACCTGCATGGGCAGTAAATGGGCAAATGTAATGGCAAATGAAGAAATTGCTAAAGTGCCACGTCTGGAATGGGCAAACACCAGTTGAAGTTCCTGCAAGAACTGAGAAATTGAGCTTCATCCACCACCTTAATAGCTATTGATTTCCGAAAGATTTCTATGAATAATACCCAATCCATCTTTCTGTATCTGAAAATCCCCACATAATAACTTGGAAACCTCTCTAAACATTGCTATAAGGAAGTTATGACTGAAAGTTCCTTCTTCTTCCAAAGAGCTGGGCCGTTTCACAACACTGCATTTAGGCATGTTGCCATAGACACATGGGAAATTAAATGACAGACTTAAAATTAGGCCAGTGTTTGCAAGTGCAGCGTTTTCTTACCGTCAAATTTTCCCCTGATCAGAGAAAAGTGGCATCTACTATAGAATTCTCCCATTGATTTGTCTTTATGCATTTTGCCCATAAGAAGCTGGAATCAGTCTCTGGTTGTGTTGCCAACTTTTAAACATACATGTAAGAGACTGTTCACAATTCATGTCTTGGGGTTGTAGTAAAGGAGCGGTTGTTTATTACCAGGAGGGGGGTTGGGAAATTTTCACCCATGTTTGGCAAAAGTGTATCACTCGCATATAAATTGATATACAGTTGTACCATCCCCTGCAATTCCCTCACCCAAGTCATAATTCTGAATGGTCCCTCTCTCTACTTTAAACTTAGCAACAGTGATGCCTGAAACCATTAAAGAAATCTTTCCTTAAAACATATTATGATGCCTGCATAAGGAAAGGCGTGGGTTGTATATATATGACTAGTAGTAAATTATTGACAGTTGAGGAAGCCCATTTTCAAGAAGCAAGCTTTCAGGAAACTGTTTATATCGACTAAAGCTGTTACAAAGCCAGAGAATAATAGAAGAACAATCTTTTTAAAGCTGAAGAACTATTGAAGTTTCTTTTCTTCTCGGGCAGAATCTTTCTATCACTGCAATATTTATAAGTGCCTAACAACCACCTTTGTTTTGCATCAAATCTTTACATGAGTAAGCAAAAGGACAGAAATATGGATTTGCAGAGATCTGCCTCTGACAATGGACCTGCATTTATTTTACCTCCAGGAAAACTAACATAAGATGCAAATAGCCTGAAAAAGTGGGATGGTTAATTGTTTAATTTCACGGGCCCCAGCTCGTCACACACGGCTGCCTTGAAAAGGTTCCACAGAAAATACTCATCTTAGCTTTGAGCAGATCAATCTTTGTGTGGAAAGGAAGCATTTGAACAAATCGATTCCTTGAGGTTTCTTATGATATGGCAACACCTTTTTGCTCACATCTTTCATCTTTTTCCCATTCTGTTATGGATCTGTGTCATGGTTTCCTGGCGCTGCACAAAGATATCTTCCATCAAAACTTGCCAAATCTAAATCCAGGATGTATGCCTACCCAATTTCAATCACGCATTTCTTGATTAGAGAATACGGAAATAAACATTTACATAGAAAGACAGTAACTATGATTTTTCCTGGGATCTTCTGTTTAGGGGTGCCAAGAAGACTATTTGTGCAATCAATATACCAGGATGCTTTAAGTAATAAGCAATTAGTAACCACCATATAAATGTTTTCTAAGACTATCCAATTGATTTCTGTGACACATCTCTATGGGTTTCTAATTCATGAGAAATGTTTAAGCATTTAGGTGAGAAAATGCAGTCCCAAACAGCTTCCTTAATTTTTAATAAGTGATCCCCCTAACGGGGGATCATAAAATTTCACTACCAGTACCGAGATGTGACATACTCTGTTGTTCCCTCTGGGATGGCATTTATGACAGCTATCATTGATTTTCCGTTACTTTCCCGAGCTACAAAGTGACATAATGCACTACTTTCATTAGAATAAGATTTCATCTAAAAAGCTGTGCACTACCAAGTGTTGGCGGTATGTTGAACCTTTGACATCTAATTTTTCTTACTAAATGCATTCATTGCGAATTAAAGTTGTTCTAAAACATATCAAAGAAAGCTGTTTTCCCATTCCATTATGAATACAATAGTTGTCACAGTCTTTTATGATAAGAGATCAATTTGAAGAAATTACGAAATTTAAACTTAATGCAAATGACAGCTGTTGTTTTGCCATTTGCAAACTAGTTTGAAACCAGTGGGAATTGCAAAGAAAACCTGAACAATTTCCAGCCACACAAATGCCTTACTTTAAAGGAAAAAGCTGACAAATAACTTAGCTTGGCGAGGATTATCTTCCAATTAATTAGGAAATAGAATTAATCAAGGACACTTTGCTCAATACTTTGGTCATCTGTGATGTAAACCAAAGAAACGCAAATTGATGTAATGGCTTTGATAAATGACAACCAAAAGGAAAAGGCGTTTAAAAGATAATGCATCTTCACTGGACTAATTGCTTTAATCAAGATAGCAGCTTGTACATTTAAAGTGCAATAGTTAAAGTAACTTGAAAATTATTGTCTTACTTTTTATCTTGTCTAATAAGTGTGCAACAGATGTGGGCATCTATATATTATGGAACACTCAAGAATATGAAGAAATGGCATAGAAGACAATACAGTTTGCATAAAATGAATATTATCTAACTGAAAGTCTAGATGGCATTATGATTAAGAGCCTATTAAAACGGCGAAGCTGTCTCAATGAGAAAGCAATATTAAATGAGACACTTAAAACTCTTCATTTCGCCCCCATACAATTTCATTGAAACTATTGTGACATGCCAGACCCGCACTGCCTTAGTAAAATTCAGTTTTAGGAACTTGATCGTTTACTTTTATTATGTCAGCTAGCTCATTTAGGTGTACTTAATAC
>JAAUXW010047100.1_pt1 | contig 10763 bp, 9 predicted proteins | sample 7278141 | NCBI WGS metagenome assembly JAAUXW01 (sample SAMN14350115, study PRJNA611818) | marine sediment metagenome | isolation source: surface marine sediment (2.1m) | place: French Polynesia: Moorea | collected 2018-08
CAATACAAAGCTGGCTAGTCACTCTTGATCATCGACCGATGAAAGGCTGGCTTCCTTACAAGGGAATCGTCACAGCTCGGGATGATGACTATCTGCGTGACTTCTTCGCAGCCTATAGCGAAGACAGCGACACTGATAAGCATGGATACCTGACCAAGTTTCACGACGCTGGCATAAAAGCGACGAATCGCATTACAGCGGTAACGTGGTACAAGAACGAAACAGGCGGCGAATTCCTGCTTGCGAAAAACATCTATTCACCTTTGCCGTGTCCTGAGTGGGGAAGGCTTCCGCTCACGTTGGCACACTGGCGCATCATAGCTCCCGCCTTGATCACTTCAACGATCTTCTGGCAGTGGGTCCATGCAGTGCGCGACTACCTCGGCGATGATTCTTTTAACGCGGGCGGCTTAATGGGCTGGCACTTGCAAGAGTGCAAGAAGGCGACAAGTCGGCAAGAGCTGCGCGACGGTCCGGGTTACATGTTCGATGCCGAGCACGTCACCGAAGACGAACTGATGAAGGACGAGCACGGATGGACCGGCCATATTATTTACAGACACATTATCGACGAGTATTTACAGCTCGTAAGCAAGGGGTAGGCTACACAATGCCAACGATCATCGGATTCGATACAGAGACAATGGAAGGCCCGCCGATCACGGCGCAATTCTACTCTGACATGCTGCCGAGCATTAACGCCTGCATCTTCGTGAACGAGAACAACGTGCTCGACAAGTGCCTTCGCCATATCGCGAAGCACTGCAAGCGCGGCGAGTTCGTTATCTACGGACACAATCTTAAATTCGATCTGCTTAGCATGATGTATCCAGTCAAGCGCGAGCTGATCAGGAAGCGCGGCGAGTTCGAGTGGATACATCGCGACTGGCATATCGACGGCATTTACGGGACGCCAACATTCTGCCGCATGCGTCGGCGCGATTGTCAGGTCTATATCATCGACACGTTCTCATGGTTCCGCACATCACTCGCGCGAGCTGCTGAGCTGATTTGTCCTGACTTGCCGAAGTTGACTCGACCGGAAGGATTAGGCACGAAGCAATTTCAGCCGAATGACGATGACTTCATCGCCTATGCGATGCGTGATGCTGAAGTCGCTTATTATGTCGGCGTGGCGATCGACGCGATGCATCACGAATTCGATCTGCGCCAGTCGGTGAGTGTCGCTGATATGGCGAGCCGCATCTTCACGCAGCATTACATCAGCGAGGCTGCGCCGATCCATAACACCGGGCCGCGCATCATTGAAGGTGCTGTCAAGAGCTACCACGGCGGCAAGAATAACGTCATCAAGGGCGCTGCCCCGGCGTGGCATTCACACGTCGATGCGTGGGACTTGTCGAGCGCCTATCCCCACGCGATGACCGAGCTGCCCGCCTTCAGCAAGCCGAATCTTTACGCTGCGTCGCGAGTGTTTAACAAGAGACAGCGGCAGTTCCCGGAGCATGCGATTTATTGCATATCGGGACAGGTTCCTAACTGCGACTGGCCGGTCATCTTCGATCACAGCTTTAACCCGATCTTTGGCAAGTTCGAAAACGTGTGGGTAACAGGCTATGAGCTTAACGAAGCGCGACGAGCTGACGAGATACGGCTAAGCAAGGTCTTCGGTCATGTCTACGACAGCGACAAAGACCCGGTAACTAACACGGCGTTTCAGCGCTACGTTGAAGACTTCTATCGCATGAAGTCCGAGGCGACCGACGAAGTGCGTCGCTATCTTTACAAGGTGCTGCTTAATAGCTTGTATGGAAAGTTCATCCAGTCGCGCGAGGTCGAAGACGGCGACGGTCATGTGACGTGGAAGCATGGCCCGCTCTATCATCCCTTTATTGCGTCTTTGATCACTGGACACACGCGCGCAGTGATGCATCGGCTTGAGCATCAGACGAAGGCAATCCACACGGCGACGGACGGCGTCTTCTGCGGCGCGAACAATAGCCCGAAGGACGGCGTCTTCGATTGGGCACCGAGCGAGGGGCTTGGCAGCATCACGAACGAAGGCAGGGATGCGGAGTTGTGCCTATTGCGCAATAAGCTCTATCTGCTTTACTCTGACACTCCCGGCGACGGCTGGCCGAGCTTCGTAAGACCCGATCGGTACGTCGCCAAGTACGCAAAGCATGGCTTTCAGGGATCACCGAAACAGCTCGAAGAACTCGTTATGAATAACAGGCGCAAGTATTCCGTCGAGAGACCGAACACGCTGCGCAACGCAATCAGGCAAGGCCGCATTCCGAACAAGTTCGAGGAATACGACCTTGTGCTGAGAGTCGCACCTTTGAAGGTGCATTTTGATCACGCTACAGAATAGGAGTAGCACACATGGCACAAGCTAAACGCAAAGCATCCGCAAAAGCATCAGCAAACCTTCCGCAATCCGCAGATATCCCGGCGGGCATGAAGCAGATCGGCAGCGGCAACGCTCCGACGTGGAAGCCCGAAGAAGGGGAAGCGCTTAACGGCACAGTGACTCAGGACGTGAAGATCGTCGAGTTCACCAACAAGCGCAAAGTCAAGGGGAAGATGGTAGAAGAAACGACCGAGCGTCGCGTCTTCGAACTCACCGATGAAGAAGGCCAGCGCCACGCGATCTGGGAATCGGCTGCGCTCGTCGAGCTGTTCGATATCGTCGCAGAGAACGGCGTAGGGACAGGCGTCTTCATTCGCTTTGACGGCTACGGAAAGAAGAAGCCGGGGCAGAATGCTCCGAAGCTGTTCACAGTCGCAGTAGCGGCTTAACCGCAACACGGCGGGGGCTTCGGCTCCCGCCTCTTTTTGAGGGTAAGACATGGCCGGACCGATGATGCTGAAGGTTGGCAAGCGCGTAATTTACAAGGACGCGGCGGGACGGTTTACGAGTAAAGCAAAATACACAGCATTGGTTAACATGGAGTCTTACCTAACGAGCGAGTTAGGTGCGGCTCCGAGCGGTCACAGTTGGGTACAGATCGCCAGCAAGTACGCCGAGCGCTTTGCCGACTATCTGGGCATAGACTTGTGACGAAGAAGACCGCGAAGAAAAAGACCACTAAGCGCAAGACGAAGAAGAAGCGCGCCGTCAAGGTGGCTCCCGGCAAGAGCCTGAGAGAAGTCCGGGCCGAAGAACTGAAAGGCTCCTATAATTGGCCGTGGCCGCTGCGACCGATGCAGCAGGAAGCATTCGACAAGCTCGAAGACGGCATTAACCGCATGGGCTTGTTCTGGCATCGACGCGCCGGCAAGGACGTTTTCGGAATGTCCGTGGCGCGTAACCGCATGACGCAGCGCATCGGTTCATACGTTCATTTTTTCCCCAAACATGTCCACGCGAAGCGCGCGCTCTGGCGGGGCATCGACCCGCGCAAAGGCGCAAAGTTCATTGACATTGCATTCGGCGACATTGAAGCCGAGCGCAATAATCAGGACATGATGATCGAAGCCTTCAACGGCTCGACATGGACCTTGCTCGGTTCTGATAACTACGACAGCAACGTGATCGGCGGCAACGTGGTCGGCGTCGTTTTCTCGGAGTGGGCGCTCTGCAATCCGAACGCTTGGGATTACATTCGCCCGATACTTCGCGAAAACAACGGCTGGGCGATGTTCATCACAACGTTCCGAGGCCGAAACCACGCATGGCAAATGGCGCAGCAGCTGAAGGATAACCCGGACTGGTTCATCGACGTTCGCGATATCACTCAGACGTGCGAGCTTGACGGCAGCCCGATCATTTCACTTGAAGACGTGGAAGCCGATCGACGTGACGGCATGAAGGAATCGCTCATTCAGCAGGAATATTTCTGCAATCCTGAAGCGATCGCAGACGGCGCAGTCTACGGACGCGAGGTCGAGGAGCTGCGTAAAGATACGCCGCGACACTTTGCGACCTACAATCCGAATAAGCCGGTTTACTGCGTGTGGAATTTCGACCTGCCGATCCATGCTAGCTACCTGATCGTTCAGCCGGGATCGCCGCCGCGTGTGCTCGACTGCGAAATGATCGAACACACACTCCTGGCCGATTCGATATCAAAGGCAGAGCAGCGCCCGTACCCGATCATGCAGCATATGCTGATGGACGCGCAGCGCGATCTTGTTGGCCCGTTTAACGACCTCGATCGGAATCCGCTCGTCTTGCACGATTATATGCCGCTTGCGACTTCGACACGGACGAGCAACTTCTTACAGCGCTGCCATATCGACTATGAAAAATGCGAGCTGCTGCTCGATGCTCTGGGCGGCTATGTGCGGCGTGAGCGCTTCGATGCTCAGGTCGCTGACTTACAGTTCGCAGAGTATGCCGTGATGAGCTGGCATGCTCGCCTTGTCAATGCGTTGGAAACATGGAGCACCTACGAATATAATGGCGCTGACCATGAATGGCGCAGCAGACCAGACTATTCGGCACTGGATCGGATCGCTAAGACGCTGCCTTAACCGGGAGCGGACATGACCTCACCGACAGATCAGGCGCAGCAGCTAAAGCAGCAACTGCAAAACTGTAACGGCTTCGACGGCGACACGATCAGCAAGGGCCGGGAAGAAGCACTCAATTATTACTTTCAGCGACCGCGCGGCGATGAAGTTGCAGGACGCTCTGACGTTGTGAGCGGCGACGTTTCCGCGATGGTCGATGCCACGGTCGCGCAGATGCTCGACGCCTTCTCATCCGAGCGCATATGTGACTTCGACCCGATGGACCTCGGCGACGAATCGCAGGCACAGCTCGAATCTGAAGCCGTGCAATATTTCGTCATGGGCCGGGAGAACGGCTTGCTCGAACTTGTGAGCGCGATCAAGGAAGCGCTGCTGTGTCGAAACGGTGTGATTCAGATCGACGCCAAAGAGCGCAAGACGCGGCGCGTGAAGAACTTCCGTAACGTCGAGCTGGAAGCCTACGCCGAGCTACGCGATGACCCCGCAGTTGTCGATGAAAGCTACAACGAAAAGACCGGCGACTTGTCCCTGACTTACGAACGCCGGACGCTTGATTTTGACATGGAGTCGGTATCGCTGGAAAACTTCCTGTATCACTCCGAATGGAACAAGCCGATTCTCGACGGTATCCCGGTCTGCGCAGTCAGGCATATCGGCAGCAAGGCCGAGCTAGTCGAGCTGGGCATGCCGAAGAAGCGCGTCATGGACCTGACGCCGCATCGCGCTGATCTGAAGGCTGAGGGGCAGGCGCGTAATCCGCGACACAATCAGAAACCGAACAAACCAATCGACGCCAGTCAGGAGCGCGTCGAATGGTATGACGTGTTTCTATGGCGCGAGTCCGGCGACGTTCAGGAATTGCGCCGCATTAAGTTCAGCTATCAGGACGGCGTTATTCTGAAAGACGAGCCAGCCCCGTTTATCAATCTGGCAGCAGGCGTCGCGATCCTTAACCCGCATCGGTTCGCTGGCATCAGCCTGTATGACAAGCTGAAGCAGAATCAGGACATTCGGACGCAGCTCAGGCGCGCACTGCTCGACAACGTGAACGCGACCACGAAGCACCGGCTCGCTGGTTTCGAAGACGTTGTTAACGAAGACGATACGGCAGATGCTCGCGTGAACAACATGGTTCGCATTAGACAGACGGTCCCGGACGTGCGCGCGGCGCTGATGCCGCTGGCAGTGCCGGACACGTCCGCGAACATTCTTCAGAATCTTGAGAGCACAGCTCGCGAGCGCTCCGAAATGGGCGGCGCTGCGCTCGACATGCAGTCGGCACAGATGCAAGTCGGCGGCGATCGCATGGGATCGCAGGGGCTTGAGAAGGCGTATAGCGTCGCTGAACAGTTGACCGCATCCATGATGAAGGTGCTCGCGATGACGCTCATCAGGTCCGTGTTCCTGCTCGCGCATGCGACGCTGCGGGAATACTTCGACGAAGAAGTTCCCATTAAGCGAAACGGCAAATGGACCTACGTCAAGCCGAGCGAGTGGCCGGAGCGTCACAGCGTCACCATTAAGCCGGGAATGTCTCCGGGCGAACGGCAGCGACGTATTGCCGCGATGGACACGACGATCGACCTACAGCTGACACTCGCCCGCGAAGGCATGGACGAAGTGTTAGTCGATATACACGGCTTTAATGCTGCCGTGATGGAGCGCGCCCGCCTTGCTGAAGTCCAGTCGCCGGAACGTTTCTTCATAGACCCGGACAGCGATCAGAGCAAGGCCGCGCTACAGAACAAGGCGAAGCAGCGCGAGCAAGAGAAGATGAACAAGGCGGCGCTGATGCAGAACGCGCTCGGCCTTGAGCAGCTACAGCAGTCGCTCCAGAAATACATCCATGAGAGCGACCTGCAATTTAAGTACTTCGATTCGGTGCTGAACGCCGAGGTCGAAGAAGCGAAGATAGTCGGCTCGGCTACGGCTGATCTGGCTAAGATGCAAGGGGCAGGAAATGACGAAGCCGACAGAAAGGACGGTCCGCGAGGCGAAGCAGCTGATGGAGAACGAGCTGCTGACGCGGATGATTCACAAACGGAAGACTGATATCATCGACGCATGGAAGGCATCCCACACGCCAACCGATCGCGAGTTACAGTGGCTGGCGCTACAGGAACTCGACAAGTTAGCGGGAGCTATCACCGATGAGTGTCGAAGAATCATCAGAAGCAGCGGGAGCTGAGAACGAGCAGGAAGAAACGCAGGAAACCGGGATTCAGTCTCTCGGCGATTTACTGGCCGAGCAGGAAGAATCCGAAACCTCTGGCGAGGATGACAGCGAAGTCAAGCGGGAGCAGAAGAAGACCGAGCTAACCAAGTTCAATGATCTGGCCGGGAAGTTAGATATCGAACTGGATGCGCTTTACAAGTTGGAAGTCACTAGCAGCGAAGACGGCAAACCGATAACCGTCGAGCAGCTGAAAGATTCCTACAGCGAAGCGCAAGATTTTGAACTGGCTAAGATGGAGTTCGAAGAACAGCGAGTGTCGCAAGAGCAAGACCTGATGCGCGCACAAACTGAGCTTCAAGAAATTCTACGGTCACTGCCGAAAGGTGCTGTTAACCCGGCCACGCTTGAGAAGATTCGAGCGCGATCCGAGAAGGCAGAAGTCGAGGAACGTCGCAAGACGCTCGAAGTGATCGGCGAATGGAAAGATGCGAAGACGCGCGAAGCTGACATAGCTGGCATGAGCGAACAGCTTCAGGGTTACGGATTTCCCGTTGGCTATCTGAAGAACGTTGTCGATCATCGCCTGCTGAAGTACTTCAGGGACTCTTACAAACGAGAGCAGCGCATGCGCGCAGCGATCGAGAAGGCGCGGGCCGGGAAGCCTGCTAAATCGCGAACTTCGAAACAGCAGAAGACAGCGCCGAAGAAGGGCGCGTCTGTTACTCCAAAGCGAGGCCAGTCGAAATTAGAGGCTACCCTTCTTAACTTGGAGTAATGAATTATGAGTTCCGCAAACCTTGACGCTGCTGATCTTGCAGCAGCACTGGCAGCGCCCGGACTTATTCGCGAGGATGTTATGGACACTGTCTATAACCTCGACGAAGGCATCCCGACGCCGCTAACCGATATGGCGGGAACCGACTCGTTCTCGAACCTGTATAGCGAATGGACCGAAGACGATCTGACGGCTGTCGATACCGACAACGCCGTGATCGACGGAGCCGCAGCAACGGGTAACGATACGAAGGTCGGTGTCCGCGTCGGAAACCGCGCCCAGCTGAGCGACAAAGTCGTTCAGATTTCGCATGCATCCGAAGCAGTCAACAGCATCGGCAATATCGGCACAATGGCATACCAGACGGCGAAGCGCCTGATGGACTTGCGCCGGGACGTGGAAGCGATCGCTTGCGGTCGGCAGGCGTCTGTAGTCGATAACGGCAGCTCGACCGCTGGCCGAACGGCTGGTCTTGCCGCATGGATCGCCACGAATACCGACTTTGGTTCAGGCGGTTCCGCTGGCGGCTTCGACTCTGCGACCAAGCTCGTCGATGCTCCGACAGCTGGCGAAGGTCGCGGCTTGACGTGGGCCAACGTCAGAGCGCGCCTGCTCGAAGTGTATAACGCAGGCGGATTCCCCTCGGTGCTGATGTCAGTGCCGGGAGTCATTCAGGGAATTAACTCGTTCCTGTTCTCTGATGCGGGTAAGCCGTATCGCGCCGAGCCGACTGCGAATGTCGGCGGCACTGGCGGCGGTACGGAGCAGACCGCGCAGGGTTACATCAGCGTTGTGCTCTCTGACTTCGGCATCAGCCTTAAGATCGTCGATAACCGCTTGCAGCAGACCTATGCGGATGCAGCAGGCGGTACGGCTCAGACGGTCGCCGATGTGTTCATTCTGGACCCGGCCTATATCAAGCTGGCGTATCTGTACGGCTACAGAAACGACGAGCTGGGCAAGGTCGGCCACAGTAATGAGCGGCTGCTGTCTACGCACTGGATGACGAAAGTCACGCGCGAAGACGCTCACGCGAACATCGCCGACATTAATCCGGCTACCGCCGTCGCCGCATCATAGCGGCATCTTGCGGGCCGGTCGGTTCGAACTCATCCCCCCTTGCACCGACTGGCCCGCCCTTTTACGAGAGCGAGCGACATGCGAAGAACACCAAACCGGGCGCAGATACTGGAAGCGAACAACAGGATTCGCCGGGGCAATACACCCTTGCCGACAAAGCTGGATGAAGGCTACGTCGCGCTCCGTATCCCGACAGACGATTACAAGGTGCTGCGGGTTTTGTTCCCGGACCTTGAAAGCGAAGACCCGCAGATTCGACTCAAAGCATGGAAGGCACTCGAAGCGTCAGAGGTAGGCGACAAGTATCGAGTGCAAGAGCGCTCGCCGCTGCAAGTGAAGCGCAGCAATAATCACGGGATCATAGTCAAATGAACTACGGCGAACTGAAGCAAGCGATCCTCGATGACTCGCATCGGCCTGACCTGACAACGCACGTCGCTCGATTCGTGCGCATGACCGAAGGACTCATTCGGCGCGACCTTCGCGGCTACCTTGTAAGCGCCACGCTCACCGATAGCGATCGCTCGTCGGGCGGCGTTTACAACATTCCTGGCCGATTGTTGGAAGTGCGAAACATTCACTTGCAAGGCCGACAAGGTGACTCGCTTCAGCGCGTCATACCCGCAGCAATTCGCCGACTCGATGAAACTGCGGACGTAATTCAATACGCGCAGAACGGCGACGGCACGATCGAATTCCGAGGCATACCGAGCGCGACGGACGTGTTCGATATTCTCTACTACGGCACTCCCGCACCCTTCTCACTGGACACAGACGAGAACGAGCTGCTGACGGATCACGAAGGACTCTACGTCGCGGGCGGTCTTTTCTATCTTTACAAGCACACGCAAGATCGCGAGCTGGCGGCTGATCAGCTTGACGTTTTTGTGAGCATCATTGATACCCTGAATCAGCAGATTGCTCGCAAGATTGGCGGCAGCACGAACGCGCCGATCTATAACATGTCATCACGGAGCGCTTACTAATGGGCCTTGAAACCGGGACATACATTAACAGTTTGAATGCGAATAACCCGGTCAATGCGACCGACGTTGTCGGGCAAGGCGACGATCATCTTCGGCTGATCAAGAGCACGATCTTGAACACGTTCCCGAACATCAGCGGGGCGATGACGCTCACTCATACAGAACTGAACGACGCAGCTCGAAAGGCTGTGACGAATACCTTCCTCGCGCAGCAGCGTATCGAGGCGACTAACCCGATGCTTGTGATGAAGGACACGGACGCGACGCTCGACGAGAAGGTGACGCGCCTCAATAACAGCTCGGATCAGTTCCGCTTGCAGTTCCTTAACGACGCCGAGTCGAGCGCTCAAAATGTTATCGCGATAACGCGCAACGGCCAGCAGGTCGGGACTACGACTTTCTATAACGGGACGGTCTCTCGGCTCACGATTGACGGCTCCGGGCAGGTCGCAATTCGCTCGGACGGTAACACTGACACGGAAGCAAGGCGTCTGATGTTCGAGCGTCAGGACGGCACTGTGCGCGCATTTATTGGGCACTTACTCGACGGCGACTTGCAGCTATACAATCAGGTCCACGGTTCTGGTATCGACCTAGTCGCCGAGGACGCTGGCGGCGTGGCGCGTACCCTTGCGACCTTCGATCCCGACGGGCCGACGCAGTTGTATCACGACGGCAAACTCCCGGAACGATGCGCAAGCGCGCGACTCGGCATGAGTGAGCTGTATGGCGGCGTGAACACGGCGACGCCGCCGACTACCGAAGCTATGATTGCGGGTCTGCGCATGATCGACGGCGATAATACCGATCTCGTCGGCGTTGTCGGGTTCGAGTCATCGAATGAGTTGCGCATTCGAAACTATATGCACGGCGGACTAGTCGCTATTCGCGGCGAGGACTCAAGCGGCAACGCGCGCACCCTTGCGACCTTCGAGCCGAGCGGCCCGATTCAATTTTATCGTGACGGCTTTGTCACGTTCCGCTGTGCGACGGCTGGCGTGATTGGAGTCCGTGGCGACCTCAGCGTCGCAAACGACGCGCGGCGCATCGACTTCGAGTATCAGAACGGAACGCTCGCGGCGCTGGTCGGCCACAATGGTTCCGACGTATTCCTTGTGCAAAACCGCGAGCACGGCGGCAACGTGCAAATCAGCGGAGAGGACGCAGGTGGCACGGCGCGTATTTTCTTACTCGGCGACCCCGACGCCGACACGCGCGTTCGCGGCGATACCGAGTTGACCTTGCAGGTCGGCGGCTCGGTCGATATGTGCAAGATTGACACGACCGGCGCAATCACGACGCGCGA
>JAAUXW010246689.1_pt1 | contig 10755 bp, 8 predicted proteins | sample 7278141 | NCBI WGS metagenome assembly JAAUXW01 (sample SAMN14350115, study PRJNA611818) | marine sediment metagenome | isolation source: surface marine sediment (2.1m) | place: French Polynesia: Moorea | collected 2018-08
CCCAAGGGACAAATCCATAGCCAGTTGCCCGTGCAGCGGGAGGCTCTTGCAGGTGCACTTTCGCCGGCGCAAGGGGGATCCCTTTCCCAAGTACGTATTCTCGCGCCTGCGGACGTCAAAAAAGGTTTTGCTGACCGGCCCCTTCGGAGAGTTTACCCTCGATGAGGCCTCCAGCAGACCCATAATCTTCCTGGCCTACGAGACCGGTTTCGCGTCGGTAAAGAGCCTGATCGAACATGCCATTGCCCTCGAAATGGAACAGCCGCTGCACCTGTACTGGGTCGTGGAGAAACCGGGGGGGCACTACATGGAGAACTACTGTCGCTCCTGGGTCGACAGTCTGGACAGCTTTCGCTATACGCCGCTGCACCTGGGCGACGGCAAGGGTTCGCTGGGCAAGCGAACAGCGCGGGCCGTAAAGCCGCTTTGGACCGACTATGAGGATCTCAGCGGGGTAGACCTGTACATGTCCATTCCGGTGGGTGCAGAGCATCCGCTGCAGGAACGGTTGCTGGGCCACGGGTTGCCCGAAGATCGCCTGCGCATGGAGCTTCTGGAAAAGTACTAGCGTCCGCTGCTGGTCTCACCCCATCGTCGCAGGTATGCGGAACCGTAGGAGCCCGCTTGCGGGCGAACCTGATTTTTGGACAAAGCCGCTTCGCCAGCAAGCGGGTAGCTACATTTCGATGTCTCAGAAAAGAAGAATAAATTTAATAGATCGGAGAATTAAGTTCATGTTAATTCGATGATCGGACCAAGCCTCACTCCAGGGGCTCCATGGTCGTCGTATCCAGGCGCACGCCGAGCGGCCCCCGGGGCATGAAGAAATCGATAGCATCCTCCCCGCGCAGGACCTGCAGGTGAACCGTTTCCCCGCGCTCGCCGGCCGCAGTCGCCTCTCGAAGTTCGGACCAGCCAAACAGACGCTCATCGGCGTAGCTGATGATTACATCGCCTTCCACCAGACCGGCCTGTTCAGCCGGGGAGCCCTGGATGACGGAATCGACCATCACCCGGTTGGATTTGCCCATGGTGTAGAGATAACGGTCGTAGGCGGCGTCTCCGATGTCCGCCCGCAGGTCATCGACGTCGGCCTCAAATTCCCTGAGCTCGTCAAAGTAACGTTCGCTGCCGAACCAGCCTTCACGCCGGGCAAGGTCCTGAATCTCCAGTCGTTCCAGGGCGCGCTGACTTTGGCGCCATACGATATCGGCCGCCCGGTCATGCTCCACGCCGGCCGCAATAAGCGCCTCCTGCCTGCGTTCGGGGGTATCTGCAGGCTGTTCCTCGGCCTGTTCCTCCGATGCCGGCTCTTCGATGCGGGCGGCGGCTGCCTGCTGCTGCAAAGAGAGGGTTTGCTCCAGCAGCAGGATGCGTTGACTCAATCTGCCCAACTCGTCTTCCATCCTCTGCAGACGCTGCTGCTCGTTTGCATCCGTTGCGTCGGGCTGAATCGGGGCAGGCTCCTCGCGGCTGTACAGGGCGGCGGCCGCCGCCACGGTCGGCGGGGCATCCGGCGACCTCGCCGGGGATGACGGGACAGGCGGGGACAGCTGATCCGACATCAGGGGAAAGGCAGCCACGGTCGCCGCATCGACGCCGCCGATGCGGGTTTCCTGAGGTGGCAGGCGCTCTCCCAGCGCGAACGCGCCCAGCAGCAAGCCCAGGGCGAAGGTCGCGAGGGGGTAGATTATCCTGGTGGAATTTGCGCTCCTGATCATGTTCCTTTTCCAGCGGCAGAGACGGTTGTCGGCTCGCTCGAGACGGGCCGCAAGGAGTCTTCGGTCGGGTCTGACCAAAGCCCTGCGCCTGTCCGGTCGACCCTTGCCCAGTTCGATGGCACCCGGTGAGAATAGTTCCGCAGGTCCTTGTTTTACCTATCAGCAACCGGCAAAGCCCGGTCCCGGGACCGTTCTCGAACGGAGCCGCTGAAGGGGGTGTCCGAGCGGCTATTTTTCTCGGGGGGCGGGTTGTTGAAAATGCCGGCGCAGCCGTACTCGGCGACAGTGATCGCCCTGCACGGGGGGGCGCTATCGAGTAAGATACCGCTTCGGTACGGCGCTTGGAAAGGGGGGGAAATGAGTATCCAGCAGCTATCCGCTCTCTACGAGGAGGTGGTGGAGCGGATCATCGAGTTCTTGCGAACGGATGACAAGGCGTCCATCCGCGCAGAGCTGGAACGCTTCTATCCATCGGAACTGGCCCTCATTCTGGAAGCGCTGCCCCACGACGACCGGGCGGACGTATGGGCTCTGATCGATACGGATATTCAGGGCCAGGTGCTGCATCACCTGCGGGACATCGCCCGGGCATCCCTGATAGAAGAACTGGGTGAGGCATCGCTGGTGGCGAGCGGCGAGCAAATGGACGTGGATGAGCTCGCGGAGGTCGTGCAGGATCTTCCCGAGGAGGTTGCACAGGCGGTTATCGGGAGCCTGGACGAGGACGAGCGGCGGCGCTTCGATTCTCACTTCGTGTATGCGAAGAACACCGCCGGACGCCTTATGGATACGGACGTGAGGACGGTTCGCCCCGACATCAGTCTCCAAACGGTCTGGCGCTATCTGCGCCGTTTCGGCGTGCCGCAGGGTACGGACAGCGTGCTGGTGATCGATCGTGACAACAGATATCTGGGCAAGTTGTTTTTCGCCGCTCTGGTCACCGGCTATCCCGGGCAGAGGGTCTCCGAGATTATGGATCCGGAGGGGGCCTCTATCCTTGCCGATACCCAGGCACGGGAGATCGCCCTGTTGTTCGATCAGCGCGATCTGTTGTCCGTGGCCGTGGTCGACGCGGACAACAGACTGCTGGGGCAGATCGCGGTTTCCGAGGTCCTGGACGTGATACGTGAGGAGGCGGACCGCACCCTTATGAACATGGCGGGTCTGGAGGAAGAGGAGGACCTGTTTGCACCGGTCCTGCCCAGCGCCAGACGCCGGGCCGTATGGCTGGGGATCAATCTGGTTACCGCCTTCCTGGCGGCCTGGGTCATCGGGCTCTACGAGGCCACGCTGGACAAGATAGTGGCCCTTGCGGTACTCATGCCCATCGTGGCGAGCATGGGAGGCATAGGGGGCAGCCAGACCCTCACCCTGGCTATCCGCGGTCTGGCCATGGGGCAGATCGGGGCGACCAATTCCCGCTGGCTGCTCTTCAAGGAGGTAGCCATAGGCGCACTCAATGGCCTGGTGTGGGCCCTGGTGGTGGCGGTGATCGCCGTCGCCTGGTTTGGCAGCTACGGCATCGGCGCCGTGATCGGTGTGGCCCTGATCATCAACATGGTCATTGCGGCCTTTTCCGGCATCCTGATACCCCTGATACTAGACAAGATGGGCATAGACCCCGCCCTCTCCGGTTCGGTCGTTCTGACAACGGTCACGGACGTGGTAGGTTTCATGGCCTTTCTGGGTCTGGCTACGGCCTTCCTGCTGTGAGTAGGGAAACTCTGATTAATTCGGAGGTGAATCTTTCCGAGGTTCCTTAGGGGGCATCTTTCCGCCCCGTCGCCTGTGCTCTCTGAGTGCCACGGGACGGGCGACGAGGTACACTGGACTGCTGGCGTATACCATCGGAAAACGGGTCTCCAGAACATGGTGCAGAACACAGAACGACAAAAGACAGGATTCGGAATCTTTCCAAAGACACTGACGCTGCTGGCCCTCGCCTCGGTGCTGCCGCTTCTGATCGTCTGGTTTCTCAATTATCAGGCGACCAAGAAGCAGGTGACCCTGACGGCCCATGAACGACTGGATGCCGTTTCAGAGATCCTGGTAGCCCGGGTCAACGATTGGATGGAGATGAACACGCGGATGCTGCGGGAGAATGCGGCGGCAGGGGCTATCAGGTCCATGGACCCGGAGCGGCAAAAACCTGTTCTGACGGTTATTCAAGAGGAGTATCCCCGGATCCACACGATGCTGGTTATCGGCCCGGATGGCAACAGCATCAGCCGGTCAGACGACAAACCTTTGAAAAACTATTCCGACCGTACCTATGTTCAGCAGGTACTGGCGGATGAGCCCTTGGGTCAACAGGTCCTGATCGGCAAGACCACCGGCCTGCCGGGACTGGCCCTTGCTGTGCCCATTCGCGGCGAGGACGGAACGGTGAAGGGTGCGCTCGTCAGCAGTATGGCAACGGTCGTGTTATCGGCGTTTGTTACCAACACAAACATCGGGAACACGGGCTTTGCCTTTCTCCTGGACGCCCAGGGAAGGGTAATCGCCCACCAGTCCATGCAGGACGCCAACTTCCGAAAGGATTTCAGCGAACATCCCGCGTTTGTGGCTTTCAACGAGCAAGGGAAATCGAGCCTGGTGTACCAGGACGATGAACGGGGCGGATCGGTGATCGCCTACATGAAGCCTACCGCCGGCGGCTGGACCCTGGTGACTCAACAGGATCACGACGAGGCGTTCAGGGCCATAGCGGTCACCAATACAAACGCCGTCGTGATTCTGGTGGTTACCCTGTCGGTGGTGCTGGTGGTCGCTTATCTGGTGTCTCGACGGATTACCCAGCCCATCCAGCGCCTGACCAGGATCGCCAATGAGGCCAGTCTGGCCAACTTCAGCGCCGTGGACGGGACTCTGCCGGAAAAGGATCGAAGCGACGAGATCGGGGAGATGGCGCGCTCCGTGGAACGCCTCGCGGTGAGTCTGCGGGTGGCCATGGGGCGGCTTCAGAAAAAGCCGTAATGAGCGTCTGGAAAATTCTCATCGGATGTCATATTCTTAGGCGCGACGGCTCAGCGGCGGAATAAGGTCAACAACAACGCCAGACTGCTTCGGTGGGGGCGCGGCTGAGTCCATCGTTGGCGTGCGTTGTTGGAGGCTGTCGTTTCTCAATAACTGCAGACAGCCACTGATTATGAGCGGCCCGGAAGAAGGTCGCCCACCGCGGAGGAGAGCCATGAAAGTAATCGCTATCGTCAACCAGAAAGGCGGGTGTGGGAAGACCACCACGGCCGTCAATCTTGCCGCCGTTCTGGGGCAACGTCAGAAACGGGTGCTTCTCATCGACATGGATCCTCAGGGTCATGCCTCTCTTGGCCTGGGCAGTCCGTCGGCGGATCTGCCCGGCCTGTACGAGGTGCTGAGCGGCGAACGGTCCCTGAGCGAGGTCGTTCAGCGCAATGCGGCGGCCGGCGTCGACCTGGTACCCGCCACCATAACCCTTGCCGCCGCCGAACACCTGCTCTCGGGGCTTCCGGATCGCGCCCACCGGTTGCATCGGCAGATCGCCGAGGTATGCGACGATTACGACTTTGCCGTTCTGGACTGTCCGCCCTCCCTGGGGCTGCTCTCGATCAATGCCATACGCGCAGCCGACCAGGTGCTGGTGCCTGTGGAGGCGAGTCTGTACGCGCTGGACGGCATCGAGCGCCTGCGCGAGACCATCGACCTGCTGGCGGCGGAATACGGCATCCAGCCTCAGCTGCGGCTGCTGGCCAACATGTTCGATCTGCGAACGCGCCTGGCCAAGGAGATCCTGGAGATCCTCGGATCGCAGGAATCCCTGAAACTCTGCGGAGTCCGGATTCGCAATACCATCCGCGTCCGTGAGGCCGCTTATCGCGGCGCGCCCCTCACGACCTTCGCACGGAGTGCGGCGGTGACCAAGGATTTTTTCCAGCTGGCCGAGGAGATCGCAGGGCCTCCGCCGGCAGATGCGGAAGCGGCGCAACCCCCCGCGCGAGATCGTTCAGATGCTGCGCCCCGCAACAGGCCGGCAAAGACCGAGAACCTGCGCGAGGTCGTACTCAGCTTCCAGGCGGACAATGGCAAAAGCATCGAGATCGCGGGCGATTTCAACGCCTGGGTGCCGGATGACGGTGTCGAGACTCAGCACGGCCGAGGCGAGCTGCGAAAAATTCTCAGACTGAAGCCCGGCAAATACGAATACCGCTTGATCGTGGATGGGGTTTGGCAGCAGGATCCGAAGAATCCCGAGCAGGTACCGAACGAACTTGGCAGCCACAATTCCCTCCTGCGGGTCTAATGGTGGAAGACCGAAAGCAAGCACCGAACCCGGCCTGGCGTCCCGCTCAGAAGTATTCCGAGCGTTTGGCCAGCATCAGCCATCATCTATTGGGAAACAAAAAGTCAACGCCTGCAGATCCCGTTACCATTCATCGGTTGCCGGTGCTGCTGGCGCTTGAGTCCGGTCACCCGGGTGCGCTTCAGGCGGATATACTGATCGATTCCCTGGGGGATGAACTGAACCGGCCGTACCTGGAAAGCACCGAGACGCGCTGGGACGTCTATGCCACCGAAAGGGCCGACGAGATCGATCCTGATGCGGCGCGCATCGTTCTCGTGCTGGCGTCGGCGAGCCTGCCGGGTGTCCGTCTAGCCTATACCAGGATCAAGCTGTTGACGCAGACGGCCTCTCCGCAAGTGGGTGTGTTGCTGAGCGGCGCCAGCCCGGCGGAACTGGCGCGCCGCTGTCAGCAAAGGCTGGTGGAGGGTGCCTTGTGGTTTCTCGACCTGTCACTCATCGAGTTCGGGCATATCGCCTGGCCGGGTCCCGAGTCGAAGCAGGTGTTGGCGCAGGCGGCGGAGAAGATCCGCGGTCTCTGGTCGTCGTAACAAGTGAGAAGGAACCATGACCTTACAGATACGTACCATTACAGATATCAGCTCCGAAGAGCTCTACACAATCATCGTTGACAGCCTCGACGTTCTCGTAGGTGAAGGCGGCGAGCTCTGGGGGACCGTCCCGCGCGTCGGTGAACATTGTATCGTTGCCGTCGATGCGGCCCGCGAACTGACCCTGATAGGTTTCCACCCCAGCGACCCATGGCGCGCATTGAGGGCGGGCCTGAGTTCCATGGATCAGCTGAACAACGAGCTCGCCGCGCTGCTCATCAGAGATTACCGCAAGCCGGGAAAGCTCATTGTCCTGTCCCCCGAAGATCCGCCGGGGGCGGGTATGCTTGCCCAGTGTGCGCCGGTAGACCTGCGCAGCTTCAAGGTGATCGAGGTGAACGGAGAGCGGGGCCTGTTTCTGGATGAACCCTTGGAGACTACTACCGCCCGGGAGCCTGCGGCGGATGTGGACACGCGACCCGCAAAGGCGGGAGAGTCGGGGCTCACCAGGGAGGAAGAGGACTTCTTCGCCTCGGTTTAGCCCTATATCCTGCCCGGCCCCTCATTAGCCCGCATCTCTCGCCTGCGTTCGCAGCGAGGCGTTCCAAGGGTGCGCGATCCATTAGGGCGACGGGGTAGAGGGGCGGCGCGATTGCGGGTGAGATTCCGGGCGGCAAAAAAAAAGCCCTGACGTCTTCGCCAGGGCCTCGTCTTGTGTGCCAATTTGGCTGTTAAGGCTTCCTTCTCCTCTATCTTGTTATTCTTGAGGTCCCTTGCGGGCCCCGCTCACTTGCGACCGTCGTGGTTGGCGGAGGCAAGGATAGAGGTATCAAATAAGGAAGCAATAAGGATGCCAGAACGCTCTTCCCAGGGAATGAAGGAGCCTTTGGAGCTGTCGCACCCGGATTGCCAGAGAAGGCCAACGAAGTATTGCTTATATAAATGCCTCTAATTATCAATTGGTTATAGATGTCTGGAAAGGTTGCATCTCCCGGTTGCGCAGGAGGTCCTGGGGGGCTGGGAGCCGTCTGTCGGTGTTGACAGCCGATGTGCCCGCCGCAGCCGAACGGGTGCGAAGTGTTGCAAATTTAGACAAGATATCGGGCCGAAAGAGGCGATTTATAATCTTTTCAATGAGTTAACTGTGTCGCAGATCGCGACAGATGCGGCGCTGCGGCCCCTCTTTCGGCGCATAGGTTCCAGAGGCCGGATTATCTCCGATCGCTGCGAATGAGTTTCTTGCCCAGTCCCCTGGCGAGATTGCGATAGATGATCACGCCGATATCCGGGCGCAGACGTATCAGCTGGTCGAGCTCGTGATGGGGCAGAACCGCCGTCTCCGTTTTCGTCTGTGCCGTAGCCGTGGCTGAGTGTCTGGCACGGGTCAGGAACGACATCTCCCCCAGACATTCGCTGGCGCCCACCTTGCCCACGGGTGCGGCTGATTGGCCGGTACTGATCCTGACCTCCCCCTCCAGTACGATGAAGGTCTCCTGACCCGCTTCGTTTTCCCGGATTATCCGCTCGCCCGGCTGGAAGGCCTTTAACGTACACCGGCCGGCAACCTGCCGGATCTGCTCGTCGCTCATGTCGGCGAACAAAGGGATCAGCGGTACGGCTCTGGCGATCTTGGGCATCACTTGGCGGTCTATCAATCCCCTGAGAACCAGCTCTGCCACGGCCCGGCTTTCCGGTATCAGGTCCAGGCCCTCACGCTCAGGCTTGTCCGTCAGCCGCACCATGCGGATGCCGTCCAGCCGTTCCACCTCGTGGAAGACCATAGCGGGGATATAGGCGGCGGGCAGAAATCCGAGTTCCAGCAGTGTGCGCTGCATGCGCGGGGCATAGGCGCTCACATCCACCTCCAGGTATTCGATGCCCCACGAAGGGACGCAGGTACGAAGTATTTCCGACAGCAGAAAACGCACCGGCCGTTCGCTGAGCGAGATGAGTTCGAAGATACGCAGGGTCTTTTCCACCTCGTCCACGGAGAAGCCGACGGCGCCCGCGATGTGCTCTTTCTCACGGGCCAGCAGATAATTGGACTGCAGTGCCCTGATGCGGAACAGGCCATGGTGCAGGCGAACGGGACCGAATATCTCCCGGTGGGTGACGCGTCCTCGCTGGAAATGGAGCAGGGTGGCATAGCCGTCGTCCGACAGTTCATCCAGCTTAAAACGGTCATCGTAGGGATAGGTGCCGGGATCGGCAGCTACGACGGGGTCGCTCCTCAGTCCACAGTTCTCCAGGGCCAGTTTCGCCAACGGATAGACCTCCGGAATGACCCGGGGGTTGTTCTTGCGCAGCCTCATTGCATCTCCGAAATAGCGGACGAAGACATTGAGGCTCTCGCGCCTGGACAGCAACAGTTTCATGGGCTGAAAGCCCACTGGCGCGAACCCGTGGGCGAGGGCGATCTTCTGGGCGAAGGGATGGACGGCGCGGGGTTCCACGAGTGCCAGATGCAGGCGGTAACTCAGACGTTCCAGCCTGCCCTTCATGAGCAGTTTGCCGACACCTCGACGTGTGGCGTCGGGATGCACGGCGAGGCGTCCGAATTCACCCAGCAGATCCGAATGTGCCCCCATCTCCAGCAATACGGAGGCGGTGCCGAGTATCTGCCGGCTATCGCTGTCCTCGGCGACCACCAGCATGGTGTCGTCCGAGTAGATCATCTTTTTTATGAGCTGGGTATCGTAGAACTGGGGATGGGAATAGTCCTTGCCATAGATGGCAAGAAACACTTGCCGAATCTGTTCCGCATCCGCCTCTGTAGCCTCACGAACGTCGATCATAGGGGCCTCGATTCATTGAGTCTTTCGGCGGCGATACGCGCCACCGCGGCCAGATAGGCTGCACCGATGCCAAGGGCATCCTCGTCGAAATCGAAGCGACTGGAATGGGCCGGAAAGCCTTCCCGGCCCGGGATCTGCGCGCCATAGCGGACGTAGCAACCGGGTACCCGCTCAAGGTAATAACTGAAGTCTTCGCCACCCATATTGGCCGTTGCCAAAGGCCGTACACCCTGTGCACCCACGGTCTGAACCGCCGCCCGCTGGGCCAGGGCCGTGACCTCACCTCTGTTGATCACCGGTGGGGTCCCTTGCTTGATATCGACCTGGATCCGGGCGTCATGGAGTTGTCCCACGGATTCGGCGATCCGCTTGATGGATCGGTGCAGGTCCTCCCGTACCTCCGGATCCTGGGCGCGGATGGACCCCTCCAGAAGGGCGTGCCCGGCGATAACGTTCCCGGCCGTACCCGCATCGAAGCGGCCGATGGAGACCACCGAGGGATGGGCCGGGTTTACCTCCCGGGAGACGATGGTCTGGATCGCCATTACCAGCAGGCTGCCTACGACTACGGCGTCTATAGCCTCATGGGGCCGCGCGGCATGCCCGCCCTGACCCGCGATCTCGATGGAGAACTTGTCGCTGGAGGCGTTGACGGGGCCTTCAGTGACGATGATCGAGCGGGTGGGGTAGTGACGGTCCAGGTGACCGCCGAAGATCATCGCTACATTCTCGAGAACGCCCTCCTCGATTACTTTTTTTGCGCCCCGGCCGGTTTCTTCCGCCGGTTGGAAGATCAGGCGCACTGGCAGGTGCGGGGGGGCATCCCTCTTCAGCAGCATGGCCGCGCCGAGCAGCATGCTGGTATGTCCATCGTGGGCGCAGGCGTGCATCACGCCGTCCACCTTGGAGGAAAAGGGCAGGCCGGTCTCCTCCTGGATGGGAAGGGCGTCCATGTCGGCGCGCAAGGCGATGGAGGGGCCCTCCCGTCGGCCGGCGATTTCGGCGACCACACCCGTTCCCCCGATGCCCTTGCGATAGGGTATGGCCAGTTCGTCCAGGGTCTCACAGATCCTGGCGGCGGTGCGCGTCTCCTTCCATCCGAGCTCGGGATGCTTGTGCAGGTCCCGGCGTATGTCGACGAGACGCCGCTGGATGTCAGGATCGATGGTAAAGGTCTTCATGATCGGTCATGGGGTTCCTCGAGTCTCGCCTGAGCGGTAAGGATGCGCCACATCTGAGATATGTTTCAGCATAAGGCAAAATTGACCCTTCTGGCAAAGCCTTAGATAATGGGCGGCCATTGAATACAGAGTGACCGGCGTTAGGAGCGAGAGATGGCGACAATCGATTTTGGGGGGGTGAAAGAAGAG